>Ga0304730_1003376_pt1 | contig 10813 bp, 9 predicted proteins | sample M_130628_MF_Meta_FD_190474 | JGI IMG/M metagenome (GOLD analysis project Ga0304730, IMG submission 190474) | Freshwater microbial communities from Lake Montjoie, Canada to study carbon cycling - M_130628_MF_MetaG (v2) (version 2) | ecosystem: Environmental > Aquatic > Freshwater > Lake | place...
AAGTAAAATATGCAATTGTTGACCATGATGGTCTAAAGAACTTCTGCTGTAAGGTTCCAAACGTAAAGGGTTTAACATTTAAAACAAATGAGAACTCTTTTGTTGCTGGATACATGGCAGCAGGTTTAAGTAAAACTGGAAAAGTAGCAACTTATGGTGGAATGCCATTCCCAACAGTAACTATCTTCATGGATGGATACGCAAAGGGAGTTGAGTTCTATAACGAAATTAAGGGCAAGTCAGTTAAGGTATTGGGCTGGGATCCAAGTAATCCAGGATCTGGTTCAATGGTTGGCGACTTCGCTAATACAACTAAAGCTCTTTCAATGTCACAAGCATTTGAATTACAGGGCGCAGATGTAATTTTCCCTGTTGCTGGTGGACTAGGTGGAACAACAGCTGAAAATAGTAAGAAGACTGGAAAGTCAATTACTATTTGGGTTGATGCTGATGCACAAAAAACAGCACCTCAATACAACAGCGTAGTTCCAATCTCAGTACTAAAGGGATTATCAGAATCTGTTCAGTCTGTGATTAAGGATTCATATGATGGCAAATTCACTAACGCTGCATATGTTGGAACCATGGCAAACAAGGGAGTTGGACTAGCTCCAATTTACAAGCCTTGGACAACCAAGATTCCAGCTGCTTTGCAAAAGGAAGCTATGCAATTACAGAAGGACATTGCCGCTGGCAACATCCTTGCACTTTATGAAAACTAAGAAGTAACTTATTGCTGGGTGGGTTAAATTATTAACCCACCCAGTTTTTAATTTAGGGCAGTAGAAATAGAGGAAAGATGTCATTAGAACTAAAGGGAATTACCAAAAGGTTTGGGTCCTTAGTTGCTAATGAATTAATAGATTTAAAAGTATCTAATGGTGAAATTCACGCAATTTTGGGTGAAAACGGCGCTGGCAAATCAACGCTAATGAATATTGTTTATGGCTTAATAAAAGCTGATTCCGGTAGCATTTCAGTTGACGGAAAAATTGTAGAAATTAGTGATCCATCACAAGCGTTAGCTGCTGGTATTGGAATGGTTCATCAACATTTTATGTTGGTTCCAGTCTTTACGGTAGTAGAAAACATTATTTTAGGACATGAAAAGTTAAAACGTGGTGTGCTCACAGTTGAAGAAGCAAAAGCGAGTATTGAAAGAATTTCAAAAGAGTTTAAATTCGATATTAATCCTGATGAATTAATAGAAAATTTACCAGTTGGTGTTCAGCAAAAAGTAGAGATTCTTAGAGCGCTTATTTATGACGCAAAAGTTTTGATCCTCGATGAACCAACAGCAGTATTAACTCCACAAGAAACAGATGAGCTATTAAGTATTATGAAGTCGTTAAAATCTAAAGGTGCGGCAATAATATTTATAACTCATAAGCTTCGCGAAGTCCAAGAGGTAGCAGATAAAATAACTGTAATCCGCAGAGGAAAAGTTGTTGGGACCACATTACCAACTGCAACCCAGGAAGAGTTGGCCAATTTAATGGTTGGCAGAACTGTTGATTTAACGGCGAATAGAGAGAGCAATAAAGCTGGAGATACTGTTCTGAGTATTAGTAATTTAAATATATATGATGCTAGCGGAAGAGTATTAGTTAATAATTTATCCCTTGATATTAAAGCTGGGGAAGTTGTTGCAATAGCAGGCGTGCAAGGTAATGGCCAGTCAGAACTAGTAAGAGCCATCGTTAATCTTGAACCGCATACTTCTGGTTCAGTTAAATTAAATGGGAAAGAGATCCTAGGTAATTCGGTTAGTAAAACACTTCATCAAGGAGTTGCTTATGTGCCTGAATCTCGAGAATTAGACGGTTTGATTGCAAGTTTTACTATTGCGGAGAATCTAATTTTAGACACACATGAAAATCAACCATTTTCTAAATATGGCCAATTATCAAATAGTAAAGTGATTGAGAATGCTGAAAAGTTAACTAAAGAATTTGATATTAGATCACAGGGAGTTTTTGACACAGCATCATCACTTTCTGGTGGCAATAAACAAAAAGTTGTTCTAGCTAGGGAACTATCAAGAGATGTTAAATTAGTAATTGCGTCTCAGCCGACTAGGGGACTGGATGTTGGTTCAATTGAATTTGTGCATGAGAGGTTATTAGCAGAGAGAAAATCTGGTAGAGCAATACTTTTAGTAAGTACTGAGCTTGATGAAGTGACAGCACTTGCTGACCGTATTGCAGTTATGTATAGGGGTGAAATTTTAGGGATAGTTTCTCCGGATACATCACGCGAGAAGCTGGGTTTAATGATGGCTGGTATAAAGGAACGGGCAAGCTGATATGGCTAAATCATTTAATAAATCATTTAGTGTATTTCTACTACCTTTCCTGGCCTTTATATTTGCATTTTTTATTGGTGGGCTAGTAATTGTTTTTACTGACCCAGAAATAATGAAATTAATTAAATCACCACTAAATTTTCTCACCGCAGCTGGATCTAAAATTGGTAATTCTTATCTTGCAGTATTTCAGGGATCTATTTATGATATAAATTTATCGAGAAAAAATGGAGTACTTGGTGGTTTTTATCCACTTTCAGAAACAATTGTTACCTCAACACCCTTAATATTAACTGGACTAGCGGTTGCGCTAGCCTTTAGATCTGGGTTATTTAATATTGGAGCACAGGGTCAATTTATATTCGGTGCAATTGGTGCATCTTATGTTGGATTTCATTTTAATTTTTCACCAATATTACATGTAGTACTCGCTTTACTAGCCGGAATAGTTTTAGCAGGAATGTACGGTGGTTTAGTTGGGGTATTGAAAGCAAAAACTGGCGCACATGAAGTCATTGTTACAATCATGCTTAACTATGTTGCTAGTTTATTTATTTTATGGATTCTTAAAACAGAAGCCTTTTTACGTCCAAAACAGATAGACCCAATTGCACCAGAAGTCGCCCTATCAGCTCGGCTTCCAAAATTATTCGGTGAAAGCCAGCGGATTCACCTTGGAATAATAATTGCATTATTTGTTGCAGTACTTGTGTGGTGGTTAATTAGTAAAAGCACTTTAGGATTTAAATTTAGAGCAGTTGGTGCAAATTCAAATGCAGCTAAATCTGCTGGTATCTCAATTCCATTCGTTACTACTGCAACTATGTTTATCTGTGGCGGTCTCGCTGGTCTAGGTGGTGCCTTGCACACTCTGGGAACTGAATACGCATTAACTGCTAATGTTGCTGGAACTTTTGGATTTGATGCAATTACAGTTGCGCTTTTAGGTAGAGCAACGCCGCAAGGCACAGTACTAGGTGCATTTTTATTTGGGGCCTTACAAACCGGAGGTCGCACATTACAATCCAATACTGGAACTTCATCAGATATCGTTCAAGTTATTCAAGCCTTAATTGTTCTATTCATTGCCGCACCAGCATTAATTAAATATATTTTTAGAGTAAAACAATCAGCTGAGGATAAGACTTTAACTGCAAAGGGTTGGAACGGATAGTGAAATTAAATAGCGCGCAACAAAAGCGGCAGTTAAATGGGCTCATCACTATGTCACTCTTTTTTGTGCTTAGTGCTTATTTTTTCTATTTTAATTCAGATAAAACAGAGCCAGTTACCTATGGTTTTGTTATAGGTAATGAAATTGTTTTACTTAATGAATGGGTAGTTGATTCGAAGAGAGCTGTTGAAATATTTTTACTACTTTCATTAATCGGAATAAGCATTTCTTACTTTAGATTTAAGTCAGATAAAAAAATGTCACTCGGAACCATATTTTTTGGATTTGGGTTAGTTATGGCATTTATGTCTTGGGCAGCGAGTGGAAAATTTATTCCCTTTACTGGTTTACTTCAAGGCGCAATCATACTTTCTGTACCCCTGATTTTCGGATCGATGTCAGGTTTAATTTGCGAAAAATCCGGAGTTATTAATATAGCAATTGAAGGTCAATTACTGGCAGCAGCATTTGTATCAGCAGTTGTCGCAAGCATATCTAGTAATTTAATCATTGGATTAATTTCTGGACCGATAGCTGGGGCTTTAATCTCTCTAATATTAGCTTACTTTTCAATTAAGTTTCAGGTCGATCAGGTTATTTTAGGATTCGTAATTAATGTTTTAGTTCTTGGATTGACTAATTTTTTCTATACACAATTACTAATCCCATATGAATCAACCTGGAACGCCTCACCAAGTTTTTCTACAATAGCAATTCCCGGGCTTTCTAAATTACCTATTATCGGGCCAACTCTATTTAACCAAACAATTATCGTTTACTTAATGTATATAATAATTTTTGGAGTTCAATTTGCATTATTTAAAACAAGATGGGGATTAAGAACAAGATCTATTGGAGAACATCCAGTCGCTGCTGACAGTGTTGGGATTGATGTTAATCGACTTAGGTTTAAGAATGTAATTATTGCCGGTTTAGTTGCCGGACTTGGTGGGGCTTACTTTACCGTTGGAGCTGTTGGGCCCTTTTCAAAAGAGATGACTGCCGGTGCCGGATTTATTGCACTTGCATGCTTAATCTTTGGAAAGTGGACTCCAAAAGGAGTAATTATTGCCGCACTATTTTTTGGTTTTGCTGATTACCTACAGGGAACCCTTTCAATTATCGGCGTTCCAATACCAAGTGAATTCATGTTAATGGTTCCATACGTAGCCACAATCATTGCTGTATCTGGCCTAGTCGGTAGGGTTCGTGCACCGGCAGCCGATGGAATACCTTTCATGCGCGGTAATAAATAATCCATTTTCGTAGGACAATTACCCTATGAATATTAATTGGGATCAACTTCATACTGCTGCTAAAGATGTAATGAAAAATGCTTATGCTCCCTACTCAAAATTTAAAGTTGGCGTAGCCGGCCTAGTATCAGATGGCCGCATTGTGGTTGGTTGCAATAGTGAAAACGCTAGTTACGGTGTTGGGTTATGCGCTGAATGTGGTTTAGTTTCCTCACTTACTGCAACAGGTGGCGGGCGCTTAATTGCGGTTGTTTGTGTAGATGGTAATGGTGATTATCTATCACCATGTGGAAGATGTCGCCAATTACTTTTTGAGCACGGTGGTAATGAAATGTTATTCATGACCCCAAAGGGTGCAAAACCATTTTCAGAATTACTTCCTTGGGCCTTTGGCCCAGAGGATCTTAAATGAGTGAAAGATTTACAGCAGTTGAAATAATTTCAGCAAAACGAGACAAGTACGAATTAAGTGATCAGCAAATTGACTGGACAGTAGATGCCTACACTCGCGGAGTAATTGCTGATGAACAAATGTCAGCCCTCTTGATGGCAATTTTGCTTAATGGAATGAATAGCCGAGAAATATCTCGTTGGACTGATGCCATGATTGCAAGTGGCGAGAAAATGAGTTGGTCAATGCTTGATCGTCCAACCGTTGACAAGCACTCAACTGGAGGAGTTGGAGATAAAATTACGTTACCACTTGCGCCATTAGTTGCTGCATGTGGTGCTGCAGTACCTCAACTCTCAGGCCGCGGCCTTGGTCATACTGGCGGTACGTTAGATAAATTAGAATCAATTAAAGGTTGGAAAGCATCACTAAGTAATAATGAAATGCTAAAAGTAATTCAAGAGTGTGGGGCAGTAATTTGCGCAGCAGGTGCTGGGCTTGCCCCAGCTGATAAGAAACTTTATGCCTTACGTGATGTAACTGGGACTGTAGAAGCAATTCCATTAATTGCATCCTCAATTATGAGTAAGAAAATTGCCGAGGGAACAAGTGCATTAGTACTTGATGTAAAGACTGGCTCTGGCGCCTTCATGAGTGATCCAAAAGATGCCGCATTACTTGCTAGAACTATGGTGGATTTAGGAAAAAGAGCAGGTGTAAGCACTAGAGCATTAGTAACTGCAATGGATGTACCACTGGGGCTAACTGCTGGAAATTCATTAGAAATAAGGGAAACTCTTGAGGTATTAGCAGGAGGTGGACCAAGTGATGTTGTTGAGCTAACACTTTTACTTGCTAATGAAATGCTTGATGCAGTTGGGATTAAGCCAAAAGTATCACCAGCTGATGCATTAAAAAATGGAATGGCTATGGATGTTTGGCGTAAAATGATTAAAGCACAAGGTGGAGATAATGATGCTCCTCTTCCTGTTGCAAAAGAAAAAATAGAGATCAAGGCTGATTCATCTGGAAAACTATTAACTCTTGATGCACTTAAGGTTGGTATATCTGCTTGGCGATTAGGAGCAGGTAGGCAAAAGCAGGGTGAAGTCCTACAACTTGGCGCTGGAATTGAAATTCATGCAAAACCCGGTGACATAGTTAAAACAGGACAAAAAATTTTAACTCTACATAGTGATGAATCAGCAAGATTTGATCGAGCCAAAGAAGCTTTAGTAGGTGCCTTTTCTATTGGTGGCGTAGATGATCCAATTAAGCGATTACCATTGGTTATTGAAAGAATTGAGGGTTAAGTGTCACTAACTAGCACGCCAACAGATGAACAAATTAAGCGAGTTCCAAAAGCTTTATTACATGATCATCTAGATGGTGGCTTGCGCCCGCAAACGATTATTGAACTATCACAAAAAATTGGTTATAAAAAACTACCAACTCAAGACCCAGAAAAATTAGCAATTTGGTTTGAGGAAGCTTGCAACTCACATTCACTCGTTCGTTATCTTGAAACTTTCGCGCACACAGTTGCGGTCATGCAAACAAAGGAAGCAATAATTCAAGTAGCACGTGAGTGTGCAATTGATTTAGCAAGAGATGGTGTTGTCTACGCTGAAGTCAGGGGAGCGCCCGAGTTATTTACTGAGCAAGGTCTAACTTTTGATCAGATAATTGAGGCGACTACTGAAGGTTATAAACAAGGAGTAGCTGAGGCTGCAAAAGAGGGGAAAAAAATAAGGGTTGAATCTTTACTTTGTGGACTTAGGCAAAATGATAAATCACAACAGACAGCTGAATCTGTTGTTAAATATCGAAATAAGGGCGTAGTTGGTTTTGATATTGCCGGTCCAGAAGATGGTTTTCCACCAACTAAACAATTAGATACTTTTGAATATTTAAGAAAAGAAAATGCTCACTTTACTATTCATGCCGGAGAGGCTTATGGGCTGCCATCAATTTGGGAGGCGATACAAATTTGTGGCGCTGAAAGAATCGGACATGGAGTTCGTATTATTGATGATATTGATTTCTCAGGTAGTGCGCCAAAACTAGGTCCACTTGCTTCTTATATTCGGGATCGAAGAATTCCACTGGAGCTTTGCCCAACCTCAAATTTACAAACTGGGGCAGCTAAAACATACGCACAGCACCCAATTGGGCAATTAGCAAAGCTTCGCTTTCGCGTAACACTTAATACCGATAATCGACTAATGAGTAATACATCGATGACTAATGAGATGACTCAGTGCGTTAAATCATTTGACTGGAAGTTTGCAGATCTGCAACGAGTGACTATAAATTCACTTAAAAGCTCATTTATTCCATTTGAAGAGCGGCTTGAGATTATTGAAAAAATTGTAAAACCAGCATACGCAGCAATATCTGCTGAATAAATTAAAGTCCGATTGGATGCCAAACGGTTTTTTGTTCCATAAAACTAAGAATTCGTTCCGGGTGATTAGTAGGACTAAATCTAAATATTCGTTTTAGATTATCTGCGCCAACTAGCTTTAATTCCTCTTCTTGCTTTTTACTAAGGCCGGCAACATCTACTCCATCTATTTCCATATGTGAACCAACCCATGGCGCTAACTCAGTTATTTTTCCAGTAAGTATGTTTACAACTCCGCCAGGTACATCACTAGTTGCCAGTACTTCACTTAAAGTAATTGCAGGTAGTGGATAACTTTCACTAGCGATTAAAACTGCAGAGTTACCACTAGCAATTACTGGAGCTAGTGTCCTAACTACTCCAAGTAATGATGGTTTATTTTCTGCAAATATTGCAACCACACCTAATGCTTCTGGTGTTGTAAAGTTATAAAACGGACCTGATACTTGGTTTAGTGAACCAGAAACTGATGATAACTTGTCACACCAGCCTGAGTACCAAACCCAGGTATCAATTGCTTCTTCTACTTGTACTTTTGCTACTTTAGTAGTTACCCCTTCTAAAGCACAGATCTCATCAATGAATTGATCACTTCGTCCCTGCATAATTTCAGCAACGCGATACAAGATTTGTCCACGATTAAATGCAGTTGCATTAGCCCATCCAGAATGCGCAGCCTTTGCTGCTACAACAGCATCTCGTAAATCTTTTCGAGAGGCTAGTGCAGGATTGGCAATAAATTTCTTATTATTTCCCTTAATTTCATACACACGGCCAGATTCACTTCTTGGAAATGCGCCACCAATAAATAATTTATATGTCTTATTTACATCTATGCGGCTCATTTACTTTCCTTTACTTGCGATGTTAGATAACCAGCAAGACCATGGCGACCACCTTCACGTCCCCAACCAGACTCTTTATAACCACCAAATGGACTAGCTGGATCAAATTTGTTAAAAGTATTACTCCAAATAACTCCGGCTTTTAATTGCTTGGCAGCCCACAAAATTTTAGAACCTTTATCACTCCAAACTCCAGCAGATAATCCATACATTGTGTTATTTGCTTTCTCAATACCTTCAGCAGGAGTTCTAAATGTTAAAACTGATAAAACTGGACCAAATATTTCATCTCTAGCAATTCGGTGAGATTGCGATACTCCAGTAAATATTGTTGGTGGATACCAAAAACCCTTACTTGGTAATTTGCAATCAGGTGACCATCTACTAGCACCTTCAGCATCTCCCGTATTTGAAATATCCTGAATTCTTTTTAATTGTTCTGCTGAGTTAATTGCTCCTAAATCGGTGTTTTTATCCATTGGATCACCAACTCTAATTAAACTCATCCTCTTTTTAAGTTTTTCTAAAACTTCATCAGCGACATTCTCTTGAACTAATAATCTTGAACCTGCACAGCAAACATGCCCCTGATTAAAGAAAATCCCATTAACTATTCCTTCTATTGCTTCATCAATTGCAGCATCATCAAAAACAAGATTGGCTGCTTTTCCACCTAGTTCTAGCGTTGCACTTTTCTTTGTACTAGAAATTGATCTAGCAATTGCTTTACCAACTTCGGTAGAACCAGTAAAAGCTATTTTATTAATATCAGAGTGATTAACTAAGGCAGCACCAGTTATGCCATCTCCGGTAACAATATTCACCACACCATCTGGTAATCCTGCTTGTTGGCAAACTTGAGCAAATAATAATGCTGTCAATGGTGTTGTTTCTGCTGGTTTTAAAACAACTGTATTACCGGCAGCAAGTGCCGGAGCTATCTTCCAAGCAAGCATAAGTAGTGGAAAGTTCCAAGGAATTATTTGGCCAACCACACCTACTGGCTTTGGTTTACTACCAAGGCCGGCATAATCTAATTTATCTGCCCAACCAGCATGGTAAAAAAAGTGTGCAGCCGCAAGTGGAATATCTGTATCTCGTGATTCTCTAATTGGTTTTCCATTATCTAAGGTTTCAACAACTGCGAATTCGCGTGCTCTCTCTTGCAGAATGCGAGCAATGCGGTAAAGGTATTTACCACGCTCTTTTGCTGGCATCTTGGACCAAACCTTAGTAAAAGCTGTCCTTGCACTTTTAACAGCTAAGTCAATATCTAATTTATCGGCATATCCAACTTTTGAAAGGATTTCTTCAGTTGCTGGGTTAATTGTGTTAAAACTTTTACCCTTCTTAGGCTCTACAAATTTTCCGCCAATAAATAAACCATATGAGGTTGCAATATTTGCAATGGCTTTCGATTCAGGTGCATTTGCGTATTCAAAGCTGCTCATAACCCACCTAATCCATTGTTACGTAATTGGCACTAGCGTAGTGCCCAGTACGTAGCTTCATTCGCTGCATCAGCAAGTCATTTAATAGCGCACTTGCGCCAATTCTAAATAGAGCAGGATTAAGCCACTGTGGTCCAGCCGTCTCATTGACTAGAACCAGCTGCTTAATTGCATCTTTTGTTGTTCTAATTCCACCTGCTGGTTTAACACCAATTTTTTTCCCAGTAAGAGCAAAGTAATCACGCACTGCCTCAAGCATTACCAATACAACTGGTGCGGTGGCGGCTGGTGCAACCTTACCGGTACTAGTTTTAATGAAATCAGCACCGGCTAACATCGCAAGGTAGGAAGCTTTCCTGACATTGTCATATGTAACTAATTCACCAGTTTCTAAAATTACTTTAAGATGTGCTTGATCACCACATAATTGCTTAATTATTTTAATCTCTTCAAATACTTCACCAATTCGACCTGAAAGAAATGCACCACGATCAATTACCATATCAATTTCATTAGCCCCAGCATCAATTGCATCTTGGGTATCAAGTTTTTTAACGGCTATTGAGGCTCGTCCTGATGGGAAAGCAGTAGCAACAGCAGCAACTGCTATATCTTTACCACCAATCGAATTTAATTCCGTACGCGCTATTTTAACCATGTCGTTGTATACACAAATTGCCCCAACTGATGGCACAGCTAAATCTGTAGGATCTGGTCTAACTGCTTTTGCGCAAAGAGCTTTAACTTTTCCAGCAGAATCAGCACCTTCAAGCGTTGTTAAATCAACCATACTTATTGCCATATCAATCGCCCAAGCTTTACTTGTGGTTTTAATACTTCTTGTCGCAAGCATGGCTGCTCTTGAATCTGCACCAACTTGATCAACAGGTGGCAAGTCAGATAGAAACTTTTTAAGTGAGCTCTCGCTACCATCGATAATCATGAGAGTACTTTAGTCAAAGCCTGCTTAATTTGCGAGATCAG
>Ga0304730_1003377_pt1 | contig 10812 bp, 24 predicted proteins | sample M_130628_MF_Meta_FD_190474 | JGI IMG/M metagenome (GOLD analysis project Ga0304730, IMG submission 190474) | Freshwater microbial communities from Lake Montjoie, Canada to study carbon cycling - M_130628_MF_MetaG (v2) (version 2) | ecosystem: Environmental > Aquatic > Freshwater > Lake | place...
CCACATTTAGTGTGGTTTTTTTGTGGTTTTTGGTAGACCAGAAATGGCATTTCGGCTATAATAGTACATACACTAGCAAAACAGGAGCAGTAAATGGATTACTTGATCAAGATGGAACTGGCTAAAGCCAACCTTGCCCGGGCTATTGTTGAGTTAGCAGAAGTAGACGGCTTGGAATACATGGTCGAGCAGTTGCTGGAAATGAAAACAGAATTGAGTGCTGAAATTGAAGAATACAAACAACACTCAGATTTAGATTGACCAGAAATGAGATTTCGACTATAATGTTTATACACTAGCAAAACGGAACAAGAACATGTTGAAAGCAAACAAATTATACCAACTGATGCATATCACAGCAGACCAGTTGACCGACATTATTCAAGATTCAGGCTTTGAAGGTGATTCCTTTATTAACATTACATTCCGTAGCTTGGCTGTTCCAGAACCTGAGGATTATCGTTTTGCTTACGATGCCATGTTCCTAAATGATGCTAACGAGTTGGACTACACGGTTGTTTTTGTGTCCTACAATCCCAAAACCGATAAAATGACAGCAGGATATTGATAATGGCTTTTGAAAAAATTGTGTTAGACAAAGTGGCACAGGTCTTGGGACAACAGCGTCAGGCCTATTTTGTAAATGGCACCTTGTTTGTGTGTGCCGCAGAACCGGCGGCCCGCCAGGTGTTCCACATGTTGTACAAAGACTACAATAAACGGGTTCAAGTCAGTGTCGCAATGCATGGCGAGTATGCTTACGATTTTACAGCCTAAGGAGTAGTAGAGTGCTTGTGTACAACCAGACGTACAACCGGTTTGATGGCCCTGCTGGAACAGGTTACAATATGTATCAAATTGATCCCAGCATGATGCATCAGTGGATTGCGACCGGTCAGATTGATGTTGCTGGATTGACTGCTTGGGTGCATTACTGTCAAGACAAGCATCATGAATATATGCTTGAATGTAACGGTTAAACGATAAGGAAATTGAAATGAAAAAAGATTGGGCAGCAGTTATTTTTGCATTGGCGGTATTTGTTGTCATCAGCGTCATTTTAGCGTGGCCAGTGATGATGTTGTGGAACGGATGCTTAGTTGACGCTGTTGCAGGTGTTCGAGAAATCACTTGGCTCCAGGCCTGGGGTATCAACTTTCTGTTCGGAATGTTGTTTAATAAAAATTCAGTAAAAATAAAAGATTGACCAGAAACTCAAGATCGGCTATAATACTTTATACTGAATAACAAGGAGTTGGCATGTACAATTACCAAGCCCGTAGCAACCCTTTTGCATACCGTAAACCCATGGCTAAAAAAATCCCTGTCGCAGTTACCCTGGTCCCAGCCGAGCAGGTCTGGGCTGCTGCTGCCCTGGCAGACCGTGTCAATGCCGGTGCTTACCACAAAGAACCACAGCGTGACAAAGACAACTATGATACCATTCTGTTTGAGCCCAACCGCGCTATTATGAATCGTGCTCTAACCAGCAACACAGAGTTCACAGCAGAAGATCTTGAACTGGGTCGCCTGGCTCGTGCATGGCACAAAGGCCGTTTGCTGATGACAGCAATCCGGCGTCCACTTACCGGGTTCGAAGACAACCTAAGTAAAGCAGCTGGCATGGATGAGTTTGCCCTGGAAATCCATAAGCTGGAAATTGCTACTATTGCCAGCCAAATCCGTAGCTTCCGTGCTGGGTTTGCCCTGGAAGAAAAACTGTGGGGCACTGATACTGGACCGTTGGCAGCGATTGGCATCAAGGTCTTGACCACTGCTGAAGTGATCAGTACAGTATACAGCGTGACCTACAACACTACCTACATCCGTGCAGTTACACTGGAAACCCGCAACGTGATCATGTTCACCTATCGTGAGAAGATTGAGCCAGGTACTGTGATCACAGTCAAAGGCACAGTCAAAGCACACCGCACAGATTGTACACAACTTAATCGCGTCACAGTATTGCAGCGGGTGGCGTAATGCAACATCAATTTGTTGTCATGTGGGATAACACAGGTCTTGAGTTTGTAGGCGACTACACAGACTATGCTCAAGACCGAATGTGGGCAGAGTTACAGGGCAAGCGTCCCGAAAAAACCTTTGTGAACCTGATGCACCTGAAACTTCGTGCCTGTTATAATACACACCGGCACTATGAGATCTACTTGATCAATGCTGCAGAAGGTATCCGTGCAGACGATATTCGTGCAATGTTTGCAGCAGATCCACAGACCGCAGCAGACATTATCCGTGAACGAGGTCACCGATATTACAGTGACCGTATCAACACCGACCAAGTTAAAATTGTTTAAGGAATACTAATGGGATTAGATCAATACGCTTATGTGGCTGCCAAAGCCGGAGCCTACGGTGAATACTGGGGTGACGAGAACTACAACAAAGAGGATTCAGATCCAACCAAATTTCCCAAACCGCGAGAAATGTCATATTGGCGTAAGCATGCAAATCTTCAAGGTTGGATGAAACAACTTTGGGAAGAAAAGAATCCCGACGATGTCGAAGGCAACAGCTTTAACGGCATTGAACTTGAGCTGACCTGGGCTGACATCGAACGCTTGGAACAGGATGTACTGTCGGGTACCTTGCCCTCTACGACCGGCTTCTTTTTTGGTATCGGCGCCGACGAACTTTATAAACAGGACGATTTGGATTTTGTCAAGGCCGCCAAGGCAGAATTGTTTATGGGCCTACGGGTATTTTATAACTCAAGCTGGTAATTATGAAGATCGATTACAAATACATTGGATGGTGTAGCGAAGACAACAGTGACAAGGTCTGGGCCTGCATCCAGTTGAACGGAGACCGTTTGCATGGAAAGTTTTTAACTGTATGGGGCCGCCGAGGCAAACAGCTACAGAGCAAAATAGTCGAGTCCAATACTTACGAAATGGGCAAGCTGATCGGTAGCAAGGTTGCCAAGGGCTACTGTGGAATTCCAGAAGATAAACTTCACGAAGTATACCCAGAGTTTGAACAAGACTTGGAACGGACCGCTGCTTGGGGCATGTTACGAGCATGAGAATCTACACCAAAGTCGTTATACCCTGGCTCTACCGGAACAAGGAATACTATGCTGCACGAAAATGGTGTATCAGGACCGTTGGTGCCAGCAACAGTAAGGCAGCTAAGGATCCAGGCCGTCCTTGGTATGCCAAGCGACAGTGGGTACATGGTTGCCAAGAGTCCCGGTTCTATTTTCGTAATCCTGCCCATGCCACCATGTTTCAATTGACATGGGCAAAAGAATTTCGGCAAACCTAACGCTGAAATCGAGTAGAAACTGGTTGACCAGAATCTGCTCGTATGCTACAATATAGGTATACTGTAAGAACAGTATTTTAACTTTTAATTTAATCAACTTTTGATAGGCAACTTGAAATGACAACTGAAAAAACTTTTACCGTAGCAGGAACAGCAACACAAAATGGCGTGACCAAAGCTCGCTTTGCTAACGACTTGGTGGCTCGCATCAAGATCTTAAACAAGTCAGGCTGTACCGATATCAACTTGGTGGAACTGCCCAAGCCCATGACCAAACTGCAGGCCCTGCAGCATCTGCAGATCTTGGGTATCACTTCAGGTGATGCAGGTCATGCAGTCACAGAGAAACTGGCTGAAAAAACCAAGCTGGCTAAGTCAGCTGAAGTGCGTGTGTCTGTTAAACCTGCCGCAGTCAAGAGCAAGACCCGTCAGGCACAGGCTGATCAAGCCTAACAGCCCAGGCAGGTCAAAAAGGCAGCCAAAAAAGCTGCCTTTTTTTGTGATTTGACATGTGCTATCATAATTACTATTATCATGTTAGACACATCATCCTTTGAAGAAAAAGTGCAGGAACTGATAGTAGACATCTGCACAACCTTGTATCAGTACGGATTTCGTGAAGTACCTGTGGGTGCCATTATGCGCTTGATAGGGGTTGAAAACAAAACTGCTGATCAGTATAACAACGAATTTTTTAAATTGGATCATGAATTCGAAGCCTTACTACAAGAAAATCAAAAAAAAGCCCAACACCAACAGGCCATACATGCAGTACCACCTGCAGGCACAACCTATCACTAAATGTCCATAAGTAATTTTAGATCAAGCCAGGCCCTGTATCTGGTGATCATACGTGATCGCAATGCTGAGCAGTTGTTGAAAGACTGGGCCCGAAGTGCCAATGCAGCTGTCACAATAGAAAACAACCGCATGAAAATCTTTGAACAACGCAGTCTTAGCCTGTTTCAGATCAACTGGCCTCACAACTGGAATGATGTGACCATATGGGATTATTGGAAGCGAGAGCATATCAATCTTGCCTAACAATCTTGACCTTGTGGCACAGTCAGCATAAAATACTATACAAGGAGATACACATGAATAGGTTATCTAAAGTTTTATTATTTGTTGTAACATTTGGATTTGCAGGTTTGGCACTGGCCCAAACACTAGCTATTTGTCACGGTGAATATGCATTATGTGCGGCATCACCGGCAACACCGACTGGCAAGACCATCACAGTCAATGGCACAGTTTTCCAAGAAGGTGTGGCTGTTTGTCCAGTACTCAAAGGCAAGAGTATTGCCAACCTGGATCTGATGCAGGGATCATGTCGGTCTGGCCCCGGCAAAGTTTGGTCATTGTTTTCCACAGTTACTACATTCCCACAAGCACCAACTTGGGAATCTGTTCCTGCGGTACATAGAACATTTGTCACAACAGCAGGCCCCGGCGGTATGAGCAACATGTGGTCGTTTGAGTGTGTAAAGCAACCTAACAAAGTCAATGGTGTTGAATTAGCCAACTGCTACGGTCCGTTAAATGAATCTCCTTGGAATAGCAAGGCTGTTCCAGTAGGTGCAACAGTAGTAACAGATGCTCCAGTCGGGGCAACTTATCCAGTTGGTGGGCCAATCCCATCTGGTTCAAGTAAGTAAGAATTTATAAAAAGGAAATTACAATGTCACAAAATCACGAAGCATTAAAAGCAGCATTTGAAACATACCTAGCAGAAAACGAAAAGTTCACGGGCAAAGGCGTCAAAGCAGCCGCTGCCCGTGCTAGAAAAGCCCTGCAGGACATCAGCAAGGCAGTCAAAGAACGCCGCAAAGAAATTACAGCAGAAAAAGAAGCCCTGGCTGCTGCCAAGTAAATGACCAACAAAACATTTACTAGAACTGTAGTAGAGGATCCAGAAAACCCTGGCGATCTGATCCTGGAACTAGGAGATGAAATTTGCGAACCCATGGGTTGGAAACCGGGTGATCTAATCACCTGGACCGACAACAAAGACGGTTCATTTACCTTGACAAAATTCGATGCCAACAAACCAACCACCAAATAGTATAACAATCACAGCCGCTCGTGCCGGGATCTCGCCCAGCCAGAACATGGTGGTAAATGGCGGGGTGACCACGGGCATTGCCGCATCAGCAAATTGGTCAACAGCCAATACCTTAAATGTTCCTGTTTCGGGTCGAATGGAACTTAGAGGCAATCAGGCTGATATTGTGATCAACGGCGTCAGTTTAAACGATACGCTTAGATCAATACAAGACCGTCTCAATATGTTGCAACCAAATCGTGAGCTAGAAGCAGATTGGGATCAGCTTAGATCTATTGGTGAACAGTATCGCGATCTGGAAAAACAGCTGATGGAAAAGCAACGAGCCTGGGATATCTTGAAGAAAAAAGAAGGTTGACCGGTAATTTACTGTAATTTACAATTGTTAAAATGATACCTTTTAAGATTAGCCTGCCCGCCGGTTAATAAACAATGAGGGCAGGTAAGTTTAGGTTGCGGTTTTCCTTTGTTTATTTCGGAAAGTTTTTTCTTTGTTTTTTCGGAATGATTTTTATCTAAAAATGTTGGGATTCTGCCTTTAAGGGCTTGATTTAAATTTAATTGGTGTTGAGCTGTTCGTTGATATTTTAATAAACTTTTTCTTCTTTTGTCTATGTACTCAGGAGATTGTTTTTGCCCTTTGTTCCAAGCTATTTTACCAACTACGCCTTTTGTACCTTCTCCGCCCGAGGTTCTATTTCTAAGTATTCCAGTATTGAGATCTTTTCTTCCATAATATGAAATGAGTTTGGTTTCAAGTAATAATGCTTCAGATTCCGTTAGCTTACAAGCAATTATTGTAATACGGGATTTGTCTGGCGGAACAGGTATGGTATGATTTTTGGACCAGGCTCGTCTTCCAGATCCTTTTCCAATATAGTAAGGCGTTAAATCTTCTCTGAGGTATTGGTAAACATAATAAGTAGACATGCTGATAGTTCCTTATAAACTGTTAGAGCGGGTGGATATGTGGTGTATCGTGATCCGCACCTTTATTTATCGATTGACCTGAAAATAGAAATTTGTTATAATATATTATACAATAAAATTATAGGTACATTCAATGATGCATTTAGAAGGTCCCTGGCTTACAACCACAGGCAAGCGCCGTGCAAAGCCCAAGTTCGCCAGTGCCGAACACAAGCGTCAAGCAGAAGCGCAGACCGCAGCTTGGGAACTGCTCAAGCAAAAACACGCCCCCAAGAAACCTGTATTTTCCAAAGTGTTTACCAACAGCAAGATGCCCAAAATTGTGATACCACGCAGTACAGACCATATTCCCAGTTTGAACAGTGGTCAGGGTATTGCTGCCCGTGCACCGGACAAGGTCTACACAGGTACCAAGGTAAAAGGTATTGGTACCATGCACAAGTCAAATGCTGTACCTGTTTTTTCAGATGAAGAAGCAGTAGAAATTTCAACCATGCGGAGAGGATAATGAACTTTGAAAAAGAACAAATTTGGCGCAGGCTTGCAGATCGATCTGGCAACTACTACTGCGAATCTGCAGAGCCTGAGCGTGAAGAATTTCGCAAGTGGCTTCGAGAGCTGTTGTACAAGGAAGAAGTCCTGCTAGAATTTACCAAAGCCGACGGTACTGACCGTGTTATGAAATGTACCTTAAATACTGAATTGGGTGCTAAGTACAAGACCGAAGTACTAGTGGAAAACGAAGTAGCAGTACAGACCAAGCCCAAAAAGGTCACGACAGATACCTGTCAGGTTTGGGATATTGAAGCAGCAGCCTGGCGCAGTTTTCGTTGGGATAGATTAAAAAGGATAGATTTTAAACTTTGAGTAAAGAACAAGCCGTACAGTTAGAAGGCACAGTAGAGGAGGCGTTACCCAATGCCATGTTCAAGGTAAAGCTAGACACCACAGGTGCTGTGGTGATTGGCGTTATATCAGGACGCATGCGGCAAAACAAGATCAAGATTTTACCCGGTGATCGTGTGGAAATTGAATTCTCACCCTACGACCTGGGTCGTGGACGCATTACCAGACGCAACTAATTACCTGTATGAATACCGATATCGCTGCAAAGCAAAGCTACCCGCCAAAATGATTTTGGTTGAATCTAAAGACTTGCAATGTGTATTTTCTCTTCCCAATACTGAACATGGTGTTGTTGAATTTCTAAAACATTTTGGTCATTTGTATATTGGAACAGTAAACTCAGAGTTATTTAAAAACACTTTTCGAAACGTCAAATCGCAGGTGCTGCCTTGGTTAGCCGACTTGGTCAACATTCGAGATACCGGACACTATAGACTTGGACACAAAATTGATTTGTGCCATCAAGCCCTGGAGTCACAATGGAGATCACCTGTTACAGCCACAGTGATAAACAACTGCCTATACTGGGAATCGGGACAAAGCAGAATATTGGCAGGTGGCATGTGTTGGCAAAATCCTTGGAATCAACATCAATTGTTGATTATGACTCCTGCTGTGGAACAAATTGCAGGATATCTTGATAGTGCAGTACAAATTAAATCTGATTCAGAACTGGTAGAAGCATTAGGCAGCAACAGCCACAACAGACTTGATACCAGTCTTTATATTGATGTCAACAAGCAAGTGAGTTTTAGATTAGGTGCAGTAAAAAAAACAGTCACACAGCATGAATACATACAACCATTAGAAATCAGAGTGGATATGGTAAGAAAGTGGTTGATACAGTATCCTTTGGGATCCAAATTGGAAGTGTATACAGATAGACCAGTGCTGATCAAGGATTCTCTTGGATTTTGGGACATACAACACCGGGGTCCTGGTTCTCATTTTGATCCTGCAGCCAGTATTGATTCGTACCTTTGGCAACAGTCAAACTTGCAAGATTCTGACAACGCTGATGCCATACATGAATTGCATGTACAAAATACTGCTGATGTAATTGATGTTGCAGAATTATTGTTTTGGATGGACTTGTCTTACACCAGTTTCTATACCAAAGACTGGAACTTTGTGCTAAGGAGAAAAACTCATATGCATCGTGCTAAAATGATAGGACTTAGTCGTAATTGTTTATAAATACATCATGCGTGAACACATCAATCTGATAGAAGCCAGCACCAGACCAGCCAAACTGGAAACCACTCCCTTGCCCTATGCTAGGGACGCCTTGGAACCAGTTATGAGTGAAGCCAGCATAGATTATCATTATGAAAGTTTGGCCAAAGGCTATGCCAAACGCTACAATGCTGATGTTGGCAACACCGGTGGCACCTACACCCGAGATTTCAATCGTGCAGGCAACTTCCTGCACAACAAATTCTTCCCTCAACTGCGTGCGCCCAAAGGTGCCAACCGTCCTCGTGGTGCTGTGTTGGCCTTGATTGAAGACAAGTTCAAAACATATGAAGATTTTCGCGAAGAGTTCAAAAAAGCAGCCATGGCCATACAAGGCAGTGGATGGGTGTATCTCAGCACAGGTGGCGACATCAAGACCATAGCAAATCATGCTGTGCGTACAGATATTTGTGTGCTAGTGGATTGGTGGGAGCACGTATGGGCACTGGATTACCAAAGTGACAAGGAGAAATACCTGGACAATATTTGGAAAATTATTGACTGGAACGTTTGCAATGAGAGACTTTAATATAGGAATAATATGCAACTTGACGAAACAGCAGTGACCAAACTAAAAGATCTTCTTATTGAAGAACAAAATCCCAACCTCAAACTGCGTGTGTTTGTGCAAGGCGGAGGCTGTAGTGGTATGCAGTATGGTTTTACATTTGACGAAGAACAAGGTGAAGACGATTTTGATTTCAACTTTGATAATGTAACTGTGTTAGTTGACAGCATGAGTATGGACTACTTACGCAACGCTAATATACGCTACAAAGATGATGCAATGGGCAGTAGCTTTGTTATAGAAAACCCTCAGGCAGCCACCACATGCGGATGCGGATCCAGTTTTAGTCCCAGCTAGTTGATCCTGCGTTCTTTTTGTTTCCGGTAAATACATGGGAAACAAGGACACAGGCGCATGGCCCAAGAGATCATAAATTACGGTAATTCTGCAAACGACGGCACCGGTGATGCCCTTCGTACGGCCTTTATCAAGGTAGATGACAATTTTACCGAGATCTACGACGCAGGACCAGTAGGTTCCAACATTACTGTACTAAACAACACTGTAGCTGTGACCAATACCAACGGCAACTTGATTCTCAGTCCCAACGGTGTGGGCATAATACAGACCAATCGGCCCTTGTATCCAAGTTTGGACAACACCTATGACTTGGGTACTCAAAATCTTCGTTATCGCAGTACATTTGTGGGTGCAGGTGGTGTCAGCAGCACCGGCAATGTCACAGCTGCCTACCTGCTTGGTAATGGCAGTCAACTCACAGGCATAACAGCCAATACCACATATAACAATGCAAATGTACTGGCCTTGGGCAACACAGGCTGGGCCGGCAACATCATTCCTGCTGCTTCCAATGTCTACACACTGGGTAATGTGACTAATCAGTGGAAAGAACTGTGGGTATCAAACAACACAGTTTATATTGGCAATGTAGCCTTGGCCACTCGAGGCAATGTTCTGACGGTAGCAGGTGCCAATGTTGTAACTCAGGGTGCAGCAGGCAATATTTCTGTGACTGGCAACGTGACAGGTTCATTCTTTTTGGGAAATGGTGCATTTTTAACAGGAGTTGTGACCTCAGGCGGAATTGGCGCAACTGGCCCACAAGGACCACAAGGACCTGCAGGTGCAACTGGGTCAGGTGCCACAGGTGCAAGTGGATCAGCTGGAACTAATGGAGCCACAGGTGCAAGTGGATCAAACGGCACTAATGGAGCAACAGGCGCAAGTGGACTGACAGGTGCCAGTGGAGTTGCCGGAACAACAGGTGCAACCGGTGCCAGTGGCTTGACAGGTTCAACAGGACCACAAGGACCACAAGGACCACAAGGACCCACAGGTGCCAGTGGAGTTGCCGGAACAACAGGTGCAACAGGTGCGTCAGGACTTACAGGTGCAACAGGTCCACAAGGACCCACAGGTGCCGCAGGTGCAACTGGTTCAGGTGCCACAGGCGCAAGTGGATCAAATGGCACTAATGGTGCAACAGGTGCAAGTGGACTTACAGGACCACAAGGACCACAAGGAGCCACAGGTTCAGGTGCCACCGGCGCAAGTGGACTTACAGGAGCAACAGGACCACAAGGAGCCACAGGCTCGGGTGCCACAGGGGCAAGTGGATCAGCTGGAACTAATGGAGCAACCGGCGCAAGTGGATCAAATGGCACTAATGGTGCAACAGGTGCAAGTGGACTTACAGGACCACAAGGACCACAAGGACCACAAGGAGCCACAGGTTCAGGTGCCACAGGCGCAAGTGGACTTACAGGAGCAACAGGTCCACAAGGACCACAAGGAGCCACAGGCTCAGGTGCCACAGGGGCAAGTGGATCAAACGGCACTAATGGAGCAACCGGCGCAAGTG
>Ga0304730_1003384_pt1 | contig 10802 bp, 12 predicted proteins | sample M_130628_MF_Meta_FD_190474 | JGI IMG/M metagenome (GOLD analysis project Ga0304730, IMG submission 190474) | Freshwater microbial communities from Lake Montjoie, Canada to study carbon cycling - M_130628_MF_MetaG (v2) (version 2) | ecosystem: Environmental > Aquatic > Freshwater > Lake | place...
TAGTTACATCAGCCTTTAAAGCCATCACTTTTACATCAGGATTTCTTGTGGTTATTTCATTAGCCACAATTTCAGCAAGATTTAAATCTAAATCAATTACGGCAACATCAGCTCCGGCATCAGCTAAACCATGCGCCAACGCGCGGCCAATACCTTGACCTGCTCCAGTAACTAATGAGGTTTTACCTTTAAGTGAAAATCTCTCCATGATGCTTTTGGTGTTTAACACCGGATCTACTTTAGTTACCATGCTAAATACCCACCATCAATAACTAAGTCCATACCGGTCGCGTAATCAGATGCCTCTGAGGATAAATAAACAGCTGCTCCCTGCATATCTGTCACTTCACCCATTACCTTCATCGGAATTCTAGAAATCCATTCTGGATAATACTTTTGTCCAATTTCAGTCTTCTTTAAATCATCCAAAAGCGGTGTAATCGTGAAACCGGGGGAGAGAGAGTTAACTCGAACACCATATGGTGCCCATTCAGTTGCAAGACATCTAGCAAGTGAAATAACACCGGCCTTTGCTGAGTTATAGTGAGCTTGATGTTGAGGATAGTTTGAAACTTTTCCGGATAATGAAGCCGTAAATACTATTTTTCCATAACCTTGCTTAATCATATATTTTGCTTGAGCGCTTGCACATAAAAATGCAGAATCCAAGTTATTAGTAATCATTTTTTTCCAACTGCTATATGTCATATCTTGAGCATCAACCCATTCAGCAATACCAGCGTTGTTACAAGCAATTTCAAGGGAGCCAAGCTCTTTGACGACCGCATCAATCGTCGCATTTACCTCTTTTTCGACTGTAACATCACAAACAAGATTGATAACTTTGATTCCTTTATATAAGGATGAAATCTCCTCTGCGACAGCCTTATTGTCATTTTCATTTCGACCAATAATTGCTACGTTAGCACCAGCTTGTGCATAGGCATGCGCAATGGCTCTACCGATTCCTTTATTACCGCCAGTAACTAATGCATTCTTTCCTGTAAGAGACAGGCGATCCAAGATAGATTTGGAACTAAGAACTGGATCAGCGCTCATCTTTTCCTTCTGTTACTGAGGAAGTTGAATCTGAACTTTGACTGATTTAGCCGGCATATTTACCGCGAAATCAAAGGCCTTAATACTCTCTTCAAATGTGAAGTTGTCAGTAATCAATGGCTTTAGATTTAATTTTCCACTAGCAATTAAGTTAATTGCTCTTGGATAAACATTGCGGTATCTAAATACATTTTCAACTCTGATTTCTTTTGAAATTGCTTTGGAAACATCATATGCAATTGGTGATAGCGGAATACCAACGTGCACAAGGGTGCCACCAGGTGCTAGAAGATCAACTGCGCTAGAAGCTGCTTTTTCATTACCACTGCACTCAAAAACTATGTTAGCGCCAACGCCATCTGTTAACTCTTTTAGTTTTTGGATCGGATCACTATTTTTTGGATTAACACCGGTTATTGGTCCTAAGGATTCGGCCAACTTTAACTTCTCATCTACGACATCTAAAATAATGACGCGACTGCAGCCACCGGCAATTGCACAAAGAGCGGTAACCATTCCAATAGTTCCAGCTCCAATTACAACTGCAATGTCACCAATTACTGGCCTAGCCTTTACAACTGAGTGCATGCCAACTGATACTGGCTCGATCATCGCACCTTCACCAAATGAGACGTTCTCTGGTAACTTGAAAGTTAAAGCAGCTGGGTGAATAACAGTTGGGCGTAGTACGCCGTGATACGGCGGGGTTGCCCAGAATTTAACATCAGGATCAAGGTTATAAACTCCAGTTAAGGTTTCGCTACTTTCAAAATTTGGAATTCCAGGTTCCATACAAACTCGATCGCCGACTTTAAGCTTTGAAACAGCACTTCCAACCTCAACTACTGTGCCAGCTGCTTCATGTCCTAGCACCATCGGTGCTTTGACTATAAAGGTGCCAATAGCGCCATGGGTGTAATAATGAATATCACTACCGCAGATTCCTACTGTGTGTATCTTTATTTTTACATCAGTTGGCGATAAGACTTCGGGTAAATCAATCTCTCTAAGATTTAACTTTCCTTTTTCTTCAAGAACTAGTGCTTTCATATTACTAACCTTTTCTGGCAATAATTATGCCCACAACAACTGAAATAGTAGTTGAGATCCAAAGTGATAAACCTTTAGGCTCAAGAAATCTCATCCAAAGCAGGCTAAGCGCGATTAAAAAGACCACAGCAATAAAGATTCGGTCAAACAGATTTGTTTTCATTGGCAAGAAGCCATTACGCGGGGTTGTTTGTTTTGCCATAATCAGTTCACTTACTCCTTAACCGCACCGAAGGTTAGTCCGGTAACAATGTATTTCTGGATGAAGGTTAAAAATATGATTGCTGGCAAGGTGGCAATAATTGCTACCGCTGCTAGCTCACCATAATTTGTGCCAGTTGTGGTCACATACTCTGCAAGTCTGGTGGTGATAGTTCGAGCTGATGAAGATGAAAGGCTTGCGGCAAGGATGTACTCATTCCAGGCAAAGACCCAGGTGAGGATGAATGTAATAGCAAGTCCAGGAGCAGCAAGTGGAACAATGATCTTAGACAAAACCTGCATGCGACTTGCTCGGTCAACGAGAGCTGCCTCATCTAACTCAAGTGGAATACCTTCCAGCATTCCTTTCAGCAACCAAATTGCAAATGGTAGGTTAAATAAACAATAGACAAGTATTAAACCAATCTTTGTATCAAACAACATAAAATCACCAAAATTAACTACCTGGGTAAAGATTAAGAAGTTTGGCAGAATAAATGCTGCCGGAGGCGCCATTCGGTTTGTAATTGTCCAAAAGAAAATACTGTCTGAGCCTTTTAGCTTCCATCTGGTTAAAGCGTAGGTAGCGAATAAAGCCAAAACCGTGACTAATGCAGCATTAGTGGTCGCAACAATTAATGAATTGACCATGTATGTACGAACAACTCGATCTTCGAAAACCTTTGTGTAATTTTCAGCATAAAAAGAGGTTATGACTAAGTTTGGTTTGTCATACACCTGAACCGGAGAGCGGGATGAAACAACAAACATCCAATAGATAGGCCCAAGTGTAAATAATGTAAGAATTGTCCACAGGAAGTATCGACCTAAGGAAGTAAAGAAGCTTCTAGATTTTGAGTGAGTCGAATTAGTTATCATATTTTCTTCTTTGATTCCTTTCCGGTAAGAGCATTAAACAACAGCCAGCAAATAACAATTGTGAAGTACAAGACAAGTAATGACATTGAGGAACCATAACCATAATCTTGCTTTGCAAAAACAGTTCTAAAAATATGTAAGCCAACAAAAGTAGTACTACTGCCAGGCCCACCATTGGTAAGCATGTAGACATCCTCCATGCTTCGAAGTGAGTCCATGACGCGAATAAATACCGTAATCAAAATAACTGGTAGCAACATCGGAATAATTAAAAATCGATACATTTGAAATGTGTTCGCGCCATCAACCGAAGCAGCTTCGATAGGTTCCCGGGGGATTGCCAATAGGCCAGCAAGCAAAGTTAAGGTAACAAATGGTGTCCAATGCCAAACATCCATTAACACAATTGCGATCCAAGCTTGAGTGGTGGATGCACCAGTATTAAATTCCCAGCCAAAAAATTTATTCAAGAAGAAGGGCACGGGTCCATGACCTTGTGCCATCATCAAGCGCCAAGTAGCACCAACTGCAATCGGCGCAACGACAACTGGTAATACATAAATTGTTCTAAAAAAGGTTTTTCCTCTGAAATCTTTCATTAAGGAAAGGGCAAGCATAAAGCCAAGTATTAATTCGATTGAAACTACTAAAAATGAGAAAAACATAGTTCTACTTAATGTGCCTAAGAAGGCAGAATCAAATACTAAGTCGCGGTAATTTTGAATACCAACAAAAACTTTTCCACGCTCTTTTGAGAAGATATTCCAGCTATGGGTGCCGATATAAATTACATAAAAGAAAGGTGCTAGGCCGGCAACGCCAAGAATAAATAGGGATGGAGATAAAAGTATCCAACCCAATCTATTTGTGTTCTTTTTTTTCAAAATACTCCTTTATGTTCAGTGGAGGACCCGTTTGAGTCCTCCACTGAATTACTGTGACCTTACAGGATTAGTAACCTAACTTCTTCAACTCAGCATCAGCAGCTTTCGCGGCCTTATCTAGAGCATCTGAAGTAGAGATCTTTCCTGCAATTGCGTCATAAATAAATGGCGCAACGACTTCACGTACAGAAGTATGGAATGGGAACGCAGGTGCACCACGGAATAGTGAACCTTGATCCTTCATAAATGTGTAGTAGCCGTTTGTCTTTTCGTCTTGAGCTTGAACAATTGGATCGTTATATGTTGAATCCATAACGATACGTGAACCAGCTGCAGCCCATTTGGCCTGTACTGACTCTTGTCCTTGGTATTGCTGGAACAAGACTGAACATGTGATGTTCTTTGATGAAGCTGGAACACCAAATGCACCACCGTCGTAATAACCAAGGTATCCAGCGCCTGACTTAGAGTCAGCTAGAACCTGTGGGTTACCAAGTGGAGGAAGAGCTACGCCAACTTTGCCTACAACCTTTGATTTTGCTTCATCAGTTGCAATCCAAGCTACGTTCTCGCCATATACCCAACCTTGAGCAGCACGGCCAGCAGCAAATGTTGTGCCAACCTCTGTCCATGTTGATTGCTTTGACTCAGGTGGAGCATCCTTTAGTAAGCCAACCCAGAATGCGAATGCATCCTTAGCAGCCTTACTGTTCATAGATCCGCCAGCTGCAGCTGAAGCTTTGAAGTCCTTGCTGATACCCCAGTTGTAAACACCGTTGGTAGGCAGGATTGATTCAAACAACTCGTAGAAAGATGCAGGGTGACCAGTTACTGCTTGAACTGTGGTTCCCCACAGATCCTTACCCTTACCGTATGCGGTAAAGAAGTCAGCAATATCTTGGTACTCCTTGTAGTTTGTAGCAGGCACAAGATCTCTCTTGTACTTAGCCTTAAACGCTGCCTGGTTAGCAGGATCATTGAATAGATCTGTGCGGTACAGGTAAACCTTTACGAAAGCTTCCATTGGGATACCAAATACATCTCCATCAGCATTCTTGAAATCATTGATGAATGAAGTGAACTTAGCGAAATCAAATGATGGAGCCTTTAGATCAGGATTATTAGCGATTTCCTTGCTGATGTTTGCAAGGTAATCGTTCTTTAAATACTGATAAATAATATCTTGTTCGATGTATACGAAGTCATAAATGCCAGTCTTTGCTTCCATGTCATTTATAGCCTTGCTGTACATCTCATCCCATGAAGTAGTTTCTAGATCAACCTTCATTCCAGTTGCTGCTTCGAAAGCAGGAATAATGTCGCTCTTTACATACTGTCCTGGAGGAGTGTTTTCAGTAACACCTTTAATGGTTTTACCTTTGCACTCTAGTTTTTCTGCAGCTGAGGCGAACCATGCATCATCTCCGCTTGCTGATCCAGAATCAGAACTGGATGAACAACCTGAGAGTACAAGTGCCACGCTGGAGATTACGCTTGCCAAAGCAAGGCTCCGGCGTTTGCGTGTATTTAACATGTATCTCCTATTCGTAGATTGAACTAAATTGCTTTCCCGAATAATCAAGAAGCAATCAGTAAGCGCAGTCTCATGTAAATTCTCAGGATCTTCAAGGCTTTTTTTCTGTGGGGCGTAACGGTTTAGTTATTTTAGGGGTGAGGGGGCTAGTTACTTTTGGGTAGGTGCAGGGGAATATCGGAATGTGAGATTTGCAAAAGCCTCGACCAGGTATCCATAGATTTTGAGACCCGTACCTAAGTCACCGGATTAGGTTTCTAATCCTTGAAATTGTAATTAGGGTTTAGAGATGATTTTAAATGACAAGAATTGGCATAAATGAAAAAAGTTCAAATATCTTTAAATGAAGTAAGTGCGGTCATAAGCACTGAAGGCGCAGCTTTAATTGGATTATCGGTTAACAATTTTTATCTAATCGAACCAAATACTAGAGATGGTTTGTATGCTGGAAAAATTCTCGCTCCTTGGCCCAACCGGATTAAGGATGGCAAATACACTTTCAATAAAAAAGATTATCAGCTGCCAATAAATGAGGTATCTAAAAATAACTCGCTGCATGGCTTGGTTGCTAATTGCCTCTGGGAGGTTTTATTTCAAAGTGAATCAAAAGTTGTGCTCCAATATTTACTAAACCAGCCGGATATCTATCCAGGCAAATTACAGTTACAAGTCACATATGAGATTATTGAAAGCGGCATAGAGATTACGGTGTTATCTGAAAATATTGGCGATATCTCCGCCCCATATGGCGTATCTATCCATACATACCTAGTGGCCGGTGCGAGATTAAAAAACAATGAGTTAAACCTACAAATTCCTGCTGATCAATTTTTAGAGGTGGATGCTGAAAGATTATTACCAATCAAGTTGCAACCTGTTGCAGGCACAAATTTTGACTTTATAGATTCAAAGAAGATATTAGATCTCTTTATTGATCACGCCTTTAAGTATTCAAGTGATTATCCAAGAAGTATTTCGCTGATAAATGCCGAAGGCCAGGGTGCTGAGGTGATTTTTGATGATCAAAGTAAGTGGATTCAGATCCACACCGCAGACCGCAACCTGCAGGCAGATTCAAGAATGGCTGTTGCTATTGAACCGATGACCTGCCCACCCGATGCCTTTAGCTCTGGCATAGACCTAATTGTTTTAGAGCCAGGTAAAAAGCATGAATACAAATTGAAAATTAAGCGTAAGGGTTAACTCTTAAAAAATACTTAATTCCATTTAACAGTATCAATTGCCTCAGACCTGCTCTTTAGATTTCGATGTTGATCTAATACAAATTCAGAGTGTTTCTCAGATGTAGTAATTACATCTGGAATCTGCCAATTTGGTAGCTCACCTAAGAGCGCCCAAGCAGCTTGTCTGGCCGCGCCATCTGCCACAAACTCTCTCGGTGGAAAGGTCATTACCTCTCTACCTAATATTGCAGAAGCAATTGGTCCAACTCCAGGATTTTTTGCAGCCCCGCCAACAATCATTACTCGCTCAATTTTTGCTCCACTACTTTGCAAAGATGCAAAGGAATCAATCAAGCCACAAAGAATTGATTCAATTGCGCAACGAGCAATATTTTCAGCAGTTAAGTTATGGTTATTAATTCCTGCTAATAAACCTTTCGCATCAGGTCTATTTGGAGTTCGCTCACCTTCAAAGTAGCCAAGCATGGTTAATCCTTCAGCACCAGGCTTTGCTTTAAGGGCTAGCTGGCCAATTTCATCATGAGATTTTCCAAGTAGTTTAGAAACAGCATCTAATACTCGGGCCGCATTTAGCGTACAAACTAATGGCAGATATCTACCAGTTAAATCGGCAAAGCCGGCCACCTCTCCCATTGGATCATTACTTGGAGTTTCTGAAACAAAAAATGCAGTTCCACTTGTACCTAAGGAAATAATTAGATCTCCACTTTTAGCACCGATTCCAAAGCCCGCTGCGGCATTATCACCAGCACCTGCTGCGATTGGTATGCCACCTGTGGTCTCACCGGCAAAACCATCAAACTTAGCGATCTTTGGAAGATAAATCTCACGCTTATCTTTTAAAGCAATTGCCAGTAAATCTTTACGATAAGTATTACTACTTGGCGAAAAGTAACCAGTACCGGAGGCATCGCTGCGATCGGTAAATAACTTGTCGAAATTTACCCCGCCTTGCAGCTGCCAAGAGATCCAATCATGGGGCAGAGCAATTGCTGCTAATCGTTTTGCATTCTCTGGTTCATTTTCTGCCATCCATCTAGCTTTTGCGACTGTAAATGAGGCAACTAAAATTGAACCAATTGCTTTTGCAGTCTCGTTATCGCCACCAAACTCTTTATTTAAATCCTTTGCAGCTTGTGCTGATCGCAGATCATTCCAAAGCAGTGCATCTCTAATTACCTCACCCTTTTCATCAAGTGCGATAAAGCCATGTTGTTGGGCGGCAACTGAGATCGCACTTACATCTGATAATCCACCAGCTTTTTCAATTGCTTGATTTAATGCACTCCACCAGGCAGATGGATTTACTTCAGTACCATCTGGATGAGCAGCTTTTCCTTCTCTAACCAGTGCGCCACTGATCGCATCCTTAATTACAACTTTTACAGATTGGGTAGAGGAGTCAATGCCTGCAACTAATTTATTACCCATTGTGAGTGGCCCAATCTTTCTGATAAGTATCTAGATAGAAAATCCTATTGATATCTGGATCTATCGCAAGTGTTTGTCTTTTAGGCGCAAGAAAGCATTAAGGCAACAGGGCGATTTCAGCAGCGCCAATTCCACAACAACCACCAATATATTGCGCACCAGCTGCTTTCCACTCACCGACTAATTTTTCATCAAAGCCCACACCAACACTTCCAGTCCACTCCTTTTTCACTGCATCCCAGATGCGCCCTGAGTTTGGATAAACCACAAATGGTTTATCACTTTTAGCAGAGAGTAATAATTCGGTAATTAACTCTGGGGGTGTGCAGTTAACGCCAACCGCCAGGCCATCTTGTGCTATCGCAACCGCCTGCGCAAAAGATTGCCCGGCATTGGTTTGATTTCCAGCTTTGCAAGAGTATGAAACCCAAAATGGAATTGGGCAATCACTTAGTAATTCAAGTAATACCTCAACCTCAACCGTATCGGGCATGGTTTCAAGTGCTAATAGATCAGGTGAGGTAGCAATTAAAACCTCTAGGCGACGAGCATGAAAATCTTTTAATGCCGATTTACTTACTCCGTAATTTCCTTTGTACTCAGAGCCATCTGCTAAGGCTGCGCCATATGGACCAACCGATGCTGCCACCTTCACATCTTTACCTGATTTGTTAACCGCATCCTTGGCTAACTGAGTTGAAGCACGAAGTGCTTCATCTGTTTCATTCTCACTCCACCCACGTTTGCCGCATCCTAAGTAAGAGAGTTGGTAGGAGGAGGTAATAATTACTTGCGAGCCAGCATTAATAAAATCTAAATGAGCTTTGGTTATCTCACTAGGTGCAGTACGAATTAACTCACCAGTCCACAGGGAGGTAGTTAACTTATTGCCATTATTTTCTAAAGCGGTGGATAGACCACCATCTATTTTTGTAACCAAGAAACTACTTAAGCTCTACTGGGTTTAAGAATCTTAATTCGGTTGGCTTTCTAAAGTATTTTTTATCGATGCTATTAATGTGTTTAACATGGGCAGTTAACATGTGATCATCCCATTGGGGCCTGCTGCTCCACTTTTCCATCATTACCCAGGTATCTTCACCCTCACCTGCCACCAAGTCATACATCTCACAGCCTGGCTCTTTATAGGCTTCAATAATTAACTTATTGAATTCAGACTTTAAAAACTCATAATGCTCAGGAGATGGATAGATGGTGGCAATTAAATACAAGGGCTGGCTCATCTTTAAATATGCCACTTAAACTCTATTAGAGGTTAGTAAAGATAACTCAGTAATACCACGAAGTTAAAGCCACTCATCAACATAAATAACACGCCTAGTGCTTTTAGCTGATCAGCAGATTTCTTAATTCCCTTGCCCAAAGGTGATACTGATTTAAGAGCTTTAAGTGAGTCAATTACCGAAAGGCTATCTCTGATCGCAGCGACCATAGCTGATACGGAAAAGACGCCACCGGAGGCAACTAAGCCAACTACAAAGAGTTTAAGCATTGAGTCAGAGGAGTTACTTAGGTTGCCAGTTGCTGCAAGTGCTAGCACGGCAGATAGCAGGAGAGTTGGTGCTAATTGAGATTTAACTCTAATTGCACGTTGTTGGTTCCAGATTGAGATTAATTCATTTTCATTCATACGCAAATCTTACCTGATTTAATACTTATTACTTGGTGGGGCGGGTAGGGCTCGAACCTACGACGACCGGATTATGAGTCCGGGGCTCTAACCAACTGAGCTACCGCCCCAATTAAGGAGGTGAGTGTCATACCTTACATCTAATCCAACACTAAGTATTAATTACCGTTATTCACATGCTCACACTGGATAATCAAAGTATGAAATTAAAGGTGGCTTTCCTTACCGCAGTATTTCTCTTAGCCAACCTTTCAATTGCAACCGCTGCACCTATTTACACCTTCCCGGTTTCAGGTTGCACCGTTAAGTATGGAAAGTATCACCATGATTATCCGGCTACAGATATTCAAGCTAAAAAAGGTTGTGCGTTTGTTTCCCCGGTTGCCGGTGTAATTGATGAAATTGTTCTTGTTGATAAGTGGAGTGGTAAAACAAATAAGGGTGCAGATCGTGGGGGATTATCGGTTTCAATAATTGGTGATGATGGAATTAGATATTACGGAAGCCACCTATCTAAGATTGAAGTAAATGTTATTCCTGGTTTAAGAGTTGCATCAGGGGATAAGTTAGGTGAGGTAGGAGCAACTGGCAGTGCCAAGGGAACTTCGCCACATTTACACTTTGGTATTTCATATCCAACTGAAAAGGGTATTTGGTGGGTCAAGCGCGGAGTTGGCTTAGAGACAAAAGGTAAAACTTCCCCGTGGAAGTATTTACAAGCATGGCAAGCAGGTACTGATTTAAAACCTAAGGTAGTAATACCAGCAACAATTCCGGCAGAGCCGAAGAAGTAATTAAAAAGGGACAAAAAAATAAGGCCTGCTATTTCTAGCAGACCTTAAATTATTTTCGAGACTTGCTCGAAAGGTTAATGGTTATTTAAGCAGGATTTACAGCGTCAGCCTGAG
>Ga0304730_1003389_pt1 | contig 10790 bp, 8 predicted proteins | sample M_130628_MF_Meta_FD_190474 | JGI IMG/M metagenome (GOLD analysis project Ga0304730, IMG submission 190474) | Freshwater microbial communities from Lake Montjoie, Canada to study carbon cycling - M_130628_MF_MetaG (v2) (version 2) | ecosystem: Environmental > Aquatic > Freshwater > Lake | place...
AACTGCGATCTCATCGTCAATAAGATGAATTTGATATTTCATACATAGCTCTCTAGCTTTTACTAAATAAGTTGCGTGGTACATCCCCATGCCAGTAGCACATTGCACAAGTGGCTCTAAAATAAAAGCTGCTATGTGTTGATGATTGGCTTGAAGGTATATTTCTAAATCTTGAATACATCTTAATGCATAAGATTCGGCTGTTTCACCTTTGTCAGCATATCGCCAGTCTGGCGTCTTGATAGGATTATTTTTTTTAATCAATGAAGCATAATTTTTTCGAAAAATTTTTATGTCTGTCACAGATAAAGCACCAAGCGTTTCTCCGTGGTAACTATTCTCCAAATAAATTATTTTAATTTTTTTTGGATGCCCTTTATTCTTCCAATAATGCACGCTCATCTTAATAGCGATTTCAATAGCATTAGATCCATCGCTACCGAAAAAGGCGTGGCCTAGATTTGTGATGCTACTTAATTTTTCGGAGAGCTGAATAGCGGGCTCATGGGTTAAGCCTGCGAGCATCACGTGTTCTATCAGGTCGAGCTGGTCTGTGATGTATTTTTTAATTTCGCTTTGATTGTGGCCAAATAAATTAACCCACCACGAACTGATTGCATCTAAATATTTTTTTTCATTGTAATCGTACAACCAAACTCCCTCACCTCGCTTAATTGGAATAAGGGATTGAGCTTGTTGAATTTTCATTTGCGTACATGGATGCCACAAACTTTTTAAGCTTCTGTCAATAAACTGCTGATTCTTCATACATTAAGGTGCCGGATTCATATGGGTAAGATGAATTTTTTCAATATCATCTAATACTTCTTGGGATAATTTTCTGTTGTACGCTTCAATATTTTCTTTTAATTGATCAAGCGATGAAGCGCCTATGATAGTTGATGTTACAAACCACTGATGATAGACAAATGCTAAAGCCATCTCAGTCAATGTCATATCATGTTTTAATGCTAATGCTTCATAAGCTCTCACAGCAGGGAAGACATTGGGCTTGTCATATCTTTGTGCAAAGCCTTTAAATAATGTGACACGACCTTTTGCATCAGCATTCTTTAAATACTTACCTGTGAGATGTCCAAAAGCTAAAGGAGAGTAAGCTAAAAGACCGATCTTTTCTCGATAGATAATTTCTGTCATACCAAACTCTAACCCCCTATTGATGAGGTTATAACAATTCTGAACTGAAGCTATTAGAGGCAAACTTTTTTCTCTTGCAATACGAATAAATTCCATCACGCCCCAGGACTGCTCATTTGAGATGCCGATATATTTAATCTTACCTTCTTGCACTAACTTGGCTAATGCTTCTAACTGTTCATGTATAGAGACCCATTCTTTTAATTTTGAATCTTCCATTTCGCCGCTTGGATCAAATTTGTATTGGCCAAACATGGGCACATTTCTTTCTGGCCAGTGGAGCTGATACAAATCAATGTAATCTGTTTGAAGTCTTTTTAAAGAGCCTTCAACTGCCGCACGAAAATTTTCCTCATCAAATGCTTTAGGGCCATTGCGAATCCAATGGAGCGACCTTCTTGGTCCCGCAGCTTTAGTTGCCAAAACAATGTCGTCTCTTTTTTGTTTTGTTAGCCAATTACCTATGATGATTTCAGTCGCTGTAAAAGTATTTTCTTTTGGTGGAACGGGATACATCTCAGCCGTATCAATAAAATTAATGCCGTGTGATATCGCCCAATCGAGTTGCAAACATGCTTCAGCCTCTGTATTTTGCTCACCAAAGGTCATCGTCCCCAAAGTAATGGGTGAAATAAGCAAATCAGATTGCCCTAACTTTCGATAGTCTTGCTTTTCTATGTAATAACTCATATTAAAATAATGTTTAAATTCAGATATTTAACGAAATAACACTTGAAATTTTAGACTTTCGTCCCTATTATTAGCACTCTATGACATTGAGTGCTAATCACTCATGTTTTTGATTTTGATTAATTTTCAAAGAATACACTATTAGGAGAATATGAAATGAAAATTCGCCCTTTACATGATCGCGTAATTGTAAAGCGTCTTGAAGAAGAACGTACAACAGCATCAGGCATTGTTATTCCTGACGGCGCAACAGAAAAACCAGACCAAGGCACAGTGCAAGCTGTAGGTAATGGAAAAATCCTTGAAGATGGCAGTGTTAAAAAACTAGACGTCAAAGTAGGCGATAAAGTTTTATTTGGAAAATACGCTGGCCAAGCCGTTAAAGTTGATGGTGAAGAATTACTTGTGATGCGTGAAGAAGACATCATGGGCATTGTTGAATAAAGCCTTAAACATTAATTCGTAAATATTTTGGAGAAATAAAAAATGGCAGCAAAAGACGTAAGATTTGGTGACGACGTTCGCCAAAAGATGATTACTGGTGTAAATATTTTAGCAAATGCAGTTAAAGTTACACTAGGCCCTAAAGGTAGAAACGTTGTTCTAGAACGTTCATTCGGTGCACCTACGATCACTAAAGACGGTGTATCAGTTGCAAAAGAAATCGAACTTAAAGATAAATTTGAAAATATGGGCGCGCAAATGGTTAAAGAAGTTGCATCTAAAACTTCTGATATCGCAGGCGATGGCACAACCACGGCAACTGTATTAGCTCAAGCGATCATTCGCGAAGGCATGAAATCAGTGGCTGCCGGTATGAATCCAATGGATCTTAAAAGAGGCATCGATAAAGCTGTTGAAGCTGGCGTTGCTGAACTTAAAAAATTAAGTAAGCCGTGTACTACAAGCAAAGAAATTGCTCAAGTAGGTTCAATTTCTGCTAACTCTGATCACTCTATCGGGCAAATCATTGCAGACGCGATGGATAAAGTAGGTAAAGAAGGTGTGATCACAGTTGAAGATGGTTCGGGTTTAACAAATGAATTAGACGTTGTAGAAGGTATGCAGTTTGATCGCGGATATCTTTCACCATACTTCATAAATAATTCAGATCGACAAATTGCATTGTTAGATAATCCTTTTATTCTTTTACATGATAAAAAAATATCTAATATTAGAGATCTTCTTCCTGCATTGGAGCAGGTAGCTAAATCAAGTCGCCCTCTTCTTATTATTGCTGAAGATATTGAAGGTGAAGCGCTAGCTACTTTAGTTGTAAATAATATTCGTGGTATCTTAAAAACTGTCGCGGTTAAAGCGCCTGGTTTTGGTGATAGAAGAAAAGCAATGCTTGAAGATATTGCAATTCTTACAGGTGCGACAGTGATTTCAGACGAAGTAGGCTTAAAATTAGAAACAATTAAGATTGAAGATTTAGGGCAAGCAAAAAGAATTGAAGTGGGCAAAGAAAACACTATCATTATTGATGGTGCTGCTGACGAAAAAAATATTAAGTCACGTATCGCTCAAATCAAAACACAAATCGAAGAAGCTACAAGCGACTACGACAAAGAAAAACTTCAAGAACGTGTTGCAAAACTTGCAGGTGGCGTTGCTGTAATTAAAGTAGGTGCAACAACTGAAATTGAAATGAAAGAAAAAAAAGCCCGCGTTGAAGATGCACTTCATGCAACAAGAGCAGCTGTTGAAGAAGGTATTGTTGCTGGTGGTGGTGTTGCTTTAATTAGAGCTCGTGATGCGATTGCAAAAGTTAAAGGTGAAAATGCAGATCAAGAAGCTGGTGTTCGTATTGTGCTTCGTGCTGTTGAAGAGCCTTTAAGACAAATCGTTGCTAATGCTGGTGTAGAACCATCTGTAGTGGTTAATAATGTAGTGGCTGGTAAAGGCAACTACGGATTTAACGCAGCTAACGAAACCTATGGTGATATGGTTGAGATGGGTGTCTTAGACCCCACTAAAGTAACTCGCTCTGCATTGCAACATGCAGCATCAGTTGCAGGTCTTATGTTAACGACTGATTGTATGATTGCTGATCTTCCTAAAGATGACTCTCCAGCAATGGGCGGTGGTGATATGGGCGGTATGGGTGGTATGGGTGGCATGGGCGGTATGATGTAACTCAAAAGCATTAATAAAAAAAGACCTCTTAGGAGGTCTTTTTTTTAATCTTTTTTTTATCTGGTAATAAATTAGGATAGCATTACACCTCATGAACGCATCCCTTCCTAACCAAAATCAATTCAAAGATTTAAACGAGAAGCAAATTGAAGCTGTAACACTTCAAAATGAATCTGCACTCATTCTCGCTGGCGCAGGTAGTGGTAAAACTAAAGTACTCACCTCTAGAATTGCATGGCTTATTCAAACGAATGCGGTGAGTCCTTTTGGCCTTATCGCTGTAACATTTACCAATAAAGCCGCAAAAGAAATGCTGCAAAGAATTACTATGCAGCTTCCCATTAATACAAGAGGTATGTGGGTAGGTACATTCCATGGTTTATGTAATAGATTTCTTAAAACACATGCAAGAGATGCTGATTTACCTGAGACATTCCAAATATTAGATAGCCAAGATCAGCTATCTTTAATTAAAAGAACCATGAAAAAAATGAATGTGGATGATGAAACTTATGCGCCTAAACAAGTGCAACAGTATATAAATGGTTGTAAAGATGAAGGTTTGAGAGCTGCGCATGTGGATAGTTATGACACACACTCAAAAAAATTAAATGAAATCTATCTTGAGTATGAGAAACAATGCCAAAAAGAAGGATTGGTTGATTTCGGAGAACTACTCTTAAGATGCTATGAGCTTTTTGAAAAAAATGTAGCTATACGTCAGCATTATCAAGACCGATTCAAACATATTCTGATTGATGAGTTTCAAGATACCAGTGAGCTTCAGTATAAATGGTTAAAGCTTCTTGCTGGCAACAGCAGCTTTGTTTTTGCTGTGGGAGATGATGATCAATCTATATATAGCTTTAGAGGTGCTCGTGTTGGAAACATGAAAGATCTTGAAAGAGATTTCCATGTTAAACAGATTATTAAGCTTGAACAAAACTATAGGTCTAAAAGTAATATCCTCAATACGGCGAATGCTATTATTGATCATAATAAAAATAGATTAGGTAAGAACTTATGGACCTCCGCGGGAGAGGGTGATCCTATAAGGATTTATACTGGTCATACGGATATTGATGAAGCAAAATTTATTGTTGATGAAATAAAAATGCTTCATAGAGAGGGTATTCCGCTTAATCATATTGCTATTCTTTATAGAAGTAATGCGCAATCTCGTATCCTCGAACATAATATTTTTTCATCTAACTTACCTTACCGCGTTTATGGTGGACTGCGCTTTTTTGAACGTGCGGAAATTAAACATGCGATTGCGTACCTCAGACTCATTGCAAATAAAAATGATGATAGTGCGTTTTTAAGAATTGTTAATTTTCCAACAAGGGGCATAGGCAGTAGATCATTAGAAAATCTTCAAGATATTTCAAGAAAAGATGGTAGTAGTTTGTGGGACGCTGCATTGCAATCATCAGATCAAGTACCCGCACTCAAAAAAGGTCTACCTTACTTCATCCGCCTCATTAGACATATTGAAAGTGGATTCGAGGGATTAACGCTTCCTCAAATGATTGATCTTATTATCAATGAATCAGGACTTAAGGATCACTACACGAATGACAAGGATGGTTTAGATAGAGTTTCTAATTTAAATGAATTAGTTTCTGCAGCAGCCACATTTTTGAACAATGATAATAATGAGTCTACTAATCCTTTAGGGGATTTTTTAAACTACTCTTCCCTTGAAAGTGGAGACATGCAGGCCAGTGAAGGTTCCGATGCTATTCAACTCATGACGATTCATTCATCCAAAGGATTGGAATTTGATGTGGTATTTATTTCTGGTCTTGAAGAAGGCTTATGTCCTCATGAACAAAGTTTATTTGAATCTAAAGGCCTTGAAGAAGAGAGGAGGCTTATGTATGTTGCGGTCACTCGAGCTCGGTCAAAACTTTATTTAAGTTATGCATTATCAAGAATGCTTCATGGTCAAACCAGGTACGGCATGCCGTCAAGATTCTTAGAAGAGATTCCTGACAATCTCATTAAAAATATCAATACTATCAATTTTAAAAATAATGTGGATCAAATTGAAGATCATTATTCACAACCCAGCCAACAAAAACATACATGGAGAATTGGCGAATCTGTGATGCACGAAAAATTTGGTCAAGGCACTGTTTTAGGTTATGAAGGAAACGCAGATGACTTAAGAATACAAATTAAATTTAATAAAGCAGGCACTAAGTGGCTTGCAATGGAATATGCAAAACTATTTAAACATTAATAACTTTTTGCTGATTTAAAAATATCTCGATAACTAATATATTGAAATGCAAACATCACCGATGTGATGACAAGTAATGCAAAGAAAATAACAGCCCCCATTAATGAAGAGCCTATGCTGGGGAAAAATGAAGCTAAAGATCCAATCAATACTCCACATGACAACATAAATAATATCGCTGTTGTCGAAAAAATAAGCCATGAAAGACCTAAGGGAATAATATACATAAGTGATCCTGCAACGCTCGATTTAATCGATTTAAATAATGAGTAGTGGTTATATACAATTAACATTGGTGAAAACCAGGTTCCCATAAGCAATGGCAATAAAAGTAAGATCAATTTCCCTATCATGGGGACAAAATTATTAATGACATTCGCAAGCTCATTATTATTTTCAGATAGTTGAATGAAATGCTGCATTTCAGCATTCAAAATCATGGTCACCATGCCTGCATATGTAAGGCAAATAAGGCCAAGGGCTAAGAGCGTCAGCAACCTTGGTTTAATTTTTTCATATACCGCTAAAAATGTTTCATTCTTATTTTTATCATGTATTTTATAAAAGTTAACGGCAAATACTAAAAATATAGGCCAGATCAAAATAGATGCAATTGAAAATACTTGAACCATGGGCACAGATGGAAGCAGCATAAAAATAAATAGATAAGTTAAGCTCAACATCAATGATTGATTAGGTGTTTTTTTAAAAAGTAAAAAACTTTCTTTGTTCCAACGTACAGAGTCTTTAAATGTAATTTTTTTCATTTTGATTTACCTTGTATGCTCAGCAATGCGTCGCTTTAAAATCTTTTTAAAATGATTAGGGTCTTTTGTGAAAGTAAGCTCGCCCTCTTCAGTATGATAAAAATCATTCAACCTTGATATCCAAAATCTAAGTGATGCTAATCTTAATATGTCATTCCAAGACCTGTCTTCTGCTTCATTAAATGATCTTATCTTTTTATATGCACTTAAGAAAGCCGTTAATCTTGCCTCATCAAAAGAACCGTCTTCATTCACGCACCAGTCATTCACGGCAATAGCTACATCTAGAATAAGATAGTCCGTGCAAGCATAATAAAAATCAATAAATCCTGATACTTCATTATGTAAAAAAAGGACATTATCTTTAAATAAGTCACCATGAATGGTAGCCTTCGGTAAATCGTAATCCCGCTTCTCTTGGTAGCTAATTTCTTCTGTTAGTAATTGGCTCTCATCTTCAGGTAATTCATTAAGTAAAGCTTCAGCTGTTTTTTTAATCCAAGTCAGATTTCTTGTGTTTTGATGTTGCGCTTCAAAATCAGCTGACTTGATATGTAATTCAGCTAGACTTCTACCTACAGATTTGCAGTGATCTGCTGCAGGGTTTGTCAGTTCCTTTCCTTTAAGGCAACTAACGATCAAAGCAGGTTTATTTTTTAGAATACTTAAGGCTGTGCCATTTTTTTTAAGTATAGGCTTGGGGCATAAAAATGCATGCGTCGCTAGATGGGACATCAGATCTACAAAGTAAGGGAGATCTTCAATAGTATTCTTTTCGAAGAGCGTTAAAACGAATTGATCATGCTTTGTCATCAAAAAATAATTTGTATTTGTGATGCCAGACTTAATGCCTTGATAATCAGTAAGATCATCTAGCGCATAATCTTTGAGCCAATCTTTTAATTCTTCAATATTTACTGATGTATAGACAGACATAAAAAAAAGGGCTTAAAGCCCTTTAAAAAAAATTTAGAATCTAAATATTACCCATTTAGGCACTGTGAGAGGCTGGCTAGGACCGTCATATCTTGCCCAACCACCATCTTGATCTTCCTTCAATAAATAATATGAAGGCCCGCCAGCAGGGGGTGTTACTTTCATCATATAAAGCTCGCCATTGATACGATACTCTTCAACCGTGTCAGAACCTTTTTTTGTGATGGTAATTTGAGGCTCATCTACAATATCACTTTCAAAATTCTTTGGTGGTGGCTTAACTTCCTCTAAGATCTCAAGTTTTTTTTCAGCGATCACATTTAAACTAAAAAAGGCGGTCGCCAATAAAAAAGCTTTGATTTTGTTTTGTATTTTCATAGACAAGATTCTAGCAAAAAACCTATAGATGGTATGGTTTATTTGACAATTTATAAGTAAAGCTGTGCTTTTCTCTCGGCTGGCGTAAGTGTAAAGCCAATTGATTCGTAATGATTAAAGATCGCATTAACAATCTCTTTTGGCTCCTCAAGAACTTGAATCAGATCTAAGTCTTTTTCTTGGGCCATACCCTCCTTAACCATCTTGTCTTTTAACCAACCTAATAAGCCAGACCAGAACTCTTTTCCTACTAAAATGATAGGGATTTTTCTTGATTTACCTGTTTGAATAAGTGTAATCACCTCCATAAGCTCATCAAGCGTTCCAAAGCCACCGGGGAGCACTACATAAGCCGAGGCGTATTTAATAAACATGACTTTACGCATAAAGAAATATTTAAAATTAATTGAAATGTCTTGATAGTCATTAGGCTTTTGCTCATGAGGTAAATTGATATTAAGTCCAATACTAGAGGCCTTTCCTAAAGAAGCACCTTTGTTAATTGCTTCCATAAGGCCGGGGCCACCGCCAGAAATGACGCTAAATCCAGCATTGGATAAGGCCTCTGCTATGTCAACTGTGAGCTTATAATAAGGATGATCTGCAGGGACCCTTGCGCTTCCAAAGACTGATACAGCGGGAGTTATTTTCTTAAGTTTTTCGGTAGCTCCAACAAATTCTGACATAATTTCGAATGCATACCAGGATTCACTCTCGTTATGAGTTTCATCAAATAATTCTGGGCCGTTAAATTTAGGTATCTTTTTATCTGCAGACATAAAAACTTTCAAAGTTAAACAATGAAAACACTATTATTGGTCGATGGTTCTTCTTACCTTTATCGGGCATTTCATGGACTGCCTGACCTTAGAAATAGTCGCCAAGAACCTACCGGAGCTATTTACGGCGTCTTAAATATGCTCAGAAAACTCCATAAGGAGTTTCCTTCTGATTATAGCGCTTGCGTTTTTGATGCAAAAGGAAAAACTTTCAGAAATGATCTCTATCCTGAATATAAGGCTAATCGATCAGCGATGCCTGAAGATCTAGTCGCGCAAATTAAACCGCTTCACGAAGCGATTACAGCTATGGGCTGGCCCATTATCATTAAAGAAGGTGTCGAGGCTGATGATGTCATTGGAACACTCTGTAAAGAGGCAACTCAAAATCAATTTAATGTAGTGGTTTCTACAGGCGACAAAGATTTAGCTCAGCTTGTGAATGAGCATGTAACTTTAATTAATACCATGAGCAATGAAAAGCTTGATATTGAAGGTGTTAAAAATAAATTTGGTCTATTACCTAATCAAATCATTGATTACTTAACGCTTATTGGAGATACCTCAGATAACGTGCCAGGTGTTGAAAAGGTAGGTCCTAAAACTGCATTGAAATGGCTTAATGAATATCATACGCTTGATAATATTGTCACTAATGCCTCTCAATTTTCTGGCGTAGTTGGAGAAAATTTAAGGAAAGCATTAGATTGGATTCCAAAAGCAAAAGATCTTATTACGATTCGATGTGATTTGGATATCGACAAAAATTGGGATAATTTAAAGCCCAAAGCTCAAGATCAATCCGCGCTAGAAAATTTATACCAAAGATTTGAATTTAAGAATTGGCTCAATGAAATTAAAGATGGCGCTCACAAAAAAAATATCTCGAGTTATGTAAGCGCAGAAAAAGTATCTATCAAATCACCTAGCCAATTTATCTCTAAAATAAAATATGACACTATTTTTGATGAGACTTTATTAAATAGCTGGCTAAAAAAAGTTAAAGAAAAAAGCTATTTGTGCGTTGATACGGAAACCAACTCACTTGATCCTATGCAAGCCAAAATTGTAGGTATATCAATGGCTGTGACTCCTGGTGAAGCCGCTTATATTCCTCTAGCACATGACTACCCAGGAACTGCTAAACAGCTATCACTTGATCATACATTAAGCCTTCTAAAGCCAATCTTAGAAGACGAGCAAATTAAAAAGATTGGGCAAAATATAAAATATGATTCACATGTATTTTTAAATCATGGTATTCATCTTAAAGGTATTCAGCACGATACGATGTTGCAAAGTTATGTAACTGAAAGTCATCAAAGCCACGGTATGGATAATTTAAGTTTAAGGCATTTGGGTCATGCTTGCGTTAGCTATGAGGAAGTTGCAGGTAAGGGTGTCAACCAACTTAAATTTAATGAAGTAGATATTGATATTGCATCTAATTATTCCTCTGAAGATGCTGATATCACATTGCAATTAAATCAATTTTTTAATCCTGCGATTGATAACGAGACATCACTCAAATTTATATACGAAAAAATTGAAATGCCTGCTTTAGAAGTACTTTTAAAAATTGAAAGAAATGGTGTGCTAATTGATGACAAAAAATTAAACGCTCAAAGTCATGAAATTGGAAAAAAAATTCTATTGCTTGAAGAGGAAGCATATCAATTAGCTGGACAGCCTTTT
>Ga0304730_1003393_pt1 | contig 10771 bp, 7 predicted proteins | sample M_130628_MF_Meta_FD_190474 | JGI IMG/M metagenome (GOLD analysis project Ga0304730, IMG submission 190474) | Freshwater microbial communities from Lake Montjoie, Canada to study carbon cycling - M_130628_MF_MetaG (v2) (version 2) | ecosystem: Environmental > Aquatic > Freshwater > Lake | place...
AAAATAATCACAAACATTTTAACCACAATATTGTTGTTATAGAAAATCACGTTTTATGAGCATAAAAAATCAATTGGCTGAATATCTGTTTTTAAAAAAGAAAGACCCTAATGCAAAAAATACCCAATGGATGAAGTATATGCATGGAATAAACAGGCTGTCTATTTTTTTATTTTTATTTGCTATAATTGTTATTATCGTCAAACTACTTTTGAAAAAATAGCTGGCTTTTTTAAAAAGTTGAATATTATTTCTGCAGCATTTTTTGATGCATTCCCTCCAGTTGCCAAAAGGTTTTTTAATGTTGCGTAATCTTCAAAAATTTGATTTTGTTTTGAAGGGTTTTCTAAAATTTGTTTTAGTTCGGCGATGATGTTTACTGTGGTTAAATCATCTTGTATCAATTCTTTTACCACAGGTTTGTCCATGATTAAATTTACCAGTCCAATGTATTTTATTTTGATAATTCGTTTTGCAATTTCATAAGAAATAGAACTGCCTTTGTAGCAAATGATTTGAGGTACACCAAAAAGTGCCGTTTCCAAAGTGGCGGTTCCGCTTGTTACCAAAGCCGCTTTCGCTTCGTAAAGTAAACTATACGTTTGATTTTTTAAAGTGCTTACGTTTTTCAAATCTTTCAATAAACCATCATAAAACGCATCGTCAATTCCGGGCGCTTTGGCAACTATAAATTGATATTCGGGTAATTGTTTGGCAACTTCCAACATGATGGGGAGCTTAATATTTATTTCTTGTTTTCTGCTTCCAGGTAAAATACCAATTACATTTCGAGCTGTCCAGTTTTTTCTAGGCGATGGTTGTTTATTAATAAATGAATCTACAACCTCAACAAGCGGATGCCCAACATAATCTACTTTGTAATTCCACTTGTTATAGAAAGCAGATTCAAAAGGGAGTATCACCAACATCTTATCAACACTAGATTTGATGGTGTTAATGCGGTTTTCTTTCCATGCCCAAATTTGCGGAGAAATATAATACACCACTTTTATGCCTTTTGATTTTGCCCATTTTGCAATACGTAAATTAAAACCAGGATAATCAATTAAGATCAATACATCTGGGTTGAAATCGACAATGTCTTTTTTGCAAAATGAAATGTTTTTTAAAATCGTTCCAAGGTTTTTTATAACTTCCACAAACCCCATAAATGCCAACTCGCGATAATGCTTAACAATCTTTGCGCCTGCATCTTGCATCAAATCTCCACCCCAAGCACGCACTTCAATTTGATTGTCTAATTGATTTAATGATTTAATTAAATTGCTTCCATGTAAATCGCCACTTGCTTCGCCAGATATGATATAATACTTCATTTTTTAATTATTAATTCAAAAGTATACATAAAAACGATTAAGAGGTTAAAGATGTTTGTGAGATTGTAGAGGTTTATGAGGTTTGTGAGGTTGTAGGGGTTGAAAATCTTCAACCTTGACAATTAGGTTAGAGAGGTTTGAGAGGTTTTGTTCAAAAGGTTCAATGAGTTCAAAAGGTTGGGAATTTTCGTCTGTCGATGTTGGTATTATCACCGATCATCAAAGTAGAGAAAATTTTTTCAATTCAACTTTTTTCAATTTAATTTCCAATTGCATAATATTATTATTAATTTCATTGGGAAGAAAACTGAAAATCTTTTTTTCTTTGTAACCCCTTTTTATGCATCCTATCTTTAAATCGATCTTGTTTTTTTTGTTTGTTGCATTATTAATAATAGGATGCGATACTAAAAAAAACAATGATTCAAAATCTAATAAAAAAGAATTGTCGGATTTTGGAAATGAGGTAATGCAAAGTGTAAAAAAGCAACTTGATTATTCTAATCCTTCTTTCACTATTTTGGGCGATTCTGTAACATTAGATTATGATGATGTTGTTAAATCATTTTATTCAAATTCTGATTTTGTTCCAATATGGGTTGATGCAGATTCGCTTAGTCCCAGAGCTATTGAATTTGTTCATTTTTTAGATACTTCAATTTATGTTGGACTTTTTAAAAATGATTATCAATTTGAGTCTTTAAAAAAAATCACTGATTTATACTATCATAAAACACTGAGTCCCAACGCTGATTTATTTGCAAAAGCAGATGTATTATTTACCAATGCTTTCATGCATGTCATTAAAGATTTAAAACAAGGTAGAATTGTTGCAGATAGTATTTCTTGGGAAAATATTTCAGAAAAACAAACGAGTTTTTTTATTCCATTATTGAATCAATATTTAAAATCTAAAAATGGCAATTTGTTTTTTAAAGATATTCAACCCAATTGGAAACCTTACACAGATTTAAGAAATGCATTGCATGATTTTGTAATTAAAATAGATACCCAACAATTCACTTATCTAAACTATCCTTACAATAAAAATGATTCTATAGACTCGATATATTTTATAAAGCAATTGTGTCAACGTTTTTCGGAATCTAAATTTATTTTACTCGATACGTTGAAACATATTGATTCTGCTGGTTTAGCGACCATTGTTTCAAACTATCAACATGTTAATCATTTAGTTGCAGATGGGAAAATTGGCAAACAAATTATTGGACACTTAAACCTAACGGACAAGATTAAACTAAAACGGATAATATTGTCGTTGGATAGATATAAGCTCGAAGCGGATTCATTACCCAATACATTTATATGGGTTAATTTATCCGCATTTAAATTGGAAGCTTGGGAACATGATAGCATTCGTTTTTCGTCAAAAATAGTATGTGGTAGACCTTATACACCAACCCCATTGCTCAAAAGCAGTATCAGTGAAATTGTTTTATATCCAACATGGACAGTACCGATAAGCATCATAAAAAAAGAGATTTTACCAGGCCTGAAAAAGAACAATAATTATTTGGCCCGTAAAGGGTTACACTTGATTGATTACAATGGCAATCGTGTTAACCCTATAAATGTAAATTGGGGTGGTTTCGTAAAAGGAATTCCTTATAAAGTTCGCCAATCAAGCGGTGAAAGAAATGCACTCGGGGTGATGAAATTTAATTTTAAAAATGCGTTTGATGTATACTTACACGATACCAATTTGCGCAGTTTATTTAAAAATAGCAATCGAGCATTAAGTCATGGATGCGTTAGGGTAGAGCGTTATGATCAATTGGCAAAATTTGTAGCTCAGTATGATAGCAGTAAACATAATGTTTCAGACACTTTGAGGTATACCAATGATTCTATAGTAAACTGGTTGGCAACAAAAAAAAGAAAACGCATATCAGTTAAAAATGAAATGCCGTTATTTATAAATTACATAACTTGTGAGGCAGCGAACGGAGAAATTATTTTCCATGAAGACATTTATGATTCGGATAAAAAAATGATTGAATTGTATTTTAATAAATTGTAGGGGTTTAATAATTTAAAGCCATTGACATCATTTCCATTTTAATTTAAATAAAACCCATTGAACCACTATAATAAATATCGATATTTAATTTTTAGTAAAACCTGCTTAATAGGGTTGATGATATTGTTTTGTTTAAATGCTTGTGGACAGAAGCATATTTCAAAGCATAAGAAATCTGACAAGCATAATAAAAGTCTTCAATCGAAAATTCTATATGGTCAGGCGAGTTTTTACAACGATAAGTTTAATGGACGAAAAACTGCATCCGGAGAGATATTTAATCAAAAAAAATTAACCGCGGCGTGTAACAAATTACCATTAGGCACGAAAATAAAAGTCACTAATATTGGAAATGGCAAATCGGTAATTGTAAAAGTTAATGATCGATTACATCCAAAAATGAAAAGAATTGTTGATTTATCAAAAGCTGCTGCAAAAAAAATCGGATTAACCACTGCAGGTGTTACTAAAGTAAAGGTGGAAGTAATTCAGTAGGTTTATTTGCTGTGCATGTTTAATTGAACTCTCGAACCTCTTTTTTTAAAGGTTGAAAAATTTCAACCCCTACAATACATCCAACCTTTTGAACCCATTGAACCTATTGAACCTTTTGAACCTTTTGAACATCATAAACCTCTCAAACATCACAAACCTCACAAACCTCATTGTAAGGGTTGAAGATTTTCAACCCCTACAACCTCACAAACCTCTACTTCCTCCTCTCATACGCATACTCAAACTTCCCCGCTATTTCGCCTTTATTTGAAAATATTTTTTCTGATATTTTTAAACCGTTTTCGTATTCGTATCTCCAAACGAAATAATTGCCATTATTGTCAGTTGCGGTATTCATTTGAACAATTTGGTGGTTTTCATTGTACTCAAAAACATAATCCGGAACCATTGATTTTTTAAACTCGTTGAGGTGTACAATGTCACTTAATTGATTTGCATCATCATAATAGTAATAATATTTTTCTCCAGTTTTGGTGTTTTTTTCTATACCAACATTATTTTTTTCATCAGCAGAAAAAACAATTAATGTAGTATCATTCGTGTTTTTTATCCGTAACATTTGTGTTGGCAAATGATTTTGGTATTGATAAACATGTGCTTCAGTTATTTCATTTTGAAAATCATCATCTTTTGAAACAGATTTCGATGTAGTACTGATCAATTCATCATTTTCATTGTACAAAAAAATCGTCGTGGTTACTACATTTTCTGAACTGTCGTAAGTGCGAATTATTCTGCCTTTCACATCGAAATTACTTATCATCAATGATCGACCAGTTAATCTGTTCTTGGTGTATAAACTGTATTTTTTAAAATCTTTCGATACTTTTTTTTCGCAATAAAAATCCTTGCTTATCTCGCCATCAGGTTCAAAACTTTTTACTTGTATGTTTTTCACTTTTGCTAAAACATAGCCACGCATTTCTTCAGCAGTTTGTTTGCAGTTAATGATGTCTTTAAAAAAATATTGAGCAAATAGAAAGTTTGAAATGAACAACGCAATCATTAAACTGAACGTAAACTTATACATGTTTTATTTTTTACAAAAAGTGAATTTAATTTCAACGAAAGTTATATCAATCCATATTAATAGATGAACTTCCTTAATTTTATCAAAAATACGAAAGCAATTGAATAGGGGGTGAGTTTTTGAAAAATGATTTTGGAATAACATAAAAGTAAAAAGTAAAAATTGAAAAGTAAAAAGAGTTTGTTTTCCTTTTTTGAATTTTTACTTTTCAATTTTAATTTAAAATAATGGACAATTTAATTGGAGACAAATTTATACGGTTAGTGAAAATAATGGATGAGCTAAGGGAGAAATGCCCTTGGGATAAAAAACAAACGATTGAAACGTTGAGGCAATTAACCATTGAAGAAACTTATGAGTTGGTCGATGCCATTACTGAAAATGATTGGAAAAATTTAAAAGAAGAATTGGGTGATTTGATGTTACACCTCGTTTTCTATTCTAAAATAGCAGAGGAAAAAAGGGAGTTTAATATTGGAGAAGTGATTGATGGCGTTTGCGAAAAATTAATTACCAGGCATCCGCATATCTACGGAGACATGAAATTAGATTCCGAAGAAGCGGTTAAACAAAATTGGGAAAAAATAAAACTTAAAGAAGGGAAGAAATCAGTTTTGTCTGGTGTTCCTAAATCTTTGCCTGCTCTTGTAAAAGCCATTCGTATTCAAGAGAAATCCAAGCAAGTGGGTTTCGAATGGGAGAATGCTGATCAGGTTTGGGAAAAAGTTACAGAAGAAATTGGTGAATTAAAATTAGCAGTTGAATCAAAAAATATATCAGATATTGAAGACGAAATGGGTGACGTATTATTCTCAATGGTTAACTATGCTAGGTTCTTAAATGTTGATGCTGAAAACGCACTTGAACGAACCAATAAAAAATTCATGCATCGATTTTCTAAAATGGAAGCTCATGCAGCGAAAGAAAATAAATATCTACACGACATGGATTTAGAATCGTTAGATAAGTTATGGAATTTGGCAAAAAATGATAAAATATAAATTTATTCATTGAAAAAATTATTTTCATTTTTATGGATTAAAAACTTTCGAGTAACCTTATTCGTTATCTCGATTGTATTAATCTTCTTTTCTTATTTAATAAATAACTTTAGAAGCACTACTACTTCTCCTCAAAAAATTCAGACAGCACTTTCTGAATCTATTCATCAGCAAGAAAAAGACTTCGATTCGTTTTTAAAGTCTGATAATATATGGAACAAAATCGCTTCTAATCTATATGGCAATTCGTTGATGCAGAGTTGTATTGACAAATCTTACTTTTTATTTTTCTATTCTATTAGATCGGATGCTAGTGAAAAACTAATTTTTTGGAACACGCAAAAAGTAATTGCACCTTCTTATATTTTATATAGCAACGAAAACACAGGTTTTGTTATTCTTGAAAATGGATATTATGTATGGAATAAAATTCAACATAAAGATATCATTGCCATTGCGTTGATTCCAGTAAAATGGAATTACTTTATTGAGAACGAACATTTGCAAAATCATTTTGTAATTGATGCCAATTTATCAGACTATTATAATGTGTCAAAAGATGATAAAAATGGCAAGCTGATAAAATCCATATCTGGCAAACCTCTATTTTATATTAATGAAAAAAGCTGGAGTGCTATTGAAAAAAATAATTCTTTGGCATTGTTTTTTTATCTTTTGGGATTGTTGTTATTGTTAATTGATATACATTATACAGCATTGCATATTTCAAAAAAACAACAGCCCATAAAGGGGATATTGTTTTTTATTTGTTGCATCTTTTTTCTTCGTGGCATTAGTTACTTCTTTAATCAGCCAATTAATTTTCGTGCGTATGATTTGTTTAATCCAGCTATTTATGCAAGTGGACATGTGTTAAAATCTCTAGGCGATTTACTGATAAATGGTTTACTATTTACATGGATTGTATTGTTTATTAGACTTAAATTATTTCAAATTGAGTTGCCCAAAAAGATATTTTCAAATTGGCGCAAATGGTTGGTTTTATTTTTGTTGTCAAGCATCATTATCTGTATTAATTTATCAATTAGTAAATTGATCAAATCATTAATTGTAGATGCACAGATTCCTTTTGATGTTATCGACTTTTTTTCTTTAAACATTTTTAGTGTTGTTGCATTTATTATTATTTGCTTGCTTTCTTTAAGCTGTTTTTATATTTGTCAAGTTGGGGTCAAGTTGTTTAATACGATTTTTCCAACCTCTATTTTTATACTTTTAATTGCAGTGGTTTCTATTGGTTTATTGCTACTAAGTTTTGATGTAATTCAAATGCAAGGTAGTTTTGAAATTTTTACATTGCTTTGGACTGTTGTTTTTTTATTGTTGATTCATGCATTTAAATCAAAAGTGATTACCTCAAAAATTATAAATACAAAATTGATATTTTGGTTTGCATTTTTTTCATTGTCTAATAGTTTTATAATTATCAGTGAAAACAAAAAGAAAGAGTTATCGCTTAGAAAAAATTATGCCGAAACCCTTGCTATAAAATCTAATCCCGCAAATGAAACGCTTATCAATAGTATGTTATTAGATTATCAACCCAATTTTATGTCTGCTAATTTTTATCGGTTTTATAATCCGATTTCAAATGCAGCATTGAAAGATAGTTTTATGGGGATTAGCTATAGCGGCTATGCCAATAAATTCGATACTAGGATTTTTACTTTTTCTGCGGATGAAAAATCTTTATTTAATAATGATTCCTCAAGTTATAGCGACATCAATACTATTTTAAATACACAAGCAAGGCCAACCGGATATTCGGGACTTTATTATTTTGATCAGGCATTTGATGAATTTAGTTATTTAAACAAACAAATTATAAAAGATACGTCAGATCAATTGCTCGGTTATGTATTTGTAATTTCAACACCAAAGCTTCAACGGAAGGATGCATTATACCCGGAGCTTTTTACAAAAGGCAAACCCTTTGCCATTGAAAACTCAAACACTTATGCATTTGCGTTATATAACAATGGTCATTTAACCAGCAGTTACAACGATTATCCTTTTGCTTCCGTTGTAGACATTCAGAAAAATAAAGTACAAACATTTAACGTGGTTAAAAACGATGACTATACCGAATTGTGGTATTATGCCGGAGCTGGAAAAATGGTGGTCATTGCAAAGGAAAATAATTCATTCGTTGCTTTCATCACTTTGTTTTCCTATCTGTTTTGTACGTTTTTGATTGTGTTTGTTTTGTTATGGACAATTCAACGTTTATCCAATCAAATTGATTTTAATTATTTCAAATTTTGGCAGATTTCTATTCGAAATCAAATACACGGAACCATTTTTTTAGTAAGCATCATTTCGTTTTTGGTGATAGGTATTGCAACCGTTTTTTTCTTCGTAAATCGCTATGAATCCAACAACAGAGAAAAATTGAGCAGGGTAATTCGTATCATGGAAAAGGAAATAAAATCTACTTTTTTAAATGAGACTATGGCACAGGATTCAAGTGTTTTAGATCTTACTTCAAATAAAATAAAATTAGAACAGCTTGTAGAAAAAGTATCTAACATTCATGGGGTAGATGTGAATTTATATGATTTAAATGGAGATTTGCAAGTGTCGTCATTATCATTGCCTTATAACAAAGGGATATTAAGTACGAAGATGAATCCGATGGCTTTTTATCACTTACATAAAAAAAGAGAAATTCAGTTTTTTCAAAAAGAAAAAATCGGGAATTTGAATTATATCAGTAGTTATATTCCCATCAATAGTGTGAATGGTGATAGCTATGGTTATTTGAATATTCCTTTTTTTACTTCTCAAAATTTATTGCGACAAGAGATTTCGAATTTCTTAATTACTATTATTAATTTGAATGCATTTATATTTTTATTAGCTGGCATCGTTTCATTATTTATTACCAATCGAATTGCCAATTCTTTTTCCATCATTACCGAAAAAATGCAGAAGGTGAATTTGGGAAAAGTAAACGAACCAATTAAATGGAATCGCAATGATGAAATTGGGGCTTTGGTAATTGAGTATAATAAAATGATGGCGAAATTAGAAGAGAGTGCAGCTATTTTGGCCAAAACAGAAAGGGAAGGAGCGTGGAAAGAAATGGCTAGGCAAGTGGCGCATGAAATTAAGAATCCGCTTACGCCAATGAAATTAAGTATGCAGTATTTACAAAAGTCTATTGACAACGATTCGCCCAATATTATTCCTTTGGCAAAAAATGTTGCAGAAACGTTGATTCAGCAAATAGATCATTTAAGCAATATCGCCAATGCGTTTAGTCAGTTTGCCAATATTGGCGAAGCAAAAAAAGAAGTTTTCGACATCAATGAAGTTTTGAAAAATGTAACGATGCTTCATGAATTAAATGAATCGCTTGAAATAAATAAAATGCTGATAGATACACCAACAATGGTAAAAGCGGATAAAACCCAAATCAATCGATTGTTTACCAATTTGCTTTTAAATGCCATTCAATCCATTCCAGAAAATAGAATACCTCAAATATCAATTAAACAAGAAATAAAATCCGAAAAAATCATCATTGCTGTTTCGGATAATGGATTAGGCATATCTGAAGAAGTGAAGTATAATATTTTTGCGCCAAATTTTACAACAAAAACTTCAGGAACCGGGCTAGGCTTGGCCATGTGCAAACGAATCGTAGAACAATCAGATGGTGAAATTTGGTTTGAAACAGAATTGGGTGTAGGTACTAGTTTTTTTGTGGAGTTGCCGTTGGTAGGATAGTTGGAAGTAAAAAGTAAAAAGTAAAAAGTAAAAAGTAAAAAGTAAAAAGTAAAAAGTAAAAAGTAAAAAGTAAAAAGTAAAAAGTAAAAAGTAAAAAGTAAAAAGTAAAAAGTAAAAATTTGCTTATCAACAAACAATAAACAACAAACAAATTTAATTCAGTTGATAAACTCAATTATTTTCTATGTTTAACTTCCCCCTTGGGGGATTGAGGGGGCTTCAAACGAAATAAAACTATTCCCCAAAAATCCCTTGCAAAAAACAAAAAAATACATGCATTTGTTTAATTAATTTTATTAGATTCCTTCTAAAACTTAAATATTTCAATTCGATAAAAAATCGACTTTAAAAAAATGTCCACATTTATATAAAAATGTTATAAAATAGTTATTATAATTCAACTAATAAATAGTAATTTTAACGCTGTATATAGTTTTTTATTTAGAATTCCGACCCCCTATAAAAATAAAAATAGAACCTGACCCTATAAAACCGTTCTGAAACGCTGCAAAATTAATCGTACGTATTGCAAAATTGTTGATAATCCGTAACAATAAATCGTGCATTTGCTTCAGATTTTTTAATGAATTTAATAACCTAAAGTTTGATTTATGCGTAAATTCTACCTTACCTCAGCAAGTAAAATGAATGTGAATAACAATAATTCAATAAAGAAACGACTGCATTTTTTATTGATGCCTTTGTTGTTTTTTGTAGCGATAGCGTTTACAACAAACTTAAATGCCCAAACGGCTGCCCAATATAGCTTTACCGCAAGCGCTGGAACATATCAAGATATAAGTGGTGATCCTATCTTGATTGATAATGGAAACAGTGATGATGGATATGCCAATGGCTTTTCGATTGGATTTGATTTTGAATTTGGAGGTGTTTTATATAATGAGTTTAATGTGAGTACCAATGGATGGATTACACTAGGAAATGGAGGTAATAACAACATAACAAATTCTGGTTTAACCAACAATTTTGCTGCAATTCCAAAATCTCCTTTGATTGCTGCTTTGTGGGATGATATCGAGATATCAGATATTGGAAGAGACATTACTTACAAATCTTCGGGTGGTGTTTTAAC
>Ga0304730_1003395_pt1 | contig 10769 bp, 11 predicted proteins | sample M_130628_MF_Meta_FD_190474 | JGI IMG/M metagenome (GOLD analysis project Ga0304730, IMG submission 190474) | Freshwater microbial communities from Lake Montjoie, Canada to study carbon cycling - M_130628_MF_MetaG (v2) (version 2) | ecosystem: Environmental > Aquatic > Freshwater > Lake | place...
GTTCGCATCGTGGTCAAGTTGGGTAACGATCACCTCGTCGCCCGCTTTCAGCTCGCGCGCAAGCGAGCGCGAGAGTTGGAAGTTGAGCGTTGACATGTTTGCGCCGAACTTGACGCTCTCCTTGGGCGCGTTGAGGAGATCCTCGGCGGCGCGGTGCGCCGCATCTTCACCTTCGCCCTGCGCGCGCGAGGTGCTGAAGAGGCCACCATTATTCGCATTGGCGCGCAGGAAGAAGTCGGAGTACGCGTCAATCACCGCCTGTGGCACCTGTGTCCCGGCTGGTCCGTCCAGGAAGGCGATCGGGCGACCGTCGGGGAGGGTGTTGGCGAGGGATGGGAATCGCGCGCGAATAGCGGCAACGTCGTATGGCTTCATGGGCGAATCGTAGTCGTCCTGCGGCGTGCGCGGACGACGACGCTCACAACCACGGCGATCAGCGCCCCTACGGCGAACGGGGCGGCGAGCGCGCCGATCAGCCCCGCCAGGCCGCCAGGCCCAGTTCCAACGCCACCGTTGCGCGCATCTCCCGACTCACCACCCCCCACCGTTGGGCTTGGCGCGGGACTCAATGTGGAGCTCGGTGACAGCGCGGCACCCGCCCCGCTTGTCGCCTCGCTCAGCAGCGCGGCGCTACCGGCGAGGAGGAGGAGTACGCCGACGATGAGCAGAAGGAGCGTGAGCAGGCCAGCGGCGAGACTCGCTCGTTGACCGCTCCCCAAGATGCGCAGCGCCTCACGCCGATCGAGTGTGGTGAGGACGAGCGGCTGTCCGGCGCCACCTGCGGTGAGCGTACCGTCACGCAGCAGCCCCGCGGCGGTGCCGCGATCGAGCGTGCTGATCTGCTCCAGGATCACACGCGCGCCAGTCGTTGGTGCAGCGCTGGCGAGTTGCGCCACGAGCGTCGCGCTCTCAGGGTCTTGGTAGTCGCGGTGCGCTGCGGCGAGCTCCGCCACGCTCCCATCCCACTGCCGCTCAATGACGACGAGCCCATCGCCAAGTTGTGCCGCATCAATTGCGATAGAATGATCGCCATCACTGATGACGAACGGGACGCTGCGCACCACGCGCTCAATCTCGCGCCAGGTAGCGCCATCGGCGATTACGACGCGTTCGCGTCGGTAGACGAGCGGTCGGTGGCTCTCATCTTCGAAGGCCTCAGCGGCGTCAATGTTGCCGCTCACCGCAAGGTAGTTCCCGTCGCCAATAAGGAGCGCCTCGCGTGGGGTCACTGGCGCAACGCCCGCCATCAGGCGTGCCGCACGCGTGCGTGTGCCACCACGGCGACTACTCCAGATAGAGAGCGCGATGAGGAGCGCACCGCTAGCAAGGAGCAGCGCGCCGCTCACTCCGCCACTCGCCTCATGTGAGCGCCCGTCCAGTTGCAGGATCAATTGATTGCGTTGCGCCAGAGATGCTGGTGAGGATCAGCTGCCCACCGAGCAGTTCGGCGGCGCCAACAACGTCGGTGTGAGCCAAGCGCCAGCGAACCTCACCATCTGCACGAATTGCCCACGTCTCTACTTCGCTCTGCACAATGACGTGCTCTAGTCGCGGTGACGCCATCAGCGCCACCACAGGCGTGCCGGTCTGATGCATCCAGGCCATCTCTCCGCTGCGCGATGCAAAGGCGTAGACGGTGAAGCCGTAGCCCACAACAAAGAGCGCCCCCTCATCCCAGTGAATGGCGCGCGGTTCGTCGTAGATGACGGAGGCGAGACGCACCGCCCATGCGCCGCCCGGATGCTCAATGCGCAACTCCATGCGGCAGAGTCGATCCGGATCCTCTTCGGCGCCAGCGCCGAGTGCGCCGTGATCCACCAGTGATGCGCCAGCTTCGGAGAGGGCGAAGACGGCGGTCGCTTGACCGCTGCTCCCCCAGGTCGCGCGGACGCGCAGACCACCAGGGAAGCTCGTGATCAGGCTGCGCGGCTCTGCGGCGCCTGAGGGGATCGGGGCGGCGGCACGCTCGGTCATTCCGTGATTCTACGCGCGGCGTACGATGGGCCAATGAAAGCGATCCTCTTCGACTGGGACGGCACATTGATTGATACCGCCGAGCACGTGTATCAGGCGAACGTGGAGGTGATCAAGTCGATCGGCCTCCCGCCGCTCAGCCGCGAACTCTACGGGCAGCACTACTCACCGAACTGGCGCCTGATGTACGCGGCGCTCGGCATCCCTTCTGACCTTATTGAGGGGGCGGCTGGCCTCTGGCATGCGGCATATAAGGGGCATGAGGCGGAGCTCCTCCCTGGCGCGCGACCGGCGCTTGAGCGACTCGTTGCCGCTGGGATTCCAATCGGCGTGGTCACCGCGGGCGACCGGAGCGTGGTCGCCGGACAGTTAAAGCGCACCGGTGTCGCCGATCTACTCGGCGCCGTTGTGTATGGGGACGATATCGCCGAGCAGAAGCCTGATCCAGAGCCACTGCGACGTGGACTCGCCGCACTCGGTCACGCCAGCACACCAGAGCAGGCGGCCTACCTCGGTGACACGCTGGACGATGTGCGCATGGCGCGCGCCGCCGGCGTCCGCGCGATCGGCGTGCAGTCGCCCTTCTTCCACCCCGATCGCTTCCTGAAGGAAGCCGACGCGCACGAACATGCCGAATCGGTCGCGGCGTGGGTTGACGGCTACCTTGTCGAGAAAACGCGCTAGCATTACATCATCGCGACAGGGGAGCGCCCGAAGGCGCTGAGAAACGGGAGAGTCCGTGACCCTACGAACCTGATCCGGGTCATGCCGGCGAAGGGAGAACGCAGGAGCCCCGCGCGATAGAGAGCGAGGGCACGTGCGCGCAATCATTCTCGCCGGTGGCGATCAGCCCGACCCGCGCGCGCTCAGCGCCGCTTGGCCGGGTTGGGAGCGCGCTGATCTTGTGATTGGCGCCGATGGCGGCGCGCGCGCCGCAGCTCCGCTCGCCCTGCCGCTCCATCTGATCATCGGCGACTTCGACACCCTCACCGTCAGTGAAGTGGAGGAGTTCGCCGCGCGCGGCGTGCGCGTTGAGCGCCTCCCGCATGAGAAGGACGCCACTGACACCGAACTCGCCCTTCTCACCGCACTCGATGCTGGCGCAACGGAGATTGTGATCCTTGGCGCGCTCGGCTCCAGTGGTGGGCGCAGCGACCATGCGCTCGGCACCATCTCGCTCCTTGCTCACCCACGTGCGCGCGGCGTCAAGCTGTCACTTCTTGATGCAACGAGTCGCATCCAACTGCTCGTTGCGCCAGCGCGCTGCAGCATCAGCGCGCGACCCGGCGCAGTCATCTCGCTCGTCCCATGGGGCGCCGACGTGCGCGTCACAACAGAGGGGCTGCGATGGCCACTGCGCGACGAACTCCTGACGAGCGGGAGCACGCGCGGCCTCTCTAATGAGAGTCTCGGTGATCTAACGATCGATCTCCATAAAGGGGCGCTGCTCGTCAGCGAGGGGGCATGATGCGAACGTGGAGCCTGATGCATCTCGTTGCGCTCTCGGTGATTGGCATCACCTGTGGCGCACTCTTCGCCGGATGGAATCTGATCTGGGGTGCGCTGACGCCACTCTTTGCGCTCGTCCTTCCACTGCAATACCTCCTCCTCGCTGGCACCTGGGTGATCGCGGGGCCACTGGCTGGACTCATCATCAAACGACGCGGTGCCGCGCTCGTCGGCGAGCTGATCGCCGCATCCGTCTCGTTCCTTCTCGCGAGTCAGTGGTCAATTGACGCACTCTTCTCTGGCGCAGTGCAGGGACTCGGCGCGGAGCTCGTCTTTGCGCTGTTCGGCTACCGCGTCTGGGGTTGGCCAGTCCTGATCCTTGCTGGCGCCGCATCTGGCGTTGGCATGGCGCTACATGATCTGCCGCTCTACTTCGCTGGTGTCGATGCTGGATACGCCGCCGCGCTCGCCGCCGCGATGATCGCCAGTGGTGCGCTTCTCGGCGGTGGTGGCGTGCTGTTGCTTCATCGTGCCCTGCGAAGGAGCGGCGCACTCGGCGTGATCGGTGCCTGAGTCGCAACACTCCGCACTTCCCAACATCGAGATCGCCGATCTGGTCTGGCAGCCCGCTGGCGCTGACGCGCCAACGTTAGATCTGCGTGGCAGCAACATTCATGTTTCCGCTGGCGAGACGCTGATGATTAGTGGCGCGTCTGGTGCGGGGAAGAGCACGCTCGCCGCGGCGATCGCTGGACTCCTCGGCACCCTCCTCCCCGGCGCACTGCGCGGCACCCTGCACGTGGGCGGCGTCGATCTCGTTGCCGCCGCAGCGGAGGGTGCGGCCGGCGTACCGCGCGAACTCCTTGGGCAGCTCGGCTTCGTTGCCGCCGGACCAGCGCCGCGCCACGCACTGCCGCGACTCTTAGATGACGTGGCGCTCCCGCTCGAGTCGCGCGGCGTGCGCGCCGAATTTCTTGCGCCTCGTGCCCAAGCGGCGATCGCATCCGCCGGCCTCCCGAGCAACGCGGCAGAACGCGACGTCGCGAGCCTCAGTGGTGGAGAGCGCGCCCAGGCGGCTGTCGCCACCGCACTCGTCTCCACACCCGGACTCGTGATTGCCGACGAGCCGCTCGCCGGACTTGATGCCAAACGTGCGGGCGCTCTCGCTGCACTGTTGATGGAGCAGCGTGCGACGCGCGTGATCGTGACGCACGACGTGACGCAGTTCGGCGCCGCTACGCTGCGCCTCCACCTTGATCGCGGCCGCGTTGCTGAGGCGCCCGCAGATCGAGCGGAACCGCCGCGCGCTCCTGTTGCGCAGTTGGTAGAACAGCGTGGGCCTGTGGTCCTCCAGCTCTTCGCCGCCGCGAGCTCGGCGCGCCACGGAGTTGGCGCGGTGAGCGCCACGTTGCATGCGGGGGAGATGTTGCTGGTGCGCGGTGAGACGGGGAGCGGGAAGTCCACGCTGCTCGCCCTTGCCGCAGGAACGCTCAGCGCTGATGCGGGAGTACGTAACGTCACGGCGTCCCGTATTCGCTACGCCCCGCAGGATCCTGGCCTGCTGCTTGGTGCGCGCTCAGTGCAGCAGCTCTTGCTACCAGAGGAGCGGGGGCGCGCCGCAGAAGTTGCCGCGGCGCTCAACGTTGCAGATCTGCTGGATCGTCCCGCCGCGCGTTGCTCAGACGGTGAGCGGCGTCGCCTGGCGCTGGTGGTGACGGCCGCCGCCGAGCCGGACCTGCTTATTGCAGATGAGCCCACACTCGGCCTTGATGACGACGCGGCGGCGCGCGTCAGCGCGCTTTTGGCGAACCTTGCGGTGCGCGGTACCGCGATCTTGGTTGCAACGCATGATTCGCGTCTACAGGTGAGTCACGCACGCGAGCTGCAGCATCCTGAAGGTACGGCTCGCGCAGAGCTGCTGCGTGAAGCTCCAATCGCTGAACGAGGTGTTGAACTGGCGCGCGAACTTCTCACACCAACGCCAGTGAAGCGGCTACTTGGCGTCAGCAATCCGCTCACACGGTTCGGTCTCGCCGCCTTCTGGTTTCTCCTCTCGCTGATCAGTCCAGCAACGGCGCTGGCGCAAGGTGCTGTTGCCCTCCCCGCACTCATCGTTGCCTGGAGCTCCGGGGTGCAACTGATCTCTACGCTCCGCCTCGCCGCGGCGTTAGCGCCAGCGATCTTTGGAATGGTGCTTGCGAATCTCCTCGGCGGCGCAACGCCAGAGGCGGCGTTCGGCGCGGGGGTGCGACTCCTGGCTTTCGCCGCAGGGAGCCTCGTCTTGTTGCGACCGTTCGAACCGCTCCGCCTCGCCGATGCCGCGATGCAGCACCTGCGCGCACCGTTCGCGCCAACGCTGACACTTCTTGCGAGCGCCGCAACGCTCCCGCCGCTGATGAGCGAGGCGCGCGAGCGTCGCGCCATTCGCCGCTTGGCCAAGCGTGGCGTTGATCCTCTCCTCCTCGCCGATCTCTTTGACGCGGCGATCCGTGCCGTCCCGCACCTTGCTACCGCCCTTGAGGTCCGCGCCGTTCGCCTCCCGTCACGGCTGCAGCCCGCCACGGCGCTGCGACCTTCGCGCTTCGGACGCGCCGACCTGCTGCTGATTCTGCTCAGCGCAGGGGGGCTCCTCTTCAGCGTTGCACGCGTCGTGATCGAGGCGATTACAATGGGCTCATGAGTCCACTTGATGCGCGACCCGTTGCGGGCGGCGTAGCGCCGCACTTCGCGCTACGCGACGCGGATTGCGCCGAGCGAACGCTCGCCGCCGCGGCGGGGAGCTGGCTCGTCCTTTACTTCTATCCAAAGGACGACACTCCAGGTTGCACGATTGAAGCGTGTGAGTTTCGTGACGCAGAGCGCGCACTTCAAGAGGCAGGCGCCATTGTCTGGGGCGTAAGCCCAGATGACCAGGAGAGCAAGGCCGCCTTTCGTGACAAGTTCTCGCTCAACTTTCCGATCCTTGCCGACATCGGCCACACCGTTGCCGAGGCGTACGGGGTATGGGGGGAGCGGACGGTAGGCGAGCGGACCTTCACTGGGACGCATCGCGTCACGTTCTTGATCAACCCGAACGGCCACATTGCGCGTGTCTGGGGGAGCGTCACCCCTACGGGTCATGCGGCGGAAGTGCTCGCCGAGATCACGGCGCAGCGGGTCTAGCCTCGCACGAAATCTGAGCCAAACGGCGGATTTTCGCCGAAGGCGTCCACGAGGAGCCCCTGCTAGAATTCAGGAAGAGTTTGAGCGTCCCCGTCGTCAGTAAGAGAGGTTGATTGTGGCCCTTCAGACGCAGGACTTCCTGGTACAGCCGGTAGATGCTTCATGGCTTCAATGCAACATTGAGTGCCAAGAGGCCTGCCCCGTTGGCACCAACTGCCGCGGCTACCTGAATCTCGCCGCCGAAGGGCGCTTCGAAGAGGGCTACCTCCTCTCCCGCGATCCGAATCCGATCGCCGCGATGTGCTCCTACGTCTGTTCCGCCCCGTGTGAGCGCGCCTGTCGCCGCGGCGACATTGATCGCCCGCTCGCGATCCGCGCCATGAAGCGCTTCTTGGTGGAGTGGCACGCCGCCTCCGGCATTCCCGACGTTGCACCGCAGATCACGCCGCGCGCCGAGCGTGTGGCAGTGGTTGGCGCCGGACCTGCTGGCCTCTCCGTTGCGCGTGAGCTCGCCGTCAAGGGCTACCAGGTCACCGTCTATGACAGCCTCCCGTACGGCGGCGGCACGATGTTGATTGGCGTCCCCGCCTTCCGTCTCCCACGCGAGGCGATTGAGACTGACGTCCGCCTTATTGAACAGCTCGGCGTGAAGTTCGTCTACAACACGCAGGTTGGGCGGGACATCACGTTTGAGCAGCTTCAGAAAGACTTCAACGCGATCGCCATCTGCGCGGGCGCCATGGACCCGGTTGCGCTCGATGTGCCAGGGAGTGAGCTTGAGGGGCTCGTCTACGGCGTTGACTTTATGAAGAGCGCCAATCTTGGTGAGCCGCTCAGCGTTGGCCGCGACATCGTGGTCATCGGTGGCGGTTACACAGCCATGGACTGCGCGCGCACCTCGCTCCGCCACGGTGCTGATCACGTGACCATCGCCTATCGCCGTACACGTTCAGAGCTCGTGGTTGACGAAGAGGAGCTCGGCGAAACGGAACGCGAGGGTGTGGACATGGCCTTCCTCGTCTCGCCACTTGAATTGATCGGCGAGAACGGGAAGATCACTGGCGTGCGCATGATCAAGAATCGTCTCGGCGAACCAGACGCATCTGGTCGACGCAGCCCAGTTCCAATTGAGGGTTCGGAGTACATTTTGAAGGCGGACACGGTGATCCCCGCCGTTTCGCAGGCGGCCGACCTCACCTTCCTTCCGGTGCAGAGTAGCTTTGAGGTTGCGCGCGGTCGCGTGAAGGTTGATCCGGCAACGTACGCCACCAACATTCGCGGCGTCTGGGCCTGTGGCGACTTTGTCACCGGCCCCGCCACCATGATTGAGGCTGCGGGTCACGCCAAGAAGTGCGCCTATGCAATTGACCGCTACCTTGCCGGTGCAACGCAGGTGGTTGTTGATGCGAATGTGCGCATCACCAGTTCGTGGCGCCACGATATGCCAGAGTTTTACGACCGCATCCCACGTCAACACATCCCGGTCTTGCCGCTCGCCGAGCGGCTCCCTTCGGGGGATGCCACGGTGAACTTCACGACGCAGGTGGAGCTTGGGTACGGCGCGCAGCAGGCAGTCGCCGAAAGCACACGCTGCCTGATGTGCAACTACAACATCTGGTTTGATCCGATGCGCTGCGTCCTCTGCGGCGCATGTGCCGACGTCTGCCCGGAGGGGGTCATCCATATGGTGGACATCAATCAACTGAAGTCCGAGGGGGCGCTCCCTGAGCTCTCCGAGGCGTACGGCTGGGAGAACGGGGGAGCGATGATCTTGGACGAGGAGCGCTGCATCCGCTGTGCCCTGTGCGTCAAGCGCTGCCCGTTCGACGCGATTACGATGGAGAAGTTCGAACTACAGGAGATCAGCTCGGATGGTCGCCTCTATAAGGAGTCCTACCGAGATGGGCAGTTGGCCGGAGTCGCCGGCACAGGGGGAGGGGCACAATGAGCCTTGTTGGACGCGTAGACCAGGCGATCCGCCGCTCGTCCGCGTGGCGCTCCATCTTCCGCAACGCCTACCCGAACGACGAGCGGAGCCGCGCCTATGCGGTGATGAACAACGTCTTCCTCCACCTTCACCCCGTGCGCGTGCGACAGCACGCCGTGAAGTTCGCCTACACCTTCTGCCTTGGCGGCTTGAGCTTCTTCCTCTTCCTCGTCCTCACCGTCACGGGCGTCTACCTGATGTTCTTCTACGCCCCGTCGGCAACACAGGCGTATTCAGACATCCTGAAGATTCAGACGCTCGTCCCGTTCGGCCAGATCACGCGCAACATCCATCGATGGGGGGCGCACCTGATGGTCTTCTTCGTCTTCCTCCACATGATGCGTGTCTTCTATCACGGTGCCTATAAGCCACCACGCGAATTCAACTGGGTGGTTGGCGTCCTTCTCCTCTTTCTGACGATCATGCTCAGCTTCACCGGCTACCTGTTGCCGTGGGACCAAATCGCCTACTGGGCGATCACGATCGGTTCGAACATGGCCGGCTACGCGCCGCTCTTCAACACGCCATCCAAGCTCCTCCTCCTCGGCGGACTTGAGGTGGGCCAGAACACACTGCTGCGCTTCTACGTGTTGCACGTGATGGTGCTGCCACTTCTCGCCGCAGTCTTCCTGGCGGTCCACTTCTGGCGGATCCGCAAGGATGGCGGAATCAGCGGGCCACTATGAGCGAGGCGCAGCGATGAGCGACGAGCAGCGCCCAGGGCCCATTGCGCCGGTTGATCCGTCGCGACGTACGGAGATTGATAAGCAGCGCGTCCCAATGGCGGCACGACCGTATCGACTCCTCGCGCTGGTGAAGCAGGACGCGGTTGTCCGCGTCCAGAAGGAGCCAGATGACACGGTGATGACCTGGCCACACCTGCTCACGATTGAGTTCTTCTCTGCTGTTGCAATGAGCATCCTGCTCCTCCTGCTCGGCCTCTTCATCAACGCACCACTTGAAGAGCTCGCCAATCCAAATGTCACACCAGCGGTCGCTAAGGCGCCCTGGTACTTCTTGGGCCTGCAAGAGTTGCTCGCCTACTTCCATCCAACCGTTGCCGGCGCGCTCTCGCCGATCGGCATCCTTGTTGGCAGCGCGCTCATCCCTTATCTGGATCGCCGCAACATTCACAGCTCGCGACCGTCGGATCGAAAGCTTGAGGTTTCGCTTTTCTCCATCCTCTGGGCGCTCGGGCTCGCTGTGACCTTCATCGGCATCTTCTTCCGTGGTCCTGGCTACTCCTTCATCCTGCCGTGGGTCAACGGCTTCTTCTTCAGCTTGTGATTGGAGCGGACTGATGAGCCACTACCAAGTTGAGCCAGCAGATCAGTCGAAGGCGCTGACCGCGCAGACCATCAAAGCACTGCGCCACGAAGAGGTGCAGGGGATCTCGCGACGCCGGCTGATGCGCACCACGATCGGGGCAGGCTTTGGACTCTGGCTCCTTGAAGTAACGGCGGGGACGCTCGGCTTCCTCTGGCCGAACCTTGAGGGCGGATTCGGCGGCAAGATTCAGGTCGGCACATTTGACACGTTGAAGAATCAGAATGCTGGCCTCCCATTCTCTGAGGGTTATCCGGTCTACTTCCAGGAGGCACGCGCCTTCATCATGCTCGTAGACGCCACGCGACCAGAGTTCGTCTCTGGCGAAGATTTCACCGGCGAAGGAACCGCACTCAACGTGCGCGCCCTTTATCAGCGCTGCCCACATCTTGGCTGCAAGCCGAACCCGTGCATCAAGACCTACTGGCTTGAGTGCGCCTGCCACGGCAGTCGCTACGACCGACTCGGCACCAAGGCTGATGGACTAGGCCCCGCACCGCGTGGCATGGATCGCTTCTCAATCACCGTTGATGCGGATGGCGTGCTGACGCTGGACACCGGGAAGATCAATCTTGGCAGCATGCCGATCCCGCTCGGCCAGCCAGGAATTGAAGCGCCGCGCGCTGCAACAGGGTGCATCTAAATGACAGACGAGCAGCGCAACCTTCCGGCTCCGAGCGAGAAGCGGGTGTCGCCAACGCCGCGCCTCTCCAGCCCTGCGCCAATCCAGACGCACGGCCTCACAGCTGAGCGCGCGGCGAAGATCGTCAGCCAAAGCGGTTCGTCGCGCATGGCGGCGCTCCTCGGCGTTGCGATCGTCACCCTCTTTGTGATCGTCTACGTCTTCTACGATCAGGGGCTCCCTGGCGTC
>Ga0304730_1003398_pt1 | contig 10764 bp, 22 predicted proteins | sample M_130628_MF_Meta_FD_190474 | JGI IMG/M metagenome (GOLD analysis project Ga0304730, IMG submission 190474) | Freshwater microbial communities from Lake Montjoie, Canada to study carbon cycling - M_130628_MF_MetaG (v2) (version 2) | ecosystem: Environmental > Aquatic > Freshwater > Lake | place...
CGGGCACTAATACAGCCACGCTGCCAGCCGTCACAGGAACAATAATTGTTTTAGGCACACCACAAAGCATGGTGCAATTAAACACGGCTAATGGGTATGGCTCAACAAACACAGTTATTCGACGCTATACAAACACTGTGACCAATCAAGGCACAGACATTACCTACGCCGATTCTGCAACGCTTGGGGCAACATTTACTATTAACACAAGCGGCGTTTATGCAGTATCTTCTTACGAATCGTTTACACCAGCCAATGGTACTGGCGGTATTTCTCTAAATAGTAACCAACTGACAACATCCATTGCTTCTATAACTATTGCAAATCGGTTAGCTATGTTTGTGCAAGCGGCTGCAAATATTGGGGCAACAACTTCTTGGACTGGTTACATAGCGGCAGGCGGCGTAGTTCGTCCACATAATGATGGTTCAGCGGTTGGTAGTAGCACATCTTTATTCACCATTACAAGGGTAAGCTAATCATGTCAATACTTGCTTTAACTTCTAACACGCTGATTGGCACAGCAGCCGCTGGCAATATTGAATACAACGGACAGTTCTACGGAACTGACAGTGCTGCTGCTAGGGCGCAGTTGCAGAGGATTACTCAGGGTACTGCTGTTGCATCTACATCAGGCACAAGTATTGACTTTACCGCCATCCCTGCGTGGGCAAAAAAGATCACCGTGATGTTTAGCGGTGTATCAACCAACAGTACAAACGTCAAACAAATTCAACTTGGCACTGGTTCAACAACATACACTATTGCAGGGTATCTTAGCGGCACATCTATTATGGCTGGAACCGTTGCGTCGTTAAACGTGACTACTGGTATTGGCGTCTATAGCATTTCTGCATCAGATAATCTTTCTGGTGCGGTTACTCTTTTTAATATAACTGGAAACACATGGGTTGCTTCTGGAACTTTGGCCATTACAGGTGCAACCAACATATCTGTTGTTTCTTCTGGTTCTATTGCGCTTGGCGCGGCTCTTACAGCGGTTCGCGTAATCGGCAGTTCAACAGGGAACCCTGCTGACACCTTTGATGCTGGCAGCATAAACATTCTCTACGAGGGCTAAACAATGAGCACAACAATTGATGGATCAGCAAGCGTCACGATCAACTCAGGTGCGGTACTTGGGATTACCTCTGGTACTGCTGTGGCTTCCACCAGCGGTGCAAGCATTGATTTCACTTCAATCCCATCATGGGTGAAGCGTATTACTTTGATGTTTGACGGCGTGTCTTTGTCAGGGTCAGATAGTTTTCTTATCCAAATTGGCGACTCTGGCGGTTTAGAAATTACAGGATATAACGGCGGCGGCGCAAGACTTGCAGTGTCAACATTTAATGCAGCGACTTTTACAACAGGGTTTAGCTTTAACAATGCAACTGCTGCTTGTTTATACAGCGGAAGTGTTGTGATAACTAATGTGACGGGAAACACTTGGTCTGCTTTTGGCGTGTTAGGCGGTTCATCAACTGAATTTTCTAATATCACAGGTGGCTCAAAAACACTTTCTGGAACATTAGATCGCGTCAGCGTTACCCGAACAGGAACAAACACCTTTGACGCTGGCAATATCAACATTCTTTACGAGTAAACACCATGACACACAGAACAGTAGTTAATTGCGAGACAGGTGAAGTCACTCAAGTTGAGTACACCGCTGAAGAGCAAGCCGCGCATGACGCGGCAGTGGCTGCACAAGCCCCTGTAGTTGAAACGCCAGTTGAGACACCAGCGCCATGAACACCGTGGAAAAGGAATTCGCTGTGCATGAGGCCGTCTGTGCTGAACGCTATGCGGCCATTGAGAAAGCCTTTGTCGATGGCGACAAGCGCATGACGCGCATTGAGTATTTGCTCTACATTGCAATTGGTGCGGTGTTGCTTGGCCCAGGCTTTGCTGGGGAATTGATCAAAAAAGTCTTGGGGCTGTAAATTGATCCGATCAGCATCCTCTTTGCCGCCAACGCATGTGTCGCCGCGATAAAGCAAGGGTGCAAACTCTACAAAGACGCCAAAACGTCTTTCATGGAGATCAAGAAAACTGTTGATGAGGTAGTCTCAGATGCAAAGCAGGTCAGAAGTTTTTGGCAAAAGCTCTTTAAGTCAGCGCCCACCGCCCAAGCCAAGTCTGTGGCGAAAAAGGAATCGTATGTCGCCGTTGACGAAACCCAAGTCATGGCTGACATTGTCACCCAGCTTTCCAACTTCTTCAGACTGCAAGAACAACTTGCCGACCACATAAGGGAAGAAGAAGAGAAGAGCAAAACAGTCTACAACCCTGACGCTAACCTGATGGAAGCCGCCCTGAAGCGGGTTATGGCGCAAGACCAGATGGCGCTGTTGGAGGTGGAGATCAGAGAGGCAATGGTGTACGGAGCTCCTAAAGAGATGGGGGCTTTGTATAGCAAAGTGTTTGATATGCGAGATGTCATCAAGATAGAGCAAGACAAAGCAAGGAAGAAACGGGATGATGAATCATGGCAACGCAAAGAGGAGGAACGTCTTCTAAAAGAAAGGCAAGCGTACCTGCTAGCGACTTTCCTATTCCTCCTATATATGTGGTTGCTCCTCGGCCTCTTCAGCAGGATTGGGAGATAGTTGTGGGATGGATAGCAGCGTGTATTTTGGTGGTGCTGATGTTGCCCTTGCTTGGGGTGCTGTACATGGACGTGTTGCAGACCAAAAAGGAAGCCCAACAGCAAATTGAAAAAGTTGAAAAGTTACGTAGACAAGTTGAAAAGGAAAAACATGATTCCAATAGTCGCATCCCTCCTCGGTAGCTTGGCTCAAAACGGGCTGACGCTACTCTCCAGCGCCATCCAAGCCAAAGGCAAAGAAGTGGTTGAGAACACGCTTGGCGTGAAGATCCCCGACAACCCCACGCCCGAGGACGTCAGCAATCTGCGCCAGCTTCAGTTTGAGCATGAAGAGCGCCTACTTGAATTGGGTATCGAAAAGGCCAAAATGGAACTGGCCGAGCTTGACCTGCTGGCCAAGGCCGCGCAAAACGACGCTGACAACATCACAGACCGTTGGCAAGCCGACATGAGCAGCGACTCTTGGTTATCCAAAAACATACGCCCCATGTCGCTCATAGCGATCTTTTTGGGGTACTTTCTGTTCGCCATGATGTCAGCCTTCGGATACAACGCCAACGAGTCCTACGTCACCCTGCTGGGCAATTGGGGCATGTTAATCATGGGTGCCTACTTTGGTGGGCGCACGGTTGAAAAATTAGCGGAAATGAGGAAGAAATGAGCTTAAACCAAGAACAAGCTGCATTCCTGTTGGACATTTGCAAGCTGATCCAATACGCCACCGACCAAGGCTTTGTAGTCACTGGCGGTGAGCTTGCCCGTACACCCGAGCAACAAGCTATTTACTTTAAGACTGGTCGATCCAAAACCATGAACAGCATTCACTTAAAGCGGTGCGCCATTGATTTGAACTTCTTCAAAGACGGCAAAATTATTTGGGACAAGGAAATTCTTGCGCCGCTTGGTGCATATTGGGAGAGTTTGCATCCTAAAAACCGTTGGGGCGGTAACTTTAAATCATTGGTAGATTGCCCCCACTTTGAGCGTGTGCCAGCGGCGTAGCCCAAAAAAGATATGTTTTTATAGAAATATCTTAAATGACCATATGGTCAAGCGTTAATATTCTTTTTTTTGTCATTTTTATGTGTCTTAATCCAATACATGAAAAACGTGCCAGATATTAGTCAGGCGAAAGAGTTTCATGGCTACATGATGAAGTGGCAAGCAATACTATCTTTAGGCGATTGGCGCATAGAGAAAGTTAATAAGATACCTAAAGACGCGATGGCGTCAGTACAGTTTGATGCACCAGCAAGGCTTGCAAGCTATAGGCTAGGGTCATTTGGCGGCGAAGAGATAAACAGCGCCAGCCTTGAGATGACGGCGCTGCATGAGTGTTTGCACATCCTTTTACATGATCTTGTTGAGACAACGGCAGACAGGAATTCGACAGAAGAACAGCGAGAAATGGCCGAACACAGGGTTATCAATTTGCTTGAAAAACTTTTATTGAAAGACCATCATGGGCGGTAAAGCGGTTTACAGCGATCAAGAATTCATCGAGCTTTGGAAAACGCACGAGTCAGGCAAAGAAATGGCAAAGGCCATTGGCATGGACTTGCGTAATATTCTCAGGCGCAAAAGCAATTTAGAAGCTAAGTATGGGCAACAGCTCAAATCCAAAAACAATAAAGCTCAGACAGTTACGAGCAATCCAGCAAGAAAAGAATTAGGGATTGAGAATGGCGTTGTTTTGGTGTTTAGCGATGCTCACTTTTGGCCAGGCATCCATACGACAGCGTACAAGGGACTTCTTTGGGCGATTAAAGAGTTTCAGCCAAAGGCTGTCATTGCCAATGGAGATATATTTGATGGCGCTTCTATCTCTCGCTATCCTCGCATTGGATGGGATTCAACGCCATCAGTAATACAAGAGCTGAAAGCCTGCGAGATTGCTTTAGGTGAGATTGAGGATACTGCCAAGAAAGCACGACACAATGTAAAGCTGGTGTGGACGCTGGGTAACCATGACGCGCGTTTTGAGAACAGACTCGCAGCCAATGCGCCGCAATATGAGTTTGTCAAGGGCTTTACCCTAAAGGATCATTTTCCTACATGGGAGCCATGCTGGTCTTGCTGGCCTGCGGAGAATGTAACTGTTAAACACCGCTGGAAAGGCGGTGTACACGCTACACACAACAATACTGTTAACGCTGGCGTGAGTATCGTTACAGGCCATCTGCACAGCCTTAAGGTGACACCATTTGCTGATTACAACGGCAACCGATTTGGCGTTGATACAGGCACGCTGGCAGAGACTGATGGACCTCAATTTATGAACTATCTAGAAGACTCGCCAACCAACTGGCGGTCAGGCTTTGCGGTACTCACGTTCCATGATGGCAAACTGTTATGGCCTGAGTTAGTACACAAGTGGGATGAGGGGAAGATTGAGTTTCGCGGGAAAGTCTACGATGTCTAGTTGGCTAATTGCACTTGTTGGACTTATATATCTAGGAATTGGCATAGATCAGATAAATAAAGGCCAATTTTGGATGGGCTTTACATTCATAGGATATTCGTTTAGCAATGTCGGCCTGTTCATGATGGCCAAATAAAAAAGGGGGTGATTAGCCCCCTTACCTATTACTCAATGCGTTCCCACACTGTGCCGTCTTCAGCGTAATACCAATCGCCAATTTCGTACTCTTCTTCTTCTTCAAATTCTGCAACTTCTTCATCGCACTGCATTGCAGCGTATTCAGCAGTTACGTCATAGTCAACGCACCATCCATGGTCCTGTTGGAACTCAATGAATTTAGCAATGATGTTGGCCTTTTCGATGTCGAATGTCTTGATGGTCACAGACTCATCTTCACCAAACGAAAATTCGTTAATCTCAATTTCTAACTTGTACATTAAAAGCTCCTTTAATGGCACGATTGCCAATTAAAATCCTATCGCTAAATTGTGACAAGTGCAATTATGAATTTTGCTTGCTAGGCTTGGCGTGAGAGTAAACAGTCACTTGCTGCTTAGACTCAAGTCCTATCTTGGCCTGCGCTGCCATTCCCCATGCTCTGCCTTGCGCCAGCATCTTCAATTCCTTATCGCGTGTCCAGATTGAGGGAGTTCCGTCATTCCAGTCAAATACGTTTTTCTTTTCATTCATTTGTTATTCACCTTAATCTCTTTCTGAATCTCTGCGCTCAGTTGCAGGAACATCCGCATCCACTTGACACCGCCAAGCCTTACATACTCGGCATACTCTGATTGGGTGAGGCGCAGCGTAATGGCGCGTCCCAGCTCTATCTTCTCTTTCATCATTCAACCTCAAAATTTAAAAGTACCCACACAAAACAAAACAGCGTGATGATCATCACTGCCATGCCGAACAATGCCATCAAGAAAAAGATTATTGCGGTTTGCATGGCTTTGCCTCACTTGGTGGTGTCCAGCCAAAGCGCCGCCATGTGGCCTGCACATCAACAGGCTTGGGGGGTGGTGGTGTAGGTATTGGATTCATTTTTGCACCACCAGTAGTTCCATCTCCGCGTCTTTGAGGCGGTCTTTGATGCACTTCATCTCATAGTCAAGCTGATCGATTTGACGTTGCATACGATCTCGGGTGAATCTCTCAGCGTGCGTCCAGCCAAGCACAGTGCCGCTGGTGATGGTCTTGCGAATGAGCTGTTCAACTTCATGTACAGCCAGCACGCGGATGCCTGACTTGTTGGTTGACATGAATCGCAGTACCTCGGCGTCTATTTCGTCTTGCATCTTGGTACTCATGATGACCACCATGCAGCGAGTAAGAGGGCAAAGCCAACGCCGATAGCGATGGCGGTGAGGAAGTCAAGGGCAGAGTCAGCGCGGCGATCTAAGCGCCTTGCTTGCTCTATGTAGGGGTGTTGGGTGTAGTTCATTTCAAAGTCTCCTTTAATTGATGACAGAATAATCATATCACTTTTGATATTGCTGTCAAATACCTTTCAATTTACTCAACTATTATTCCTGTAAACTCAGCATTGGCGGTTTTACTGCCAGTTGCCTTTGGGGGGTCAGCGCAAGTTGATCCCCTTTTTTTCTCTTACACTTGACCATCTCCACAAAACATGGTTAACATACTTCACATGAAAACGATTTCACAAGAAGCACTCCACGCCATACGGCACAAAGTCGAATGCGCTGGCTACAAGATGAGCGATGTCTGCCGAGTCGCAGAGATCGATCAGGCGCAAGTATCCCGCTGGATGAGTGGGACCACAGAGCCACTATACTGCAGTGTTATGCGCTTGGATCAGGCTGCCGATGCGTTGGTATCAGCTCGCCTCACAGTCCTCAACAAAGCCATGGAGGACGCCGTCAAATGATGACTACCAACTTTACTTGTAGGCGCATCATTGGCATTGACGTTGGCTTGGATGGGGCGATCGCAATGATGCAGGGTGAGACTCTGACAGGCATTTTCGATATGCCCACAGTCTCGCTGATACGCAATGGCAAAGCCAAGCGCCAGATTAGTATCCCCGAGCTGATCACCATCCTCAATGACTTTAAGCCCGATGAGGCATACATAGAAAAAGTGGCAGCCCGAAGTGGCCAGGGCGTCACCAGCGTATTCAGCTTTGGCCGCAGCCTTGGTGCGATTGAGGGTGTCATTGCCGCGAGATCCATCAAGTCCACCTTGGTCACGCCACAAATTTGGCAAAAGGCGATGGGCGTGACTGGTGGTAAGGACGGCGCCAGAGCGCGTGCCATGGAGCTGTTTCCATGGAACGTGGACTATTTCAAACGTAAGAAAGATGATGGCCGAGCAGATGCGGCGCTCATTGCTTGTTGGGGACTTCGACATGGTTGATCCATTCAAGATCACCGAGCCAACCTGTATCAGTTTCAGCGGTGGGCGCACCAGCGCATATATGCTTTGGCGTGTCTTACAGTCCAATGGCGGCACTCTGCCAGCAGAGGCCATTGTCTGCTTTGCTAACACTGGCAAGGAAGATGAGGCGACATTGCAGTTTGTGCAAGACTGCTCTACTCATTGGAATGTTGAGATTCATTGGATTGAATACCGATATGACGATATTGGTTTTGCCAAGGTTGACTTTGTAACCGCCTCTAGAAATGGCGAACCCTTTGAGGAACTTATACGCAAGGTGCAATTCTTGCCAAACTCAGCTATGAGAATATGCACTACCCACTTGAAGATTAGACCTTTTCGCAAGTATTTAGATAGTATTGGAGTGCATCGCCCAGTGCAATTCGTTGGGATTAGAGCAGATGAGATGCGAAGAGTTGTAAAAATTAGAGCAAATCCAGAGGCAGAAGGAATGGAAAGACATCTACCTCTTGCATCTGCTGGCGTTGATGTACACGCAATTAATGAGTTTTGGAATAAGCAAGATTTCAACTTAAACCTGACAACCTTTAATGGAAAAACTTTGGCGGGTAATTGTGATTTATGTTTTTTAAAGCCAGCATCTCAAATACTTAGTCTGATCAAAGAAAAGCCTGAACGTGCAATTTGGTGGGCAAAAATAAAAAGTTTAGACTTGGAGAAAAGTGTCAATGGCAACAAACAATTTTCAAAAGATCGCCCATCCTACGCACAAATGCTCAAATTTTCAAAGGAACAACTTGATATGTTTGACCCCAATGAAGAAGCAATATCATGCTTTTGCGGAGACTAATAATGGATGACAAAGAACGAAACACATTGAGAGAACACATTGTTTGGCTTGGCTCGCAGCTTGAGTACCAGCGTCAAATCAACAAAGCAAACACCGAATTCCTTAAACGCTTGGTGCATCCCGAGGACTTGGGATTCTCTGTAAGCAATGAGGTTCGCCAAATTGCTTACTCACTACTTATCAACAACCAAACAGAAAAATGAAAAACCAACCCTTAAAACTCAGGCCGTCATCAGCATCACGTTGGATTGCCTGCCCTGCCAGCGCCAGACTGTCAACGCTTGTGCCGTACCAAGAGGCTGGCGAGGCCGCCAAGATTGGTACAGCCATTCACGCGCTGGCCGAGACTTGCTTTCAGCTCGACACCGACCCCATGAAGTTTGTCGGCCAAGTGGTGGATGGCATCACTATGACTGAAGAAAATTGCTCCTTTGCCTTGGAGCATTTGCAGGCGATCTGGGCGATTCAAGATGAGCTTGGTCACGTTAAGGTGGAGCAGCTATTCAAGCTCTACCAAGAGCCAGCATTCAGCCTGCAAGGTACTGCCGATGTCGTTGGTATATCTCAGGACAAGCTGATCATTGCCGACCTTAAAACAGGGCGTGGCTATGTTGATGCTGACAGCGAACAGATGAAGATATATGCCTTGGGCGCGTTATTGCACAACAGCCAAAAGCCAAAAGAAGTTGAGTTTCAAATCATCCAACCGCATCATGGTGAGAAGCGCATTCACCGCATGAGTGTGGATGAGCTGGGCGTGTGGGAAATGGAGGTGTTAGTGCCTGCTATTGCTTACGCCATCAGTGATGATCCACCATACAACCCATCAGAGTCAGCCTGCCAGTGGTGTCCAGCCAAGCACATTTGCTCTGCACAGAAAGAGCAATTCGACATTGTGGCGGCGCAACCCGACATCACCATCATGTCCAAAGATGACATCAATGCAGTCATGCTGGCGCTGTCACCGGCACAGATCAGCGCCATCCTTGATCGCGCACCCATGGTGGAGAAGTTCATTGAGGCAGTCAAGGATCACGCTACTAAGCAGATGGAAGCTGGCGCCGTACTGCCAGGCTGGCAGCTCCAACCCAAACGCGCCAGCCGCAAATGGATTGATTCGACAACAGCGCGTCAGGCTCTTACTGACGCAGGACTTACAGATTCTCAAATCTTTGAGACTGAACTAATTTCTCCTACGGTGGCAGAGAAACTGCTGCCAAAGGATCAAAGAGTTATCTTGGACGCATTGACGGCCAAGGTATCGAGTGGCTTAACGCTTGCGAGAGATCGTGGCTTAAGTCAATAATGTCATCCCTTAACTCAAGAAAGCGAAAACGCAAATGCTAAATCTATCCTCTGGTGGCGGTAATGGAAACTACATCCGATTCAGCCCACAAGCAAATGCTTGGACAAACAGTCTCGGCGCTGAGATCCAGCTCAAGAAAATCGTGTTTGACATCGATGCGGTGCAAACAGGCTGGCTCCAACTTGGTGTCGGCATCCGCGACTGGCAACCCGACTCAGAGTTGGGACGCAAGGGCGCACAGCCTACACCTGACCACAAGCGCGGCTTTATCGTCACGTTCTACAACAAGGAAATTGGGACTTGTGAGTGGTCATCAAGTGGCGTAGGTCCGAATATGGGACTGGAAAAGATGTACACCGACTGCGCCGCACAACGCGCGGCGAATGCAGGCAAATTGCCTGTTCTGGAGTACACCGGCAGCAAGCTAGAGAAGATTGGCAAAGGCACGACACGCATTCCCAACTTCACCATTGTGTCGTGGATTGATAAGCCTGCCGGCATGGGGCAATCAGATGCTGAGTTCACAGCACAGGCGGCGCCAGCGCCAATGCCTCCACCTGCACCTCCCATGCCTGCACCAAAGCCAACGCCTGCCAAGACGCCAATGGCTGCCGCTGTTGAAGATGACGAAATGTTTTAACTTATAGTGTGTATGCGCCGAGGTGTAACAGCCTCGGCTTTTTTTTCCTCTAAATATTTTGAATTGGAAAACATGAATGAGTTGGCTTTATTCGCAGGCGCTGGTGGAGGAATACTTGCCGCAAAACTGCTTGGATGGAGAACAGTTTGCGCCGTTGAGTGGGAGCCATACCCAGCAAGCGTTTTGTGCGCCCGACAAAATGACGGCATTTTCCCGCCTTTCCCGATTTGGGATGACGTACAAACCTTTGATGGAACACCATGGAGAGGAATTGTTGAAGTCGTATCTGGCGGCTTTCCATGTACCGACATCAGCATCGCAGGACGCGGCGCAGGACTCGATGGAGAGCACTCCTCCATGTGGTATCACATGGCGCGGGTGGTTAGCGAAGTTCGACCCAGATATGTATTTGTGGAAAACAGCCCAATGCTCATTCATAGAGGACTCGGACGAGTCCTTGGCGATCTTTCCTGCCTCGGGTATGACACGCGGTGGACTGTTATGGGAGCGGCAGATGTTGGAGCACCGCACCAACGCGACCGCATCTGGATTGTGGCGCACTCCAGACACGGGG
>Ga0304730_1003401_pt1 | contig 10758 bp, 9 predicted proteins | sample M_130628_MF_Meta_FD_190474 | JGI IMG/M metagenome (GOLD analysis project Ga0304730, IMG submission 190474) | Freshwater microbial communities from Lake Montjoie, Canada to study carbon cycling - M_130628_MF_MetaG (v2) (version 2) | ecosystem: Environmental > Aquatic > Freshwater > Lake | place...
GCGTGGCCTTTTTAGATAAGAACGGCATTGACCACTTCGAGGTGTTCTATGCGTGCGCATTGCTGAACGCGGTCAGTGTGGATATCAACTGGCGCCTCGCTCCGCCAGAAGTTGCCTACATCGTGAACGACTCGCAAGCAAAGGTGCTCATTGTGGGGCCGGATTTCGTTCCTGTACTCGACGCAATTGCAGGCGACATTGTGAACGCCAAGACAATTGTGGTCATTGGTGGACACAGCAAGTTTCCGTCGTATGAAGATTTCTCAAATAGCGGAGCAACATCAGACCCACATGCACCAATCGCGGCAGATGACGTTGCGTTCCAGTTGTATTCAAGTGGAACAACGGGCAGGCCGAAAGGCGTCATGCTCACCAACACCAACTTCTTTGCGCTCATCCCGTTCGCAGCAGAGGTATGGCAGTTCACCGATCGCACGGTGAACTTGGTTGCGATGCCACTGTTTCACATTGGTGGTGGCGGTTGGGCTACTGCTGGTATGGCTCTTGGTGCGAAGTCGGTCATTGTTCGCGATGTGAACCCAGCCGAGTTGGTAACACTCATTGGCAAGCATCGAATTACGCACGGCTTCTTGGTACCCGCGCTGTTGCAGTTCATGTTGATGGTTCCCGATGTGGACAAAGCCGACTACTCAAGTCTCGAACTCATTGCTTATGGTGCTTCACCGATTTCCGAAGAAGTACTCGCTGCGTCGATGAAAACGTTTAAGACCAACTTCATGCAAATTTATGGTCTCACTGAAACAACTGGCGCAACCACCATCCTCATGCCAGAAGATCACGATCTCACCGGGCCAAAGCGCAAGCTATTGCGTTCGTGCGGAAAAATAGTTCCAGGAATGTTGCTTCGTGTTGTCGATTCCGAAACCGGCAACGACATGCCTGTCGGTGAAGTGGGAGAAATTTGGGTGAAGGGTGGCCAAGTAATGAAGGGCTACTGGAACATGCCAGAAGAAACCGCGAAGTCCATTACCGCTGAAGGTTGGTTTAAAACTGGTGACGCTGCGTACTTGGACGAAGAAAATTATGTGTACATCTTCGATCGTGTAAAAGACATGATCGTCTCTGGTGGTGAAAACGTGTATCCGGCTGAAGTAGAAAACGCCCTTATGGCTCACCCTGCAATTGCCGACGTGGCGGTCATTGGTGTGCCCGATGAAAAGTGGGGCGAAGTGCCTAAGGCAATGGTCGTTCGCAAGCCAGATGTCGCGGTGACCGAGGAAGAAATCATTGCCTTTGCCAAGCAACACCTGGCGGGCTTTAAGTGCCCGAAGTCGGTGAACTGGGTAGACGCCTTGCCGCGTAACCCAAGCGGAAAGATCCTGAAAAAAGACTTGCGTGCGCCGTTCTGGGAAGGTCGAACTCGCAAAGTCAACTAAGCCCCATCTAGTCTCATCATCATGAAACTTTCCATGATGATCAACTACATCTCCGACTTTCAGTCATCGGCAAAGCAAGTTGTTGAGCTTGAAAAAGTTGGTCTCGACATGGTGTGGGTAGCTGAGGCGTATTCATACGACGCAATCTCGCAAATTGGTTACCTAGCTGCGGTCACCAACAAATTGGAAATTGGTACCGGCATTATCAACGTGTACTCGCGCACACCAGCACTTGTTGCCATGACAGCAGCGGGTTGCGACTACGTGAGCAACGGTCGTTTCGTGCTTGGACTTGGTGCATCGGGTGCACAAGTTATTGAAGGCTTCCACGGCATGCCGTACGAAAAACCTCTGCAACGCACCAAGGAATACATCGACATCTGTCGCGAAGTATGGAAGCGCGAAAAGCCATTGTCGTATCAAGGCAAAACAGTTGATGTGCCATTGCCTGCAGGACAGGGAACTGGTCTTGGCAAAGCATTGAAACTCATTAACCACCCAGTGCGCAACGACATTCCAATTTGGTGGGCAAGCCTCATGGGCAAGAGCGTTGAAGCAACTGCAGAAATTGCAGATGGTTGGATGCCAATTTTCTTCTACCCAGAAAAATATAAGAACGTATGGGGCGATGCGTTGAAGGCTGGTTATGCCAAGCGCGATGCATCACGTCCAAAGATGGACATTCAGGCTGGCGGAATGCTTGCCATCGACGAATCACTCACCGGCGAAGACCAACAAAAAGTGTTGGACTTCGCTCGACCAAGCACTGCGTTGTATGTCGGTGGCATGGGCGCTCGTGGAAAAAACTTCTACAACGACATCTGCAAGGCATATGGCTTCGAACAAGAAGCTGTTGAAATTCAGGACTTGTATCTAGATGGCAAGAAGCAAGAAGCCGCTGCAAAAATTCCTGCGGATTGGTTGCTGAACTCGCACTTGGTTGGACCAAAGAGTTTCATCAAAGAGCGTTTGGCTGCATACAAAGAAGCGGGCGTCACCGTGTTGCAAGTGAACCCAATTGGTCCAGATGCTGTGAAGCAAGTTGAATTGCTACGCAGCCTCATGGACGACGTTAAGTAGTCGTGGCTTACGAAGGTTTCGTTGCCGACGGATGGTCGGAGGTAGCAGAAGCCTTCGCGCACAACATTGACAACCGGGAAGACATTGGCGCAGGCGTGTCGGTGTTTCATAAAGGTAAATGTGTTGTCGATATTGCTGGCGGTTATTTCGATAGAGATGCAACACAGCCGTACACACTGGACACCTTGCAGTTGGTGTTCAGCACCACAAAAGGTGTGGTGGCAACTGCGGTTGCCATGTGTGTAGAGCGTGGTTTGTTGTCGTACGAAGAACCCGTTTCGTTGTTTTGGCCAGAGTTTGCAGCACATGGCAAAGAGCACGTCACCGTTGCTCAATTGCTGTCGCACCAGGCCGGTTTGTACACCGTGGAAGGGTCGCTGACTTATGAAGAAGTGCTCGATTGGAACACCATGGTGGCGCGACTTGCCGACACCGCACCGTTGTTTCCCGTTGGTTCAACGCACGGTTACCACGCAATCACATTTGGTTGGTTGGCTGGCGAGTTGGTGCGTCGTGTTGACGGCAGAAACATAGGCCGCTTTATTGCCGAAGAAATTTCCAACCCACTTGGCGGTGAAATCTATGTTGGTCTTCCCGAGCACCTTGAACATCGCGTGTCACCCGTAAATACCGGATGGCCACGCAAAGAGGGAAGCGTGCCTTCCACTCCGTCGCAACCAGCGCCTGCACAAAGCGAACAATTGCTTTCGGCATTCTCGTTGGGTGGAGGAATGGATGTGAAGGGAGTGTTCAATCGCCAAGACATGCACGCGGCCGAAGTTCCTGGAGCAAATGGAATTGCCAATGCACGTAGTTTGGCTTCCATGTATTCGGCAACGTTTACTGAAACAGAAACACCGAATGGACTCGTTCGGTTAGTCACTGAAGACACACGCAAAAAAATGACGGTGCAACAAACTCCAGTAGGGGAAATTGATTTGTGCTTGCAAAACATGCGCTCGTTTGCCATGGGCTTCGTAACGCCAAGTGAAAAGTTGGCGTTCGATGCTCCAGGTACTTACGGTCACGCAGGAATGGGTGGCTCGGTGTCGTTTGCTGACCCAAACCGACAGATGGGTTTCAGTTACATCATGAACAGAATGCGCAGTTCGATGTTTACCGACCCGCGTTCGGTCAGGCTGATTGAAGCTGCATCGCGCTGCGCAGACGCTTCCTAAGGCCAATCGTTCCTAACAAGTAGGAAAGCGAACACAGTCCCGAAATTCCCGCAACGAGTGCAATAGCAATGCGAATAGGAAATATCTCGCCAAGAATTCCTGTTCCCAGGCTGCTCAGTCCAGTAACCAGCATGGCAAAGCCCATGTCACCAGCAAGTACGCGACCGCGAATGTGATCTTCTGTGCTGGTTTGTAATCCGTAACTTGCCATTGTCCAAATTGCGCCACCACCAACGTGGGCTGCGCCGATGGAAATTGCAGCGAGCCAAAGCGTTGGGCTTGCTGAAGCAGCGAGATAGAAAATGCTCCACATCACTCCACCAACTCCGCACAACAGCAATAGTCGCGGCATGTTGTTGCGAGCAAAGCGCATGAAAATGAACGGGCCAATTGCAGCCCCTAAGCCACGCGCGGCAAGAAGTAGTCCGCTACCACCGTCTCCGGTGTTGAACGCATCAATTGCCAACACGGCAAGTTGGCCCACGGCACCTGCACCAACTGCTTGTGTGGTCTTTGATGCCATCAATGCAAAGATCACATTGTTTTCTTTGGCGTAGTGGAATGCCTCGCGCATGTCGGCAATTGGTCGAACCGGTTCGCGCTTGGCATCTGCTTTGCGTTCCTGCATCGGAATCTTGATCAGTGCAATGAGCCCAGCACACACTGCAAATGTTGCAATGTCGGCTGCAAACGTTGCCGTTCTGCCAAACGTTGCTGCAAATAAACCGCCAACTGCAGAGCCGATGAATACCGAGGCACCCCAGCTAGAGCCGAACAACGCATTTGCTTGCCGCAGTTCCTCGTCGTTACGAGTGATGTTGGGTAACGCCGAACCAAACGCCGGAAGCGTGATGACTGCGAGAGACGAAATAACAATTTGAGTTATGAGTGCAAGCCAAATGCGATCAGCATTTGACAGTAAGAACCCAATACCGCAAATGGCTTGCAGTGCCGAAACAACGACAATGATCCTGCGACGATCGAATTTGTCCACGATTGGACCAGCAATTGGCGAGAAGAAAAACGAAGGCAGCACATATGCGGCGTACACCAGCGACACCAAGAATGTGGAGTCGGTTGCTTCTTTAATTAATCCAACGAGGGCAACGTACGTGAAATAGTCACCCATAACCGAAACGTTCTGCGCAATGAATAGATTGCGCACACTGGCGTTAGAGCGAAGTACTCCCATTGAGAAACAGTTACTTGCGCATTGCTTGAATGCGGTCGAGCGAGTGCTCGGCCTCTGCCATCATGCTGCGCACCAAGTCGCCTGCATGCACGATGCTCTTAATTGCGCCAACACCTTGACCAGCAGGCATGAACTCTTGTTCAACATCTACTTTGGTTCCTTCTGGGTAACCCAGGTGGTTTACGCCGGCTTGCATAGAAGCAATTGCTTGTTGCGGAAACCCTTGCAACGTTTCAGGGTGCTCTTCAAACTTGTTCGTCCAGTCGTTGCGCACCACACGGCATGTCTTGCCGGTGTAGCTGCGCGTAATCACGGTGCCGTCTTCAAGCGTGTCAATCAGTTTTTCTTTGTAGCCATCAACACCGCGAGCTTCGTGTGTGGCAATAAAACGAGTTCCTACCCACACACCATCGGCACCAAGTGCAAGCGAAGCTGCAAGACCACGGCCATCGAACAAACCACCGGCAGCAACGACCACCATCTTGTCGCCAACTGCATCAACTACTTGGGGAACCAGTGCCATCGTTGCAACAGTGCCGGTGTGTCCGCCACCTTCGGTGCCTTGCGCAACTACAAAGTCGCAACCACTTTCATACGCTGCAGTTGCGTGGCGAACTTTTCCGCACATGGAACCAACGAGCACGCCGTTTTTGTGTAAGCGATCAATAATGTCGCGTGGCACACCAAGGCCTGCAACAAACACTCGCGCACCACTCTTGATAATTAAATCAACGTCGCGTTCAAGCGTGTGGGGAAGAGCGGTCAGCAAGTCCACACCAAATGCTTTGCTCGTTAGCTTCTTCACGCCAGCAATTTCATCTTCCAATTCGCCTGCCTGCATGGTGCTTGCACCCAATGTGCCAAGCCCGCCTGCTTCCGAAACCGCTGCAACCAAACGGTGATACGACACGCCTCCCATGCCCGCAAGCATGATGGGAAATTCAATGTCGAGCATGTCGGTTAAGCGTGTGCGCATGGCTCTAACCGTAGTTCTTGAAGGCGCCGTCACGCTTCAAAAAGCCCTTGTGCCAGCGGCGTGGAGTGAATACAGCGGCGCGTGGTTCGTCCTCAAACATCCAGCGCACAAAGTTGCGTCGTGTCCATGGAGTAAGGCTTGCAAGGCGAAGTGCGCCTCGAGCGCCGATGCTGCTCTGCAACACTTTGCCAAGAGTCACACTCATGCGGTGGTCGGCGAATAGGTGTTGCTTCACCAATTTTTCGTAGTTGCGACGGGCGATAGATGCCTCGCGATTTCCGGTTTTGATAATGGCTCGGCCAGCAAGTTGACCCGACAACAACGCTTGCCCAATTCCTTCGCCGGTCAACGTATCGGTAACGCATGCTGCGTCGCCAACAAACAACACTCGACCGCTGCTGAGCGTTGCAGTGGTAACTCGTGCAGGAATTGGCCAAGCAGTGTGGCGGTCTTCCATTACTGCAGTTGTGCCAAGTGCTTCGCGAATGTGTGGGCGTTGCAACAAGTTCGGCCACAGGTCTTTCATTTCTTGCACCGAATATTTACCACCGCGCAAAATGCCAAAGCCCACGTTTGCGCGTCCACCTTTTAATGGGAATGACCATGCGTAACCAGGCAGCAAGTCTTTGTCGAACCACACATGCAAACGATCTTTTGCTGTGCCAGTCACGTTGTTTGCGTACTGACGAAATGCGTGCCACTCACCGAGGTATGTGCCTTGCGACAACCCAAGTGCTTTGCGCACAGGCGACCACATGCCATCGGCGGCAATAACAAACTGTGCGCGAATCGTTCCAATGTTTTCAACATCGATCGTTACGAAGTCGCGCGATGAGTTATCAATTGCAGTAAACGCGTTGCCTTCAAGCACACGCACGCCTGCTCGCTTTGCTTGCTCTACTAATGCGTTGTCTAATTCAATGCGTGGAGTAATGGCCGCAAACTGTCCGGCACCATGCGGCAACGGCATGTGCATTTCGCGACCGCCTGGTGAGCGCAGTCGCACGTCTTCGCATACTGTCCAACTAGGCACAGTGTTCGGATCAAATTCAAGTTCTTCCAATATGCGCAATGCGCCGGTGGTTAATCCATCGCCGCAACACTTGTCGCGGGGAAACGTTGCTTTGTCAACCACAACAACGTCGTAACCCGACTTGCGCAAGGTGAGTGCCGCGGCAATTCCTGCTGGTCCCGCACCGACTATCGCCACATCGCACTGCATGGCAGGAGTGGTGTTCGACAAAGTTTCGGGCACGGGGTAGAGACTAGGGTTTGTCGTTATGAGTCGCTTATGTGAAGGTCGTGTAGTAGTTGTCACTGGTTCGGGTCGCGGTATTGGTCGCGAGCATGCGTTAAGCCTTGCCAAGCATGGTGCGTTGGTCGTGGTGAACGACATTGGCGCAGGCGTCGATGGCAGTGGCGGCGACACATCGCCAGCCCAACAAGTGGTGAATGAAATTGAGGCGATGGGTGGCCGCGCGGTTGCTAACGGCGACGACATTTCAACATGGGCAGGCGCCGAGCGCCTCATTAACACCGCAGTCGAAACATTTGGCGACTTGCACGCAGTGGTGAACAATGCAGGAATTTTGCGCGACCGCATGATGGCCAACATGAGCGAAGAAGAGTGGGACGCCGTTATCAAAGTGCACTTGAAGGGCACGTTTGCTCCTTCGCGCATGGCCGCTGCATATTGGCGCGATCGCAACAAGGCCGGTCATCCAGTAGATGGCCGCATCATCAATACGTCGTCGGTGTCGGGTATTTACGGCAACGTTGGGCAAACCAACTACGGCGCAGCAAAGGCTGGCATTGCAGCATTCACCACCATTGCGTCGCTCGAACTTGCTCGCTATGGAGTAACCGTGAACGCAGTTGCACCAGTTGCGCTTACTCGCATGACTGAAAACCTTGGGCCTGCACCAGAAACCGAAGAAGAGCGCGAACAGCGTTCACCGAAGTGGATCGCACCAATTGTTACGTGGTTGGCAAGTACAGAATCGAAAGACATCACGGGTCGCGTGTTCGAAGCAAGTGGTCAAGTGTTGGCAATTGCCGAAGGTTGGCATCGTGGTCCAACACATGCGCCAGTGGAAGACCCAACTGCGCTCGGACCAATTGTTGAAGAGCTCATGTCGAAGGCTCGCTTGAATGCAGGCATGGACGGCCGCGACGGCACCTGGCCTCAACCACAAAAGAAGTAGCTGTCCGCGGACGAGTTCCGCTCTTTTCTTCCGCACAATGCCCTAACTGGCACACATCTGGCTGTCCCATTTATTGAAGTAATTAGAGCCAAATTTCGTACTATATTTAGAGCGAAAGGAGGTAGCCATATGGAAGCCATCATGACCCAAGTAACCACAAGCATTTCTGAGTTCAAAAAGAATCCAAACGAATCGGTAGCGCAAGCCGGCAATCGCGCGTTTGCGGTGTTGACAAATAACAAGCCGTCGTTTTATGTAGTTCCACCAGAACTGTACGAAAAAATCGCAGACATCATTTTCGATTTGGAACTCGCTCCAAAACTGAAGAAGCGCATGTCTGAAAAAGGTAAAGCAGTAAAAGTAAAAATTGAAGAGTTGTAGAAATTGTCCTACGAACTTGAGTTTCATCCTGCCGCACTCAAAGAGTGGCAGGGCCTTGATAACAGCGTTCGCTTGTTACTAAAGAAAAAGTTGGAAACGCGGCTCAAGAATCCACATGTTGATAGTGCGCGATTGCACGGAGAACTTCAACATTGTTACAAAATCAAAAACGACAAGACTGGCCATCGATTGGTGTACCAAGTTATCGATGATCGAATAATGGTCTTTGTACTCTCAATTGATAAACGTGATGATTTGATTGCGTATCGTCTCGCCTCACAGCGAATCAATAACTAAAACAGGCGGAGTTCGTCGGACTTTTTGCCGCGCAACTCGTCGTAGTCCACTTCACACCATCCAAAGCCACGGCTCTCAGCAAGCACGCGTGCCTGCGGCTTAATGGTTTGCGCAACAAAAATTCCGCGGATGGCACCAAGCGATGTATCGGCATGTAAACAATCGATGTACCGAGTCAGTTGTTCAACGCCATCAATTTCGCCACGACGCTTAATTTCTACAGCAACCGTTTGCCCGTTGGCATCGCGACATAACAAGTCCACAGGGCCTACGGCAGTCGGGTATTCACGGCGAATCAACGTGAGGCCTGGCTCAATGCTTTCCGGCAATTCGGCAAGCAACACCTGCAAGTGCGCTTCAACGCCGTCCTTAGTAAGGCCTGGATCTTCGCCAAGTTCGTGACTGAAGTCGGAATGCACTTCGTGCAAGTGAATGGTCAACGTTTCGCCTTTGGGGTTGGTCACCACCCAACGGTCATCGAGTTCGCGAATGGTGTTGGGCGGGTTCATCCAGTTCAGCGGTTTGTATGCGCCACCATCGGCATGAATGGAAATACTGCCATCAGCCTTCACAAGTAAGAGGCGAGTGGCTTCAGGTAGCGACGTGTCAAGACGACCTTCGTACACCACGCTGCATCGCGCAACAACAAGCCTCATGAACGTGTCCTCACGGGACACGAAACTAGATCAACGACCGACGTGATCTCGCATTCGCTTTTGAATCAGTTCGCGGCGTGCTTGCAGGTCGCGGTAGGTCAGCGAATTCACCGAGGCATCAACACCAAGAACACCAGTTTTCACACTGTCGAGGTTGATCTCAATGGCTGTGTGATCCACGCCAAGTTCACGGCCCAGGCGCTCGCCATGACGCTCGGCAAACAACATGGAAATAGAGGCAATCTCGGCCAAAATGTCGAGCTCTGGTGCAAGGCGGGCAATGGCGCCATCCAAGAACACCATGTTCTTCACATACAGCATCAATTCCTTTGGCATGCGTGCGCCGTAACCCATCAGCGCTTTCACAATGCGCTGCACTTCTTTCACCAACTCTTCGCCTGACAGCGATGTTGGGTCAATGGCTGCATCGCCCAGGTTCAAATCTTTAATCACGGCGTGAATGTCGGTGTCCATTGGCAGGGCACCAAGGTCTCGCAATGCTTCAACTTGTCCAACCACATTGTTCGTGGTGGCGTTCAGCATCAAGCGCAAAAACGCCATGCGGCGCGCGCCGGTTAAACGACCAACGATTCCGAAATCCAGCAACGCGGTGCGACCGTCTGGCATGACGAACAGGTTTCCACCGTGCAAGTCACCGTGGAAAACGCCGTAAATCATGGCGCCTTCCATGAACGCGATCATTCCCGTGCGAATAACAGCATGTGTATCAATGCCGGCATCTTTCATGCCAGCAACATCATCGAACTTGAAACCGCTCAGTCGTTGCATCACTAACACACGCTGCGTTGCAAGCGTTGGGTGAGGACGAGGAATGATGTAGCGGTCTTGATGTAGTTCGCACAGCATTTTGGCAACGTCGAGCATGTTGGAAGCCTCAATGCGGAAGTCCAATTCTTCAACAATGGTCTCTGCAAACAGTTCAACAAGTGCTGGCGGGTTGGCAAGTGCACTTACTTTGATGCGACCAACAAGGTGTGGCGCAATCCAAGCCATTACGCGCAAGTCTTTACGTACCATTTTGGAAACTGTTGGGCGTTGAACTTTCACTACAACTTCTTCACCCGATAGCAGTGTTGCCAAGTGCACCTGGGCAATGGATGCAGCAGCAAGTGCTGTGGTGTCAATAAACGAAAACACTTCGTTCAGTGGTTTGCCAAGTTCGCTTTCAATGGTTTTCTTCACTGACTCAAACGGAATTGCTGGCACCTGGTCGCGGCAGAGTTTGAATTCATTCACCAGTTCAACTGGAAACAAGCCTTCGCCACTCGAGATGATTTGTCCAAGCTTGATGTACGTTGAACCAAGTCGCTCAACTGCTTTGCGCATGCGCAACGAAATGTATGCACGTGAATCTTCTGGCGTTGCAAATGGTCGCA
>Ga0304730_1003407_pt1 | contig 10744 bp, 9 predicted proteins | sample M_130628_MF_Meta_FD_190474 | JGI IMG/M metagenome (GOLD analysis project Ga0304730, IMG submission 190474) | Freshwater microbial communities from Lake Montjoie, Canada to study carbon cycling - M_130628_MF_MetaG (v2) (version 2) | ecosystem: Environmental > Aquatic > Freshwater > Lake | place...
ATACAATCTTACAGAATCAAGTCCAACATGACCGAATGTTCCAGTTCCAATAAAATAATAACCATTTACGGTGTCAGTCTTTATTGTGTATTCTCCTGGATAAGTTACATCCACTTGAACTTCAATATAGTTTCCACTAATTGGTCCGTTTAATGCCGAATCCATTTGATAATAACCAACCACTTTACTTGGCAAACAATCTGTTCCCAACGAATCTATTTTTAAAGAACCACTTGAAGCACCTTCGAAATAAAGTTCTTTTTGACAAGAGGTTATTAAAAATAAAGAAAGTAGAATAAGGGTAATTGTGTTTAAAATTTTCATTTATTACTTTTTTAATTTAGTATTTATTGAGAAGCAGCATGAATTATATCGCTTTCTTTAAAATATTTTATGCTTAAAATTTAAAACTGCTTAAAATTTTTGCTAAGATAAATGTTTTATTAAACATTTTGAGTGTCTTTTATAATATCCTCAGACTCTTTTTCAGAAATTATTTTTGTTGATTTTAAGAACCGTTGTTGAAAAATTAAGATTGTAATTACCCCGCCGCTAATTGAAGCGTCTGCAAGATTAAAAATCGGTCTAAAAAATTCGAAATATTCTCCGCCCCAAATGGGCATCCATGAAGGAAAATTTCCTTTTAAAACGGGAAAGTAAAGCATATCAACTACGTTTCCATGTAAAAAATTTCCATACCCTTTTGTAGAGAAGGTAGCTAACCCGCCATAGCCTAAATAATCTTTTATTATAGGATTAAATACCATGCCTTTATCAAAAATCATCCCATAAAAACAACTATCTATTAAATTTCCAAGCGCACCGGCAAAAATCAATGATGCACAAATGATGAAACCATTGTGGTATTTTTCTCGAATGATTCTACCTAAATAAAATACACCAAAAATAACAGCACCTAATCTAAAAATAGTTAGTGCTAATTTTCCAAAATTCCCCCCAAATTTCCATCCATAGGCCATTCCTGGATTTTCTACGAAATAGAGTTGAAACCAGTTTCCAAAAACAGATCTAGATGTATTCAAATCAAAATTTGTTTTTACATACACTTTTAAAATTTGATCTGCGATTACCAAGAAAGCAATGATTAGTATGACGTGGATTTTTTTCATAATTGATTACAAATATAAGAATGATGGCGGGATGAAAAAAGGTTTAAATCGCTTCGCTAGTTTAAAGTTTAATGGTGGAATGGTGAATGTTTTTCGTTTTGAAAGAAATGTTCAAAAGGTTCAATGAGTTCAATGTGTTCAAAAGGTTGGGGATTCCCATCTGCCGATGTTGGTGTTTCGCCGATTATAAAAGCAAAGAAATTTGAGATGTTTTAGAGGTTTATGAGGTTGGAAGTATTTTCCACTTTGAGCCTTTGCTTCTTTGCGAGCTTTGCGTGAAACAAAAAACTTCGTGCCTTTGCGCCTTCGTGTCTTCGTGTCAAAAAAATGCTGCAAGCATTTCAACTTCGTAGACTTTTGTTTGCGTTTCTACCGTTCACCTTTCGAGTTAAAGATTGGGGATAGGGGCTTCCAACACCAAAACCAAACAACAAACCACAAACATCTTCCTATTCCTCAAAATAAACCCTTTTTACCCTTTGTGAAATATTGGTAAGGATTTCATAAGGAATGGTATTTGCCATTGAAGCCAATTGATGCACAGAAAGTTCCTCGCCAAATACAATTACTTCATCACCTTCTTTTGCTTCAATGTTAGTCACATCTATCATGGTCATATCCATACAAACATTGCCAATGGTTTTTGCTTTTTGACCATTTACAAGCATGTAACCATTTCCATTACCGAATATCCTCGGATAACCATCAGCATATCCAATTCGAACAGTGGCTATTGAACCATTTGTTTGTAATACGCCCGATCTTCCATATCCAACTGTATCATTTTTATTTAAATTTTTGATCTGAGCTATTGATGTTTTTAAAGTAGTTACGTTTTGTAAATGCAAATGATTATCAACACCATAAAGTCCAATACCCAACCTTACCATATCAAATTGCATATTCGAATGACGGTGAATTGCAGAAGTATTACATAAGTGTTTTAAAAAATCATACCCAACTGATTGGCTTATTTGGGTGGTCATTTGTTGAAACAAATTGAATTGTGTATTTGTAAATGCATCATGAATCATATTTTCACTACCAACTAAATGAGAGAATACCGATTTTATTTTGAATTGTTTGTTAGAAGACAATTCAGCACAAAGTTGTTCAATATCTGTATCCATAAACCCCAATCGATGCATTCCTGTATCTAATTTAATATGAATTGGAAATGCTTCTATATTTTGCATTTCCAAGAACGTTTTAAATAATTTAAAAATTGAAAAAGAATACAACTCTGGTTCTAATTGAAATTCAATTAATTTATTGAACTCTTCTGCATTTGTATTCATTACCATTATTGGCAACTTCACTCCTGCCCTTCTTAGTTCAACACCTTCATCGGTATACGCAACGGCTAAATAATCCACGCCTTCATGTTGTAATAAATTTGCAATTTCAAATGTTCCCGTACCATAACTGAAAGCCTTTACCATAGCCATCAATTTCACCCCCGGGTTTAATCTGTTTTTATAAATCTTTAAATTATTTCTAATCGCATTTAAATTGATTTCCAATACAGTATCGTGCGATTTCAATTCTAGTTGTTGTAATATTTTTTCAAATTCAAAAACCCTTGCTCCTTTTAATAATATGGTTTCTTTATTAAATTCTATATTAGGCATTGCTTGTAAGAACATTGATGTATTTTGAAAAAACAATCTTTTAGGCATAAAATCAAAAAAGTGTGCACTCCGCTCAATGTTTTTTCCTATGCCTATAATTCGATCAATGTTTTTTTGTTTGAGTAACGCAGCAATTTTCTGGTATAATATTTCTTCTGATAATGCAGACTGATAAACATCGCTCAGTATAATGGTTTTATTTGATTGCGTTACTTGTTGTGATAAAAAATCCAAAGCAATTTGAATCGAATCTAAATCTATATTGTAACTGTCATTTATAATTGAGCATTGATTAATTCCTTGTTTAAATTCCATGCGCATTTCCACCTGCTTAATATCTTTAAACAATTGAGCAATTTCATTAAAAGGATAATTTAATGACAATAAAGTTGCACAACATGTCATGGCATTAAATATAGACGCATCATCTACAAAAGGTATATCAATTTTAAAATCGTTATGGTTGTAAGAACAAGACAATCTGGTTTCGGCATTACCTTTTTCAACTTGCCTCAACATTAAATTTGAATCTGATTTTTTACCCCAAGTAAATATGTTTAGATCTGGATTTTTTAATTTCTTAAACTCGTTGATTCTGTTGTTAACCAATTCATCTTCATTATTACAAATCAATTGTTTTGAACAGACAAATAATTTTAGTTTTTCATCAATTTTTTCAGATTGATTTACAAAGCCTTCAGAATGGGCATTACCCATAAACGTTAGTACGCCAATTTCGGGTTGAATCATTTTTTGAAGTCGTGGCATTTCATTTGGCAAAGAAATACCAGCTTCGAATATGCCCAAATCATGTTGAGGTTCTATCCGTAAAATACTCATCGGTACACCAATCTGCGAATTGTAACTTTTTGGACTTTTTACGATATTAAATTGAGGCTGTAGCAATTGATAAAGCCAATCCTTTGTGATAGTTTTTCCGTTGCTTCCAGTAATCCCAATTGTTTTTAATGAAAATTGATTTCGATGAAATTCAGCAATCAATTGTAAAGCATCTAAAACATTATGATGCTGCAAAAAATTTGCATTTGGAAATTGATTTAATTCTGAGATATTGAAATCACTGTCTACAATAAAATTTCGTACATTTTTTTGATACAAATCCTTTATAAAACTTGCACCAGATCTATTGGGTCCATTAATAGCAAAAAACAATGATTGTTCAGGAAATAATATTTTTCTACTATCGATAATAATGTTTTCAATATGTGCATCATCCACCATTTGAATGATGGAGGCTTTTGTGATTGTTGCGATATTTGAAATAGAATAATTCAATTGAATAATTTAATCTTTAATAACAATATCTTTTGGTGTACCTTTTTTTTGATGCATGACTGAATAAATTATTGAACCTGTAATACATCCAATAATTAAAAACAAAGAAATGAGCACTTGTGTATCTTTATTTATCCATTGGTTAATCCATTTTTCTGCTAGCATTTTTACGCCTATAAAAATCAATATAATGGCAATCCCTTGTCGTAAATAATCAAATTTTGAAACTGCACCTCTAAGCAAAAAAAACAAGCTTCTCAAACCCAAAACGGCAAAGGTGTTTGATGTGTAAATAATTAACTTGCTATTAGAAATTCCCATCACCGCTGGAATAGAATCCAACGCAAAAAACAGGTCTGTAGCCCCTAATAACACCACTACTACAAATAAAGTGGTATAAGCCGGTTTGCCATTTTCTCTAATATAATATTTGCCATTTCCATCATGAGAAACGAGTGGCAAATACTTATACAAGAATCTGTAAATTTTAGACTCTTGCGGTTTAAATTCAGTTTCTTCAGTTGATTTAAACATTTTATAGCCGGTGTACAATAAAAACAAACCAAAAATATACAGCAACCAATGAAACTGATGTATCAATGCAACGCCAATGGTTATGAAAATAATTCTAAACACAATTGCCATTAATATTCCAATGAGTAAAACCCTTCCGTAAAAATGAGGTTTTACTTTAAATGCGGAAAATATAATGATGAAAACGAAAATATTGTCTACACTCAAACTCCATTCCATCAAGTATGCACTCAGGTATTCTACAGCGTTTTTACTTCCTTCTTCTACCCAAAGAAATGCAAAGAATCCCATAGCAATAAGTACCCAAAACAAAGTTTGAATTAATGCCGTTTTCGTACTTACTATTTTGTTTTTTTTACTTAGAAAACCCAGATCCAAAAGGAGTCCCAACACAATTACAAAACCGAATACCAAATAAATTAACTGAGTTGTATCCATTTAAAATAAATTATTTTGAAAACTTTCTTTTTCTCAACCATTGAAAAATGATGGCAAATAAAATGACAAGTAAGATTGGAAAAACAATATTCATCATTTGCCAAAATGATTTTTCCTCTTCAATCTTTTTTAAGTCCAACAAACGTAAGGTATAATCTTTTGCCCTTGCTTCAAGCATATTGTTTTCGTTTGCTAAATACTCTGTACAATTTAAAAAGAAATCGCGGTTAGCATATCCTATTTTAGTGTATTTGTTTGTTCCCATAGGTAAAGGACCAATGGATTCAGATACTTGATTGATTACAATATCTGCATCTGCCACTACAATTATTTTACCTGGATTAATTGCATTACTTAAAAATTCAGATTGATTAAGTTTCATCCAATCTATTTGTTCAGCACTTGCCCTGTTTGCAAACAAGGATTTAAATTTTCCTTCAAGCAATACCCCTACTGGAATATTTTTCTTATTGTATTTTTTGATGTCTTCTTCAATTTGTAAGCCATTCAAAGAAACAATGGTAGGTGTTGGGGTTGAATTTGAATTAACCGAAGTGCTTAACAAAATACTTTTTGTTATTCCAGCTACTGCAATAGTATCAATAGAATTGACAAATTGTCCCAAAACATCTCCTTGGTTTTTTACAATGGGATTATCAGAACCGGATTGCAATAATGGAGAATAAGGCCATGGCAGCAATTGTTTTTGTGATTGGTCGCCAATGTTTCCAACTTCAATCGGAATTTTGTCACAGTGTTTATCAGAAACTAAGTCAGTATTAATCCGCGCTCCGTAGCGAAATAATAAATCATTCAAATTCAAATCTCTCGAATAAGCAACGAGTTCGCCATTTTGTAAACTATCTCTTTCTGCATATAAAACATCTACAAAAAACAACAACTTTCCACCATGCATTACAAATTGATCAAGCTTAAATTTATCTTCATCTGTAAATGGCAAAGTTGGTTTTACAATTACCAAAGTACTGATTGATTTTTCATCAATTATGGAATTGGATTTAAGGTTGAACGTATCTACAATATAATTTGTACCAAGTGTTTGAAATACATCATTAACGGGATAAAATCCATAAGGCGGCTCACCATTTCCATACGCATAAGCAACAACAGGAACAGATTCCATCGTTATTTTTTGAATGGCATTGGCAAATTTATATTCAAGTAAAGCTTCTGCACTATTTAATGTTTCTCTATCTATAATTTCATTTGAGTTAAAAACAGATTTCTGAATTTGCCCTTGTAAAAAATCGATGGCAATGGTTCTATCTTTATAATGAACTACAGCACCAGGAAATATTTGTCGTTGACTTGTAGATTCTCCTTCTTTAATTTGTACTTTCTGTGTGGTAGGGCGTAAACCTAAATTTACCAAGGAATCAAAAACAATTGCTTTAGCAGAATCATCTAACCCTTCGCCTGGCATCTCGAATCTAAACTGAATATTATTGCCTCCATAATTTTTGAAATTTTGAAGCAATTCTTTTGAAGCGTTGGATAATTTTTTGAATTCAGATTTTAAATCGCCATCAAGCAAAACCGTAATGCTTACAGGCTCATGAATTTGTGATAACAATTGAATGGTATGATTGCTAAGTGTAAATCTTTTTTCATCTGTAAAATCCAAACGAGCATGCCATATTGTTGCTAAACAATTAACGCCAATAATCAATAAAATCAGTATCGATATCGACCATTTACCAGAAAATATTTTCTTTAAATTACCCATCCTTAATTGTTGCTGATTTTTTTTGAAGTAATAAAAATTGACAACCCAATAATGCTCATAAAATAAATAACATCACGACTATCAATAACGCCACGGCTAATATTTTTATAATGAAAATCTATCCCTATCATTTCAATATAATAACCGAAATCTCCTGATAAAAACGATAATTTGCTAATTGCAGAAAACCCAAAATAAAGCAACAAACAAACAAAAACGCTAAGCAAAAAAGCAACAACCGCATTTGAAGTTAAACCGCTACAACATAGGCCTACAGCAGCATACACGGCGCATAAAAAAACGAGTCCGATATAACTTCCGATAATTGCTCCATTATCGATGATACCTGTAGCGCTTAATGATTTTATGGTTGCAACATAAATTAAAGAAGGCAATAAAACCAATAAAACGATGAGTAGAATGGCAACGTATTTTCCCAGAACAATTTGGTTTGAACTTAATGGTTTGGTTTTCAGTGTTTCGAAAGTACCAAACTTGTATTCATCAGAAAAACAGCGCATGCTAATTGCGGGAATTAAAAATAGCAAGACCCAAGGAGCCAATTCAAAAAACTTATCTAAACTGGCATAACCGTAATTGAAAATATTGCTATCTTCTAATACAAATAAAAAAACGCCATTGATCAGCAAGAATAAAATTATAGAGATGTATCCAATTAAATTGCTAAAAAACTGATTGAATTCTTTTTTTACGATGCTCCACATATTGATTTAAAATTGATGCAATTTACTTCTTATAGCAATTCAATTTATGAATTCGTTCAAAAGGTTATGATAAAGCAGGATTTTATCTTCTAATTTAAAAACAAAAAAAGCCATCGTAATGATGGCTTATAAATTAAAAAATTTGATGCTAAAATTAAACAGCGAAACTATCACCACAACCACAACTTCTACTTGCGTTTGGATTGTTGAAAAAGAAACCTTTTCCATTTAATCCATCGCTAAATTCAAGTTCGGTATTTACCAAATAGAGGAAGCTTTTCAAGTCGGTTACGATTTTAATGCCTTTGTCTTCAAACACCTGATCCATAGGTTTTACTTCATTGTCAAAATCAAGCTTGTAGCTTAATCCGCTACAACCACCACCTACAACACCAACACGTAGAAAATAATTTGGCTCATTTTCTACCCCAGCTTCCTGCATTAAATGAATTACTTTTTCTTTGGCTTTATCACTGATATAAATGCCATTGTCTGTTGCAACCATATCAATTAAAAATTAGTGAATTACGCTCTCTTCGAATTGTATTTTATCCATACCATTTTTTTCTCTGTAGTCGTTTATAGCTGCTTTAATCGCATCTTCTGCTAAAACAGAACAGTGAATTTTAACTGGAGGAAGATTTAACTCTTCAACAATAGTCATGTTGTCGATTTTTAGTGCTTCATCTACACTTTTACCTTTTAGCCATTCTGTAGCTAAAGAAGAAGAAGCGATTGCAGAACCACAACCGAAAGTTTTAAACTTTGCATCTGTGATCATTCCAGTTTCGTGGTTTACTTCAATTTGCAAACGCATAACGTCTCCGCATTCTGGAGCGCCTACTAATCCTGTGCCTACATTTTTACTAGCTTTATCAAGTGTTCCTACATTTTTAGGATTTTGATAATGATCAATTACTTTTTCTGAATATGCCATTTCTTTTATTTTTAAACGTTATTTCTAAATGATTGTTTTTTATTAATGTGCTGCCCATTCAATGCTGTCTAAGTCAATTCCTTCTTTATACATTTCCCAAAGTGGACTCATTTCTCTTAATTTCAACACCGTATCCGTAATTGATTTTATGGTATAGTCGATTTCTTCTTCAGTAGTGAAACGACTTAAGCCAAAACGTAAAGAGCTATGGGCTAAATCATCTCCTAAACCAAGTGCTTTCAATACGTAAGAAGGTTCTAAAGATGCTGAAGTACAAGCTGAACCTGAACTTAACGCGATATTTTTATTGAAGCCCATTAACAAACCTTCACCTTCAACATGTTTGAATGAAATATTGGCAACGTGTGGTAAACGATGTTCTGTACTGCCATTCACATAAGACTCTTCTATTTGCAATAAAGCCGCTTGTAATTTATCTCTTAATTTACTGGTTCTAGCTGCATCTGATTCCATTTCAAGCATACAAAGTTCGCAAGCTTTTCCAAAACCTACAATCCCAGGAACGTTTAGAGTACCACTTCTCATGCCGCGCTCGTGACCGCCGCCGTCCATTTGTGCGGTTACTTTTACCCTTGGATTTTTTCTGCGAACGTATAATGCGCCTACACCTTTTGGACCATACATTTTATGTGCTGTAAAAGCCATTAAATCAATGCCATCTTTATTAACATCAACGGGTATTTTACCTACAGCTTGTGTACCATCTGTAAAAACCAAAACACCATGTTTACGGGCAATTGCACTAATTTCTTTCATAGGCATTACGGTTCCGATTTCATTGTTGGCGTACATGATGGCAATTAAAATTGTATTAGGTTTGATTGCTGCTTCTAATTCAGCAAGATCAATTAATCCATCAGGCTGTACTTGTAAATAAGTAACTTCTCCACCCAATTTTTCAATGTGTTTGCACGTATCAATAACCGCTTTATGTTCGGTTGTAGCGGTGATGATGTGATTTCCTTTGCTGGCATACATTTCATAAACGCCTTTAACACCTAAATTGTCTGCTTCTGTAGCGCCAGAAGTAAAAATGATTTCTTTTGGATCAGCACCAATTAATTTGGCCACTTGCTCACGGGCGTAATCAACTGCTTCTTCAGCAGCCCAACCAAATGGATGATTTCTGCTTGCAGAATTTCCAAAATGATTTAAAAAATAAGGCGTCATTGCCTCTAAAACACGAGGGTCCATTGGTGTGGTAGAGTTGTTATCTAAATAAATAGGTAATTGTAGCATATAAATGATTTGAGTTTTTAATACTCTTTAATAACACGAAATTAGTGTAAAAGGTTTTATTTTGCTAGAGTTAATTCAATTCAATAAATTAATTAACGGATTTCGTAAAACATTTTAAACATTTAATTTAATTATGCAACATGTTGAACATATAGGCATCGCCGTTAAAAACCTTGACATTTCCATTCCACTTTTTGAAATGTTGCTCAATACCAACTGCTATAAAACCGAAACCGTTGATTCCGAAAACGTTAATACGGCTTTTTTTCAAACGGGTAGCACCAAAATTGAATTGCTAGAAAGCTCAACACCTGATGGGGTAATTTCAAAATTCATCGAAAAAAAAGGCGAAGGCATCCATCACATCGCTTTTGAAGTGGCCGATATTGAAGCTGAAATGAAAAGACTATCCAATAATGGCTTTCAGTTATTAAATGAAACGCCCAAAAAAGGAGCTGATAATAAATTGGTTTGTTTTTTACACCCAAAAGGGACGAATGGGGTGTTGGTTGAGCTTTGTCAAAGTATTTAATCCCTACCTCAAAAACGGATTCTCCCTTTTTTCATCGCCAATGGTTGTTTCGCCACCATGCCCACTATATACGATGGTTTCATCGGGTAAAATAAATAATTCATTTTTTATGCTCGAAATCAGCGTTTCTAAATTGCCTCCCGGAAGATCTGTTCGGCCAATGCTTCTATGAAACAGCACATCTCCTCCAATTAAAAAACCTTGTGATGTACAATAGAAACTCAAACTGCCAGGGCTATGTCCTGGGGTAAAAATGGAAAACAACTCATCATTATCCAATTGAATTTTTTCACCCGCTTCAATATATTTCAACGGACCTACATAATTATCAAATGGCATGTTATAGATTAATCCGCTTGTTGGCGCATAATCCAAAACCTGTTTTTCGTTTGGATGAATTTGAGGAATCAATTGGTATTTCTCTGCAATAAATTTATTTCCAAAAACATGATCTAAATGGCAATGGGTATTGAGTAATATTTGTGGTTTTAACCGATTAGATAAAATATATTGA
>Ga0304730_1003414_pt1 | contig 10736 bp, 4 predicted proteins | sample M_130628_MF_Meta_FD_190474 | JGI IMG/M metagenome (GOLD analysis project Ga0304730, IMG submission 190474) | Freshwater microbial communities from Lake Montjoie, Canada to study carbon cycling - M_130628_MF_MetaG (v2) (version 2) | ecosystem: Environmental > Aquatic > Freshwater > Lake | place...
CGAATTGTTGAACAAGATCTGTGTATTTGATCCACCAATCGGTCCCGTGGGTCCCGTTGGTCCGCTTAGTCCCGAAGCACCTGTAGGTCCCGTAGGTCCAGACAACCCACTTGCTCCCGTGGGTCCTGTAGGTCCACTGAGTCCGCTAGCACCCGTAGGTCCCGTTGGTCCAGACAACCCACTTGCTCCTGTGGGTCCCGTGGGTCCCGTGGGTCCGCTTAGACCTGAAGCGCCGGTAGGTCCCGTTGGTCCAGACAACCCACTTGCTCCTGTGGGTCCCGTTGGTCCACTTAGACCCGAAGCGCCTGTAGGCCCCGTTGGTCCGCTTAGTCCCGTAAGCCCTGTAGGACCCGTAAGCCCCGTAGGTCCCGTAGGTCCCGTAAGCCCAGTTGCACCTACACCTGCAGGTCCAATCAAGCTCTCCGATACGAACCACGGATTGTTGGTCCAAATCACCTGCTGACCCTGCGACGAATAGTTCTGGAAGCGCAAATCCATCAACGTATTTCCAGAAACACACGTGTACGTCAAATTGTACGTTGTCCCCGTAGACAGACCATAAACGGATGAAAGGTCCAGGGTGATCGCATACGACGTATTAGTTAAGGTATTCGTGAGAACCAACGATGGTTTCACATTCGAATTATCATAGGCCGCAAACTGCACGTTCAGGTTCGAGACGGGTAGAATATTGACGTTACATACCACATTCGATGCAGGAAGAGACTGAAGGTATGCGTAATTATAGATATTGGGAGTTCCCAGATACAGACTCCCTGCCATATCCGCCCAGTTCTGGTAATAATTTGAATACTTCGGTCCATACAGTACGTAGGACGACGTATCCAAGTAAAAATCGTCTACGGTTCCGATCGCGGATGTAGGCGGACCCACCCCGTTCAGAATCGTTTTTCCATTGGCGCCAGGCGGACCTGTTGCCCCCGTTTGACCTTCACTGCCACCTCCGCCGCCACACGACGAAGAAGGTGGACAGAATGTTCCTAAAAAGACACGTTTGGATCGGATCATGTCCGTCACATCCGAGCTATTGTAGCTCGCCATGTCCTAGTTCCTGTTATTATCAAGAAGGATTTATAGTTGTAAGTGTTTACGACACTACACTAAAACTACTCTACAAGAGTGCGAAGTTTATCTGAAGCGAATGAAAGGTTGTCTGAGCACCTCCAGCACCTGTTCCCGTTGCGACGACGTAAAGAGTCTCGGCTTTACTCAGTGTGTGTGATACCGCATAGTTAGACGTCACTGTTGTTCCTCCCGCAGCAGACAAGGAAAGCGATACAATAAGATTGCTTGCGACAATACTATTATTGTAAATATCTGCGGTCATTACGCCACTGTTGATAATCGGATTGTTTAGGTTTAAATAGACACCGTAGAGGAGACAGTTCTGTTCCACAATAAACGGAACACTAAATGCCGAAGTTGTAATTGCGGTTGCGACATTTTGCGTTCCAGGAGTTAGGTAGTATGCAGTATTGAACTCGCCCGCACTCCAGGTTCCTGTGGGTTCGTAGAGAGTATAAACAACATTGGTCGGGACTTGTGCGGTCGTGAACCCCAGACCGTTCGCTGAATGATACTGGAGACGAGTATACGATAAGATGATGACCGACGAGACATTTGTCTGTGAGATCTCGGCCAGGCTACAGTTGGTGAGACCCGTTCCTGTTGCGGCGATGAGAGACGTTCGCATATCTAGGTATCCTGCCGACACGGTCTCCTTGGCGATAAGTCGGGAGCCCGAACAGTTAGTTCCAACTAGGAAATTGTTCATATCCCGCTCAGACACTCGGTTCTGTCCCGCTACCCTCACGCAACTCGCATACCCACCAATCTGTCCGCTCGTGTTAATATTTATGGTAGATCCCCGCATAGTATCTGCTGACGTCGGGACTTCAGGGGCAGGAATATCGCCTCGGGTGAGAACGCCCACGACGTTTCCTCCAGGGTTGTAGTTGGTCATATTGAGGACCATTCCTCGTATTTTGGTGCTTAAGACATTGGACCCTTCAATGTAGAACCCTACATACTCGGCTCCCGATGTTATGGTTGAACTGCTGGTGAAGGTCAGGGTCACATCTTCAATACGACAATTAGAATTCATCGTTACCATTTTGAAGGAGGTCGTGGCGTTCAAGTACTGAATTTGGACCGACTGAGTTCCTGCTCCACGGATCGCTACACTGTTGGACAGCACGAGGGGGGCGGTGAGAGTGTAGGTTCCAGGTGCTACCCATACGAGATTCCCTGTAGTGGCGGCTGAGATAGCTGCGTTTACCGTCAGGAAAGGATATGTTCCCACTGCACCATACGTATCGTTGCCGTAGACCGAATCGACCCGAATCACGTTTCCGTAAGAGAACGAGACAGGCGTGGTCCAGTAGAGAGTCGTGGCCGCCGACGAGATTGAGAGCACTTGTCCAACATTTCCGAGCGTCTGGGGGTATGCGGCACCGTTCACCCGAGACAGTGAGAGATTGTTGGAGATACGGGCCGCCGACACCGTCAGGAGTCCAGTCGAGTAATTGAAGGTGAGGTTGGACGACGCTCCAGGGGATCCTGCTTGGTTGAAAATGACCTGGGTATCACTTCCAGCAGCCGGTCCTGCCGGTCCTGTGGGTCCCGCCGGCCACGATGGTCCCACTGGATTCCCCGACATATCGCTGTACGTGACCGTTCCCGATGCAGTTGAAATAATTACGCTACCAAGGTAGATACTTGATCCACCGACATACAGATGGCGCCACGGTTTCTCTTCCGATCCGAGATTGTTGATATTGGACGAAGCAGGCAGGAAATCTCCGGACAGGGTGACGATTGCTCCCGAGACCGTGTTGCTGTAGGTAAACGCCGATGCTCCTGCAACGGTTCCGCTGCTGCTCGTATAGATAATCGAACCCGGAGTTCCGCCCGCAAAGGGTGTAGTCGCGCGGTAGAGTGGACGACGAGCCGCGACCGCATAACCATCGGTAAACAGGGCATTGGAGATCGGGGTCCAGTTCACTCCGTTCGTGCTCCGAGCAATTGTGGTATTGGAATCACCCACTGCCGTCCACTGCTGTCCGTTCCACGCCACGCTCCAGCAATCAAAGTTGAACGTCTGGCTGGGAGATAGCGTCCAGTTGGATGCGTCGTAACTGTATGCGAGGCACAGTCCAGACGCACTGGTTCCGCCCGCCACCCACATCGCTCCGTTCCACGCAACCGTATTGCCCCAGCTCTGGAAGATGTTGGTCGCTGAGTCCGCACCCGTCCAATTGGAGCCATCAGAGGAATACGCGATCGTCGACGTTCCCGAGACTCCTGTTGCCACCCAGAGTGCGCCGTTATAGGCAATCGCCTGGACTCCCGCATCTCCAAAGATCGCGTTAGAGACCTGAGGAGTCCAGTTCACGCCGTCATAACTGGTCGCAAACATATTGGATCCGCCACCGACCGCTACCCAGTACGATCCTCCCCACGCAACTCCGAAACCACCATACGAGAAGATCGGGTTCGCAGAAGTGTCCGCTGCCGTCCACGTCATGCCGTCGTAGGAATAAGCAATAGACGCCTCGAGAGTTCCCGTCTGCCCGCCTGTTGCTACCCAGATACTGCCATTCCACGCTACACCCCATGCGTAATCGGGGAAAGGAGACGACACAGCGGCTGTCCAGTTAATACCGTTGGGAGAGTAGGCTAGGGTATTGGATCCGTTGCCCGTGGCAACCCACATATTCCCGCTCCACGCAAGACCCCAAGCGTACCCGGTTCCGTTAGTTCCTGTGAACACATTGCTATCGGTTCCGACCCACGCGTTTCCATCATAGGTGTATGCGATATCGTATGTTCCGTATCCTGAAGCTACCACAAAGTTCTCGGATGTGACATTGACAACACCCGTAGCTCCTTGTGGCCCAGTGGGTCCAGACGGTCCAGTCGGTCCCAGTGGTCCTGTTGGTCCAAGAGGCCCTGTCGGTCCAGACGGTCCTGTGGGTCCGCCCGAATCACCCTTCGGTCCCTGAATACCACGCACACCTGTGGGTCCCAGAGGGCCAGTCGGTCCAAGAGGTCCTGTGGGCCCAGACGGTCCCGACTGACCCGTAGGTCCGGACGTTCCAGTTTCGCCTATCGGTCCCGTCTCTCCCGTAGATCCCACGACACCTGTCGCCCCTGTCTCACCTATGGGTCCGGTGGGTCCCTCAACGCCCGTCGGCCCTGTCCCGCCCCTCGGCCCTGTCCCGCCTATGGGTCCAGTGGGTCCCTCGACACCTGTAGGCCCCGTCACGCCTGCTGGTCCAGTCGCTCCACTCGCACCTATCGGTCCGGTGGGTCCAGACGGCCCACGTACCCCAGACGGTCCGGTGGGTCCAGACGGTCCTGACGGTCCACCTGATGGACCCGTAGGGCCAATCATCACTGAGAACGCGGGCGGCCATGACACGATGGGAATCTGACCGGGAACCCCCGCAAACAACCCGTTTCCACTCGACAGAACGACATTGGATCCATTCGGGGACATTGCTACGCCATACCAGAGTGTGGAGTTTCCGACCTCTGTCTGTGGAAACCAATTTGATCCTTGATCGGTGCTCCAGTACACTCCTCCGTTAATAGCATCTACTGCAATAGCCGTTGATCCGTCGGCCGAACAGGCAATGATCGTATAAACTGGAAGACCGCTTATCGTTGTCCAGTTCACACCGCCGTCCGTGCTGATTATAGAATACTCCCAAGGACCGACGCCGGGCTGAATACTCTGACTGCCGTAAATGACGTTTCCGTCAGCGGAACACACGACCTTGTAGAATCCATAGGCGGGGCTGGTTGTTGTCCAGTTAGCTCCGTTGTCGTGACTCACAAAGATCGATCCAGAGGCACCCGTAGAATCTTGACCACAGCTGGCTACGAGCGTCTGTCCGTCCTCTGAACACGCAACTGAATTAAAGATGTAGTGTCCATCCGGCGGCAGATTCGCAATCGCATAATTGGAGAGGTAGTCATTCACGACCCAGTTTGAACCGTAGTTGGAGGATGTGTACATCAGGGTTCCCGAATATCCTACCGCAAACGATCCGTCGGTCGAACACGCTACGCTTGTCCACAGGTTTCCTCCGTCCCCGGTGTACCATGTTGTACCCGCATCCACGGACACATACATAGGTGTGGAACCACCCAAATAGTCGAACCCTGCTGCATACACCGTCTGTCCGTCAGGAGTCGAGGCAACAACGTTCATGTTGTTGATATATCCCGTAGGCTGCGTGGGTGTTACTGTCATCGCCAACGCTCCACCCGATAGAGTTCCCGTATACAAGAAGGTAACTGTTGAACAATACACGAGTCCAGAATCATTAACGACTGCGGGATTCCAGGGTTCTACAGGCGTTCCCTGAACCCATGTTCCTGCGGCATAACTGGCCGTATAGGCCACTGTTTGAGGACCGTACAGAATACCCGCGCATACATCAATATAGGTATCTCCCGGATTTCCGATGAGCGGAGAAGGCGGCCCCATTCCCGTTAAGGTCGACAGTCCGGCGATTCCTGTGGCGCCCGTAGACCCCGAACCAGTTGCACCTGTAGGGCCGACGGGACCGGTGGCGCCTACAACTCCCGAAGCACCTACAATGTTCACAATGTAAGGCCAGTACGTTGCGTTGGTGTAAAGAGTTCCGTTGGACTGTCCGGCAAAGAATGTGTGCCCGTCTGGCGATACTGATCCAACCGACCACGGTCCAACCCCCGAATCATTCTGCGGATTCCAGGTAATACCGCCATCCAAACTGAGGTAAATGTAATCGCTCAAAGCCGTTGCCACGAGTACCATTCCGTTACTAGAGGATGCAACTGAGGTCCACGTATTCGATCCCAGCGTCGACTGCAGAAACCACGAGGCTCCTGAATTTGGGCTCAGGTAGACGTACCCCGTATCTGTCTGCGATGCAATAGCCGTTGTTCCGTCCGCCGAACATGCTACTGAATTCCAGCCCTGCCCGGCATTACTGTTTTCGAGGATATTGGACCATGTCGTTCCCGAATCTCCAGATACCCAAATAAAACCAGAATTGCCATCAGAGTTGCTCAGCTGAGTTGCATACAGAATCTGGCCGTTCGACGAGACCGCAACAGACGACCACCGACCTGCTGGGCCCCCATCGTATGCCGCCCAATTCGAACCATAGTCTAGAGACCGGTAAATCACACCTGGAGTACGTTCCGTGTCTGGGTGAATAACTTCCGCCGCAACAACCATTGAACCGTCGTAGGAACAGGCGATCGCCGCCCAAAACCCGAACGAATTGGCGTTGGACGAAAACGTCCATCCCGTAGTTGCATTCGACTGTAAGATTCCCTGTCCGGTTGTCCCATCTGACGATGATGATGCAACCGCATATGCGTACTCTCCATCAATTGACGATGCAACGCCCGACCAGTATGCCGGAAAGACTGGCTGACCGGCAATGTTCCAAATTCCATCTACAAATGAGCCCTTAAAGAGATTACCTGCAATATCATTCGCCGTGCTTTCAGCAAAATAGAATCCGGTTGAAATACTTGCTAGCTGTGTAATCGCCGACCATACACCTACTAATGTTGTTGCAGGAGACCACTGTTCCTGTAGAAGTGTATTTGAGTTATACGATAAGGTTGACCTTTTCTGTCCGTATAGATCGTGTGTCACTGAATCAAAGTAGGTATCTCCGATGTTTCCTAGTGTCGAGCTAGGAACATTTGAACCCGTTAAGAATGACTGACCCTGGGTTCCAGTAGGGCCGAGTGGACCAGCAGGACCCGATAACCCAATTGGCCCAAGTGGACCTACTGCACCATTTGATCCAGCCGGACCAGTCGCTCCAATCAGGCTGGTGGCGGGCGCAAGACCTCCGATGACCGTAATATCAAACCAAGGATAGTTTGAAATGCCCGAGAATGCAGGATTGGTTCCGAGTACTCCTACTTGCTCGTTACCTGTAAAGGATGAAATGTACTCGATCTTTAGACATACGCGTGTAATGTCTGTGGTCGTAATCGACGCCTCGGCAAACGAACTTCCCGCTACACCGTTGGACGACAGCTGCGAGGATCCAATCGGAGTCGATTCCGTAGTGACATCATACCAGCGAAATGAGACGTACGGCGTTCCAATTACCGACAACATCGGGATGGACGCGACGAGGGAGTACGACCTGGATGGATTGAGTGTGAGAATGCCATACGAGGCATCCAGAGCAATATCGGTTCCGAAACCGTTGTCTACCTGATCGAAGGCAATAATATCGCCAACTGCACCCACATACCCCTCAGTTGTTTGGGCGGATCCTGGAGATATAGATCCACGAGCATAACTTGCAACCGCGCCAATACCCTGCGGGCCAACATTTCCCTGTGCCCCCCGATATGACGTTCCAACGTACGGAAGCGGGCGACGAGCTGCCACACTTGTTCCCTCGGTGGTAAATCCTGACGTATTCGCCACCGACCAAGATACCGCATCCCTGCTGTACACAATCGTCGAACCGATATCGCTTTCGGTCGGAGTAATGTTAATACCAGTAAGAACCCAGTAGGTCCCATTCCAGCCAATTCCGTTGAGACCCCCCGAACTAATCCCGGGAAACGCATTCGACCAAGTCAGTCCGTCAACGCTCGTATAGATTCCGTTGTCTGCGCCGATAAACACCCAGTACAGTCCGTTCCAGGCAACAGACTGCGTGTACGTGGGCGAGGTTCCTTCCGTCTGGAATGAGGGGAGAATAATAGGATTTCCGAGATCAGCCGTCGCGTTTGACCAGTTCGAGCCGTTGGAACTCCACAGGAGTGACTGCGAGTAGACGGAATCCGTAAGGTTGATTCCGCCCGCAACCCAGACATTTCCATTATACGCCACCGAGTTACCCGAATACGTAAACCCTGTTCCAGATACATCGATAGGAGTAAATGTCTGTCCGGCATTGTCACTGTAGATGATTTGGCGATCGCCCTGGCCAACCGCCACAATACGCGCTCCATCCGAGGCTGCAGCATTTCCCTGTCCGATAATTGTTAGTTCTGGGCTGACATACAGCGTCGAAAAGCGAGACCCCGCTGGGACTAGCGACCAATCCTGACCGTCTAAGCTCGTATAGATAGTGCGGGGCGAGGGCTGGCCCTGATCGTCGGCCAGAAGTATCCACGCCCTACCGCTCCAAGCAAGACCGCGAGCAATTCCGTAGAACTCGGGGGGCGTGTGGGGAGACGACCAGGTATACCCGTCTACGCTCACAACCGTTGAAGAACCGCCGGCAACCCACAGCGCTCCGTTCCACGCAACACACTTTCCCGAGGTAAGAGTATTCGAAATTGCAGGATACCAATTTGCACCGTCTACGCTCCACTGGATGGTTTGCCCGTTCGAATCGTTGCCCGCGGCTACAAGATAATTTTCGGTTACATCATCGTTCGCAAATGAAGTTTGGCCGGTGTTATTGTTGATCCCTACGAAGTTGCCGTTTGCATCTACACCAAACGGTGTACTTCCGAGATAAATGGTATTCGGCCCAAAATATCCAGCCTTGAAGGGGAATTCGGGGCTTCCCAGCGTATACACATTGCTGGCTGACGGAAGAATGTGTGTCGAAACAACTCCCGCCGGAGTTGACGGGGGAGGTGGCTGAGGCGTCACCACGCGATTGGGTTGTCGCGGGGTCAGGCCCGATGCCCTCATGAAGGAAGCCATCGTATTATACTAGATTGAATACAAAAAGCGAAAATCGATTACGTGGTTCGCATCGGCTCACCACTTTTTAAATGCGTGACTCACGTGGTTCCAATCACCGGCTCACGAACATCGTAAGCGGGATTCTGAACCGTCTCGGGAACGCCCGACATCACGCGGAGAAACCCGAAGGGTCCATTGGATGGATCGGTCGCCGTCTTTACCGACGGACGAATGCTCTTCGGCAGAATTCCGATAGGGCTATTCTCGTGGAACAGACCATCCACCAGAATGGTAAATACTGCCGTTACGACCAGAGACACCAGGATATCGCGCGTGCCGACAAAGGCGATGGCAAAAATAAGGACTTGACGTAGAATCGAATTTGTCAGGAACTCCTTCTGTGTTTCCGAAAGATCGATCGTGATAAACTTGCTGCCGATATTCAGGAAAATCATCATCAGACCCACAAAAAGCTTGCTGCCATTGAGGGATTCAAGTAGCATTATTATTCATCAACAAGATTAGATTAGAAAGGGGCGGCATCACGGAGGGTGAACTTCTCACTGCCCGAACCGCCCTCGGACGACACAACCTTGTCGGCCGCCGCTGCTGGCTCACTGTCTCCGGTGCCGCTCTTGGAGTCCGTCGACTTCTTCGCAGACTTGCTCCCCGTCGGGAGAGGTGCGGGTAGATCCTTCTTACCTACCTTCTTCATCAGTGACTGAACCGCATCCTTCGCCTCGGCCGTAGACTCCGTATCCGCATCCGTCTTCTTTATGGCATCCGGAATCGGTTCGTTCTTGTCCTTGTACTCCCGGGCAGGGACGGACAGAACAACCGCCAGCGCCGCCAGAACTGCTACCAGCAGGGACACTGACGAGCCAATGTAGACGACACCCGCCAGTGCAACGAGCTGGGCAACCGGAGACGCCAGCAGGCCCGCAACCGCGCGGGGGGCAGGGCGGGTGGCAAACACGATGTAGAGAACTAAAATACCGGCAATGATGAACTGAGCTGTCTTGGGCATCTGGGTATTATTACTTATTCGCTGATTTTTTCTGCATGTGAAATTACAATGGCGTCCTACGCATCCTTAGACGAAGCGTTTGGCGGGTCGTATGGGAAAAAGGGCGAAATCAAGAACGAGAATAAAGTCTATAATTCACCCACCCGCCGCACCGAAAATGCTCTAGCCGAACACGCTGGAGCTATCGGATCTCTTACGAAGTCTCTTCCTATTTCGTCATCGGACACCGATGATACGGATAATTACGCCCCTGCCATGATCGGAAGCGGAGGACGGTCGAGCAAAAATCAGATCGAGCCGTTCAGTGTTCGCGATTACAAGGGACCTCAGATTCCCGGCACGCCTGGATTCGCCTATGCTCCCCCCGAACCGACATCCGACCGCCGCGACGGATACGATACTCGCGTGGAAAAACTGCTGCGCCGTATGGAGCGCGACAGTTCTGGAAGCGAGACGTCGACGCACGACCTGCTACTTTACATTTTTACTGGTGTCTTCATGCTGTTTGTTCTGGATACCTTCGTCCATATCGGCAAGCGGTCATCTAAGTAGACGACTACTCATCCGCCGACCACTGCTCGACATTATACGGCCAGTTGTAGAGAACGCTCTCTACAACTTGCACGAGACTGGTGTACGTCTGGCTACCCACCAGAACATCGGTGCGCGAGACCATCACAACAGGGTAGCACGGGATATCGAACTGGAGGAATTGAAACCGCTCGTCGTCCACCTTTAGCATGGTAAGGATATTGTGGAGATACTCCAGAACATCCGTACGGTTCGGAAGGAACATCGTAGAGTTCGACTGAGAGAACGCAGACTTGTGGTTGATACGCCAGTCGTTGTGAGTGCCCTTGTTGATCGTGAAGATCTCATCCTTCAGGGAGTTGGAGTTGTCGCGGATGATACGGAGCTGGATGCAGGGGGTAGTAGAGGACGTGGAAGGCATCTTGTCTGGTATGCCTACTCCATATCTAAAAAACGGGCGATCCGTTTTACCGTTTT
>Ga0304730_1003415_pt1 | contig 10735 bp, 9 predicted proteins | sample M_130628_MF_Meta_FD_190474 | JGI IMG/M metagenome (GOLD analysis project Ga0304730, IMG submission 190474) | Freshwater microbial communities from Lake Montjoie, Canada to study carbon cycling - M_130628_MF_MetaG (v2) (version 2) | ecosystem: Environmental > Aquatic > Freshwater > Lake | place...
GCTTTTATTTATTGCCCTAGAAGTACGTATCTTGATACCAACAACTGGCAGATGGATGGTATGGCTTCAACGCACCCTAGGCGTTTTATTGGTTGGTCTGGCTATTTGGATCGTCTGGCCCGCTTTTTTCTCTGGGTCTAATACCCTTTTTACGAGTAAATCATTAACTCAATCTGCGTCGGGTACACAGCGAATCATTGCGCCTAATTTAAGTTTCACAGTCATTCAAACTACTGCTGAATTAAAGCAAGTGCTTGCAAAAGCCCAGTTAGATCAACGCCCAGTATTACTCGATTTTTATGCCGACTGGTGCATTAGTTGCAAAGAAATGGAACACCTTACCTTGTCTAATCCTGCAGTGATTCAGGCCCTAGGCAAGTTTAATTTAGTGCAGGCCGATGTGACCAAAAATACACCTGAAAGCCAAGCCCTGCTTAAGCAATTTAATTTATTTGGGCCGCCAGCGATTTTATTTTTTGATGCCGCAGGTGGTGAGCAAAAAACCCGGCGGGTAATTGGGTTTATGTCAGCCCAGCATTTTTTAGATTATCTTAAACAGCTGCAGTAATTCAGCTTAGAAGAACTTTTTAAATAATTTAGGTATTTTTTAATTGCCGGGCGGCTTCTAAAGCAAAGTACGTTAAGATACCGTCCGCTCCAGCTCGCTTAAAGGCAATTAAGCTTTCCATCATGACTGCATCATGATCAAGCCAACCATTTTGTGCGGCCGCCTTCAGCATGGCGTATTCCCCGCTAACTTGATATACATATGTTGGATAAGAAAAGGCCTCTTTAACTTGGCGAACGATATCAAGATAGGGCATTCCTGGTTTTACCATCACCATATCGGCACCCTCACTGATATCGAGCGCTGTTTCAGATAGAGCTTCGTCACTATTAGCCGGATTCATCTGGTATGTTTTTTTATCAGCCTTACCTAAATTTTTTGCTGAACCAACGGCATCACGAAATGGACCGTAAAAAGCGGAAGCATATTTAGCGGAATAGGCCATGATGCGGGTGTGAATCAAATTTAATTTTTCAAGTTCACCACGAATTGCGCCAATGCGCCCATCCATCATGTCTGATGGGGCAACAATATCAACCCCTGCTTGTGCTTGCGTAATCGCCTGTTGCACCAAAATGGCAGTAGTAGCGTCATTTAAAAGGCGATTTTGCTCATCTAAGATGCCGTCTTGACCATGACTGGTATAGGGGTCAAGGGCGACATCGGTCATGATGCCTAAATTAGGAAACCTTGTTTTAAGGGCTTCGACTGCGCGCGGAATTAAACCATTAGGATTCAAGGCTTCTTTCCCATCAGGTGTTTTTAAGGTCGAATCAATCACAGGGAAAAGTGCCATCACAGGAATACCAAGCTCAACACATTCTTCGGCAACCTGAAATAATAAATCGAGCGAGAGTCGATTAATCCCAGGCATTGAGGCAATAGGCTGTGATTGCTTATTACCTTCTAATAAAAAAACAGGATAAATTAAGTCATCTACCGTCAAGCGGTTTTCTTGCATTAGTCTTCTGGACCAATCATCACGGCGCATACGACGTGGGCGATGAGCAGGAAAATGGAGCAGGTTCATTTAGTTTTCCTCAGTTTGTGAAGTTGTATCAACTTCAGTGGTAGCGTCAAACAACCAATTGATAATAATTTTATCTGCTTCTATTAGCCCAATTCTTTTAGTGCTAGAAAAGAGTTGCGCAGTGATTTGCGGATGCGGGTTAGTCAAATTGACCGCGGGCCCAGCTAGTTCCGCCAATCTTTTCTCTACGGCCTCTAGAGTGTGGCGACATTCGCTATTGTTGAGCTTATCGCATTTACTGAGAAGTAAATGAATCGGTTTGCCGGTTGGTAAAAACCATTGAATCATTTGTTCATCTAAGTCAGTCATACCGCGGCGTGAATCAATGATTAAAATCATGCCAACGAGTTCGGGACGTTCTTGCAAATAGTCGCTGACTAAACTATTCCAGTGATAGCGGGTTTCATGATTGACGGCGGCATAGCCATAGCCGGGCAAATCAACGATATAAGCTAGCAAATCGTCTTTCGCAAACACACCAAAATAATTAATATGTTGCGTACGGCCAGGCGTTTTACTTGCAAAAGCCAAGCGCTTTTGATTGCATAAAACATTAATAGCACTCGATTTACCGGCATTTGAGCGCCCGGCAAAGGCCACTTCCCGCAGGGGGCCCTGGGGCAGACAATGTAAATCGTTTACCGTGGTAAAAAAGCGGGATTGGAAGAGTTTAGACATGTCTGGAAGCTATTGTAAAATCACCTAAATTATTAAGATCTGAGGGATTTGGCCGGCAATAACCAGCCAAATTTTCTAAGGAATTTTTGCTAAGGTAAACATAATGCTTCATTGCTCCCAAATCTCCAAATTACCCCGCTTAAAAGAGCTCTTTTTAAGCCTATGTAGTATTTTCTTATTATCTGCTAGCGGCTCTGCAGCCAGTGCAAATGAACCAGCTAAAGCGGTGCCAGCGGCTGCGGTGCCAGCGGCTGCCGTGGCAGCTACTCCAGCAGCTGCTCCAGTAGCTCCTGCTACCATTGCGGCAAAGCCTAGTAAGGGCGATGCGACCGCAGGTGAAGCCCTCTATAACAGTGGAGATGCCAGCCGTGGCGTGGTGGCTTGCATCACATGCCATGGTCCTAAAGGCATGAGCGCAGTGGCTACTTGGCCTAAATTAGCGGCACAACATGGAACTTATTTAACCAAACAATTAAAAAATTATAAAGATGGTACCCGTGCCAACGCTATCATGATGGGAATGGCAGCCGCTTTGACTGAGCAAGATATGCTCAATTTGGCAGCGTTTTTGGTAAAACAGGCGCCTCCCCAAGGTGAGGCCCAAGACAAAGCTACCCTCGAGCTAGGGCAGTTAATTTATCGTGGCGGGATTGCTGCAAAAGGTATTCCAGCTTGTTCAGCTTGTCATAGCCCAAATGGGGCTGGTATTCCTGCACAATATCCCCGCTTAGGAGGCCAATGGGCCGAATACAACGCGGCACAACTGGGTTATTTCCGCGATGGTACTCGCAAAAATGTGCAAATGAATATGATCGCCGTCAAACTATCGGATCTTGAAATGAAGGCCGTTACTGATTACATGGCTGGACTCCACTAAAGTAGCGATAGACTACTTTTTTTGCGGCAAGAGGCGTTCTTTCGACAATAACTCGGTGATGGTTTCACGTTCGCGGATAACGTAGGCCTGGTTGCCGTCAACCATCACTTCAGCCGGTCTAGGACGAGTATTGTAATTTGAGGCCATGGTAAAGCCATAGGCCCCGGCCGATAAAATGGCTAAGTAATCATTTGCTTTAATTGCCAAAGAACGATCTTTTCCAAGCCAGTCACCCGATTCACAAACTGGGCCAACGACATCATAAATTTGTGCTTCTACCCCATTTTTTTGAAGCGCCACAATGGCGTGATAAGCGCTATAAAGAGCGGGCCGCAGTAAATCATTCATCGCCGCATCGACAATACAAAAGTTTTTACTCGCGCCTAGTTTGATGTATTCAACCCGCGTGAGTAAAGCGCCGGCATTACCGACCAGCGAACGTCCAGGTTCAAGAAGAATTTCTAGGTTAGCAAAGCCACGTTCAGAAATTCGGTCTAACAGTGCGTTAGTAAACTCGGTGGTAGCTGGCGGGCTTTCATTGCCATAATCAATACCAAGTCCACCACCTAAATCCAGATGGCGCAACCCAATACCCTCTTTTTTAAGTTGCGTCACTAAATCAAGCACTTTATCCAATGCATCTAGATAAGGAGCAGAAGAGGTAATTTGAGAGCCAATATGACAATCAATTCCTACTACATCAAGATGCGAAAGTAGCGCAGCTTCACGATAGGTTTTTAGAATTTCATGATAAGCAATACCAAACTTGTTATCTTTAAGGCCGGTAGAAATATAGGGGTGGGTTTGTGCATCAACATCGGGATTAACCCGCAGCGAAATTGGTGCACGACAAGATAATTCTGCAGCGATGTGATTAATTTGTTCGAGCTCAGCAATCGATTCGACATTTAAGCATTTCACTCCAACCGTGAGGGCCAGCCGAATTTCAGCAGCAGATTTACCGACGCCTGCAAAAACTAAGCTGGCCGGATCCGCACCAATTGCAAGTGCTCGCTCGAGTTCGCCGCCACTTACCAAATCAAAGCCTGCGCCAAGCTCTTTAAAACAATTCATCACGGCAAGATTGCTATTCGCTTTTACTGCAAAGAAAATTCGCGCCCGCCTTTTACCATCTGCATTCAAGCAGGCCTGCTCATAAGCTGTAAATGCAGTGACCAAGGCATTTTTACTATAAACATAAAGTGGTGTGCCAAATTGCTCTGCTAATTGAGTTAAGGGGAGTTCTTCGATAAACCAGTGGCCATCGCGTTCAGAAAACCCCGCCAAGTTTTGTGAGGCTGGCAAAGGATCGAGATGATTAGGTTTACTCATTTGTTTTCCTCAGGTGAGGCCACCATATTATCTGCATCACTATTTGGGCTTGGCGGAGGGTACAGCTTGCCCTTTGGCTCAGCTTGGGCAGGAACAGGCGGTATATTTGGCACGCTTGGCAAATATAGGGCACCTCTTACCCCACATCCTATGAGGGATATTATGATGCTAAAACTAAAGGCTCGAATAAGAATCGCTATCATGAATGTCTCTAAAACGAATGATTGAATATAGCATGCAGCATCAAGTAAATACCGCAGCCGCCGAACCCATTGACGATAAACAATTTCATCAGCTTGCTAGCCAGCTCTTACACTCGCTCGAGATTGCTCTTGAGGCTGCCGATGATCATTTAGATCTTGATTTAGATGTCGAGCGTCAAGGTGGCAATGTGATTAATATTCGTTTTCGTGACCGAAGCGTTATTGTGATTAACAGCCAGCCTCCCTTACACGAAATTTGGGTGGCAGCTAAGGCCGGTGGTTTTCATTATCGTTGGGCCGGTACGTTTACATCACCACTTTGGGTCGACTATAAAACAGGTAGAGAATTATTAAGTGACTTAACGCAATTTGTTAGCGCGCAGGCTGGCCAACCCGTTGCTTTAGAGCTGCATTAAAACTAAGCGGCACCTGTCGCTAATAAAGTTTCTTTAACTAGAATCTCAGGAGCAGTCTCAATAATGGCTGCGCCCAATGGGTCTAGCACCACATAGCGAATTTGACCACCTGCAGTTTTTTTATCTAACTGCATTAATTCTAGATAGCGCTCAAGTCCAAGCTTTGGCGCTTCAGTAGGCAGACCCATGGCATGAATTAGCCGCTTTAGGCGTTGCACCTCGGGTGCTTGAAGTTTTCCTAGGCGCATTGAGAGATCAGCAGCCATCACCATTCCACAACCAACTGCTTCACCATGTAACCATGTGCCAAATCCAAGACCAGCCTCAATTGCATGACCAAAGGTATGACCAAAATTTAAGGTTGCACGAACATTACTTTCGCGTTCATCAGCAGCAACGATGGCGGCTTTAATTTTGCAAGAGCGCAGTATTGCATGCGTTAGTGCAGTGGGTTCGCAGGCTAATAAGGCGGCCGTATTTTTTTCAATCCAGGCAAGAAACTGAATATCTGCCATCGCACCATGTTTAATCACTTCTGCTAGGCCCGCTGAAAGTTCGCGCGGAGGTAATGTTTGTAAGGTACTTAAATCAGCAATAACAGCAACGGGCTGATGAAAAGCGCCAATCATATTTTTACCAAGCGGATGATTAATGCCCGTTTTTCCACCCACCGAGGAATCAACTTGAGCTAATAATGTTGTTGGTACTTGAATAAAGCGAATGCCACGCATGAAGCTTGCTGCAGCAAAACCGGCCATATCGCCAATAACTCCTCCACCAAGAGCAATGATGGCACTATCGCGATCGGCTCCGCCTTGCAGCATCGCATCAAAAATGGTTTGTAAATGGGCCCAGTCTTTGTAAGACTCACCATCAGGTAAAACGATCAGACGAACTTGTTTTTTTAGCTGTTCAAGGGTTTTTTTGAGCGCGTCTGCATATAGTGGCGCTACGGTTGAATTGGTGACAATAAAAACTACCTCACCCCTTAGGTGGGGACGAAAGAGAGCAGCTTGGTGGATTAAATCGCTGCCAATGTAAATAGGATAACTGCGCTTACCCAGTTCGACTGTGAGTGTATTCATGGGGCTAATTCTAGTTGCATCAACAAAGTATGAACTAATTGATTAACGCTAGGTCTGCCAGTTTCAATAATATGTGTGGCAATACTCCGATAAAGTGGGTCACGTTCGGCATACAGCGTTGTCAAAATTTGGCGTGGGTCACCTTTTTGCAAGAGGGGACGCCCTTCACCACCTCTAGTGCGATGCCAAAGTTCATTCGGGTTAGCGTGCAAATAAATGACGACCCCGTGTGAGCTTAAGGCCTGCCGATTTTCAACGGCAAGAATCGAGCCCCCGCCGGTAGCCAAAATAATGTCCTGTTCTTGGGTAAGTTCAGCAATCATTTGGGCTTCACGTTTACGAAATCCAGACTCCCCTTCCATTTCGAAAATAAGGGGAATTTTGACGCCGCAGCGCTCCTCAATCGCCTGGTCGCTATCAATAAAACGGCGTCCCAGTTTGCGGGCTAATAATTTCCCCACGGTAGACTTGCCAGCCCCCATGAGGCCGATTAAGAAAATATTGCTCGAATTGTTGGGTAAGGTGTTCACACCCCGATTTTATTAGGGTTTGCTCAAGACCGTAGGGGTGAGGAAAACCAGCAACTCTTTTTTATCCTGAAGTTTGGCGCTATGCCTAAATAAATGGCCCAGAATGGGGATATCTCCAAGGAGCGGGACTTTGACGATGTCTTCACGCTCAATAGTTTGATAAATTCCGCCAATAATGACTGTACCGCCATTTTCTACGGTTACTTCCGAGCTCAGCGTTTTTGTGTCAATGGCATAGCCTTGTTCAGTTTTCATGCCAATAGTATCTTTAGTAATGCCCACCAACATCGAAATCATCCCGTCGGGATGAATTTTAGGGATCACTTCTAGACGCAGGTTTGCTTTACGAAATTGCAACTTACTGCCGCTTTGAGATGAAACTTGATAAGGTAATTCAGTGCCCTGCTCAATGGTTGCTTTGACTTGATCTGAGGTCATGATACGGGGGTTCGAAATGACCTTACCTTGGCCTTGAGCCTCTAAGGCAGAAAGCTCAGCTTGCAAAAGACCGCTAGCATTTTTTGTTAAGAGAGTAGCGGCAGCACTAACAGGGCTAAAGCCGTTTAAGCCGGCACCCGCCAAATCAAACCCCGAGTTAATTTTAGGCTGCAAATGTGAGCTTGCCCCTTCACCTAGAAAACTCAGCTTAGCACCAAGATCACGAGCAAAGCGGTCATCGGCCTCAACGATTCTTGCCTCAATTAATATTTGTTGCGGGCTCTGAGGATGGTCTCCGCCAAATGGTAAGGCTGCATCTTCGCGACGGTGTTTTTGAAAGGCATTAATTTCGGCGTAGGGACCAATCCAGAAAATATCGCCATGTCTTAACATGCTCAAACCCTTGCTAGCTAAGATGGATTGCACAGCACTACTCCAGGGAATTTGCTGAAGATCAACTGAAATCGTCCCCTGGATCGATTCACTAATTAAAAAATTCGTTTGCCCAAGACGTGCTAATTCTTTGAGCAATGTACTCACTTCAATATTGGCAAAATAGAGGCTAATGGTTTTTGCTTGAGCAGCTTGCGCAACTTGATGTGCGCCATTTAGCGCTCTATTTACAGATGGATCTGCGTAAGCCTGCACAAGGTGTAGCGCCCATACTAAAAATAGTAATCCAACAAAACGTGCGTAGCAGCTAAAATAATGACGGTTGAGAATCATGGGTGTCGTCTTAATTGAAGCGTGATGACCTGTCCAGTAACCGAAGTCATCTTGGCCTGCTCGATCCCAATCTCAGTTAAGGCCCAGTTACTCATTACCGTAGCATGAAGTGCTAAAGAGATTGTTTTATCGCCATTATTAAAAAAAGCAGCAGCCCCTTGGGCTGTTGTACTCATGCCTAAGTATTGCCAGCGACTTAAGGCAGCTTCTTCCATCTTCAATTTACGGTTAAGTTCGAGGGTTTCAGGGCGAATTGGATTTTTAGCTGATTTAGTACTGCGCGACGCTGCATTAAGTTGTGCGGTATGGATATTGTTGATCTGTTCGCTGAACTCAACGTGATAATTGAATAAAGTTTCTTCTTGCTCTGTCAGGCTTTGGCTTAGCAGATTTATTTTCGCTTCCTGGGCGCCAAATTGGGTAGAAATATTTTGCTCTAGTGGAATGAGTACGCTGATTATCCAAGCTAGTGCACCAAGACATATAAATCCCATTAAGCTTGGCATCCACTGCGCTAGTTTTATCAAATCGTGGCGCAGCGGTGGCTGGTGAGGGTTAACACTGCCATTAGTTTCTGCTTGTACAGCTTGTGCAGCTGATTTATTTTGCTGGCGTGCAGTTAGATCAGGTTCTGAGCTCGAATGTCCGGAGTTTTGTATGACTGGATCATCGCCAAGCACGCTTAAAATGGCATCAAAGGATTCGGAAGTAATTTTACGTATCGGCACCCCCTATTTTTTTCCAATCCCCCTCTTGAATCTAGCAACATAAGCTGAAAGACGCGTAGGAATAAGCCGATTTAGGGCTGGCTCTTATAATTCAAACTTATGGCGCAAACCCCTCAAGACAGGCCACCTCTGAAGCAGAATTCTCGCAATCAGCCAAATAGGCGTGCGCCTCCACGCATGAACTCCGGAGGACATTCGTTTTGGACGGCGATTCGAAGCCCACTCGTGAAGGCTTTATTGATTTTAGGGTTGGTCTTAGCAGTTTTACTAAGCTTGTTACTAGCTTACGCTTTTATTATTGCTAAGCCCAATTTGCCCAGCATTTCAGCTTTGACCGATTACAACCCTAAAGTGCCCTTGCGAATTTATACCGCAGATAAAGTCTTAATTGGGGAGTTTGGCGAAGAGCGGCGTAAATTAGTGCCACTCAATCAAATGCCGCAACAAATGAAAAATGCGGTCTTATCCATTGAGGACGATCGTTTTTATTCGCATGGCGGCGTTGATTATTTTGGCGTGTTACGTGCTGGTCTAGCTAATTTGCGCGGACGTTTAGCTCAAGGCGCATCAACCATTACGATGCAAGTGGCGCGGAATTTTTTCTTAGGCAATGAAAAAACATTTAGCCGAAAAATTTATGAAGTTTTATTAGCTTGGAAAATTGAGGCTGAGCTTAGTAAAGATAAAATTCTTGAAATTTATATGAACCAAATTTTTTTGGGGCAGCGAGCTTATGGTTTTGCTAGCGCCGCACAAATTTATTTTGGTAAAGATATTCATGAAATTAGCATTGCTGAGGCAGCGATGTTAGCCGGTTTACCAAAAGCGCCATCAGCCTATAACCCAGTAAGTAATTTTCGTCGTGCGAAGGCCCGTCAAGAATATATTTTGCAGCGGATGCGTGACTTATCCTACATCACGCCTGCGGAGTATGACAAAGCCATAAAGGAAGAGTTGCGCGTGCGGGGTTTAGGGAATGAGTTTAGCACCCGCGCCGATTTCGCCACCGAAATGGTTAGACAAATTTTATTTGCACAATATGGTGAAGCAATTTATTCCCAGGGTTTAGAGGTTTACACCACGCTTTTAAAAGCAGATCAAGATGCAGCTTACCGCGCAGTACGACGGGGAATTTTTGAGTATGACTTACGCCATGCTTATCGTGGCCCCGAGGGTTTTATTGAGCTACCAGCCGATAATGTAAAGCGACAACGGGCAATTGATGATGCCTTGCTTGAGCATCCGCCCTTAGATGAACTTCAGTCGGGAGTGGTATTAGCAGTTAAACCTAAAGAGCTTGAGGTGATGATTGCTACGGGTGACGTGATTGTTGTTAAAGGCGACGGCATGAAACTAGCTCTAGCCACACTCACGGATAGTTCACAGCCCAAGAAGCGTTTGCGACCGGGGGCGATAGTTCGCTTACTATCTGAAGATGGCATTTGGAAGTTAGCGCAACTTCCGCAAGTAGAGGCGGCGTTCGTATCGATGAATCCGGAAAATGGCGCAATCTTATCCTTGGTAGGTGGATTTGATTTTCATCGCACGCAATTTAATCATGTTACGCAGGCAATGCGCCAGCCAGGCTCGTCATTTAAGCCATTTATTTATGCCGCAGCGCTTGAAAAAGGATTTGCACCAAGCACCGTTGTTAATGATGCGCCGATTTCTATTGGTATTTTGGAAACGGGTAGTCAAGCTTGGGAGCCTAAAAATTATGATGGAAAATATGAAGGCTTGATGCGGCTACGCACTGCCTTGGCTAAATCTAAAAACGTTGTTTCGGTGCGTTTATTGCGCGCAATCGGACCCTCTTATGCGCAAGAATATATTCAGCGCTTTGGTTTTGAACCAGAAAAACATCCGCCTTATTTAACTTTAGCTTTGGGCGCAGGCTCTGTTACACCTTTGCAAATGGCAGCGGCGTATAGTGTTTTTGCTAATGGGGGTTATCGAGTTGATCCTTTTTTAATTGAAAAAATGATCGACAATAAAGGGGTCGTGTTGTTTGAGGCGCACCCCGTTCGAGTACATGAAAGTGGCACCCGAGTGTTAGATGCGAGAACGGCATTTGTGATTGATAGTATGTTGCAAGAAGTGACTAAATCAGGCACGGCTGCAAGT
>Ga0304730_1003422_pt1 | contig 10715 bp, 9 predicted proteins | sample M_130628_MF_Meta_FD_190474 | JGI IMG/M metagenome (GOLD analysis project Ga0304730, IMG submission 190474) | Freshwater microbial communities from Lake Montjoie, Canada to study carbon cycling - M_130628_MF_MetaG (v2) (version 2) | ecosystem: Environmental > Aquatic > Freshwater > Lake | place...
GACAGGAACATTAAATGCTTGGGCGGAAGTACCTAAAGATGGTAAACTTTCACAACCTAATTTTAGGCAAGTAGCTTTATATATTTTGGGATTAAGATCTGTTTGAGTAACAGAAATTTTGGCACCTGTTCCTATTTTATTTTCGTTTTCATCGTACCATTGAGTCACATAGGGAGAACATCCGATTGAATTAATCGAAATAGGAGCTCCTACACAGCCCGTATACAAGGTGGATGAATGAACAAGTTGCGGACTTGTTTTTATCGTGATAATTACCTCGTTTGAAGTCCTTGGGCATGAATTCACCTGATTTTCATTGTTCAGAGAACCTTCATTGTCATTGTTTAAGGTGATGGAATATTGAATTCTAATTTTAAATCGTTGCCCTTGAAGTGAGATAGGAGCGTTAGTAATGGTTAAGTTTTTGGATTGGCTTCCCTTAAAATTTGCGTCGTCGGAAATATCCGTAAAATTTCCCCCTGCTATAGCCCGCGTCCATTGATAGGATATAGCCTTTGACGCACTGATTTCTGGCATTTGAACTTCTAAAACTCCAGATCCCCTTTCACATATACTTGGGTTTAAAATACTGGTTATTTTTGTTAGGGTAATTTCAGCGGCTTGTGAATAGATGCTGCATGCATTTAACGATACTTTAACTCGATATAAAGTGCCCGTCGGGTTGTTGACATCACCACTTGGGAATATTTGATACCCATTCAAATTGGCTCCTGAAATGACTGAATAAACCCCGTCTTGCGGCCTTTTTCTTTCCCATTGAAAGCTGGATCCTGCGGTGGCTTGACAGATCATTCGGATACTATTTCCATCACAATCCGTCTGACTTTGAGGTTGTTGTTTGATCGTGGGGCATTGGCTAAAAGCCAAAAAATCAAACAAAATAAAATAGAGCAAAAATGACAATTTCATCAGAACTTCTGGGTTTGAAGTCCTGAAATAAGTTAATAATTGGCCTCGAAAATTTGATTTAAAATTTTGATCGAAAAATGATCATCTTGCTGATAAAAAAAAATACAAACCCCTGGCTAGCAAAGGTTTGTATTTTATCACTTACTTGGTTTTATATATCACATATTTTTACCGCTTGTTCCAAAGAAGCCATTTTATCTTCTCTTGCCGGTATAAATTCTTGACCTATAAATCCTTTGTATCCTGTATCGTAAATAGCCTTAATAATTGGGGCATAGTTTAATTCTTGGCTCTCATCTATTTCATGTCGGCCAGGAACACCACCCGTATGGTAATGAGAAATATATTGATAGTTTTTCTTAATCGTCGCAATAACGTCGCCTTCCATAATTTGCATATGGTAGATGTCATAGAGCAATTTAAACTTATTGGATCCAACCATCTCGCATAATACGGAACCCCACTCAGTATGATCACATTGGTAATCCTTGTGGTTGACTTTCGAGTTCAACAATTCCATGGAAATCGTGACATCATGCTTTTCAGCCGTTTTCATGATTCGCTGAAGTCCTTTTTTGCAATTTAAAAGTCCTTGCTCATCGCTAAGTCCATCTCTATTTCCGGAGAAAGTGATTAGATTTTTAACGCCTGCTTTGGCCGCACGAGGAATTAAGTCCTCATAGAACTCCACTAATTTATCGTGGTTTTGGATCTTATTAAAGAAATTGGGTAATCCCATTTTTTCCGGATATTTACCCCAACCAATTGCAGCGGTCATATCATATTTTTTTAGGATATCCCACTCATCCGGTCCCGTTAACTCAATCGATTGTAAACCAATTTTTTTAGCGTTCACAACCAATTCTTCAAAAGGTATTTTATCATAACACCACCTGCAAGCAGAATGGTTGACTTTTCCTTTTAAATCGGCGCCAACTTGCTTGTCGGCCTCGTTAAAGCGATGTTCCATCGAGGTGCCTAAAAAACCAATTCCAGCCAGTCCGGCTGAATTTTTCAATAGGTCTCTTCGACTCATGTCATTTTTCATAGGTTTAGTTTTATGTGTTTTTAATTTTAATTTTTCCAAATTCCCAACAAGGTAGCTGTGTCCATTGCCATTTTTGTATTATATTTTCGGGTAATTTTTTTATATCTAAATAGGTCAATAATAGTTCCAATCAAAAGAAAACCTCCCGTAAAAAAATACAGAAGACCCAAGCCAATTCGATCGGTAATAAATCGATGCAAACCAGCAAACCCTAAAAATCCGGCCAATATACAAACCAAGATTAGGCTGGTATCTCTTCTCTTATTTAAATATACCGTCGCAAATTGCGCTTGTTGGCCTTCATCCAATCCATCCAAAATCTCTTTAACCGAACTTGATTCTTCAGCATCTAAATTCGAGAAAAGCGGAATCAAGTTTGAATTCATCTAGGGTTTTATAAAATATTGGAAAGTAATTTTAACACAAAATTTTCGCTTATGCTAAATAACAGATTTGGAAAAATTCCTAAAATAATTGTGATCACCCCTAATGAGTATAAACTCAGTGTTTCCGTTGGAGTTAAATCGTTCATCGCCCATGTAGCGTTTAAGGTATAATGCGTGCCTAAAAATACTTTTTGGAACGTCCAAAGCAAATATCCTGCTCCTAATAAAATCCCCAATGCTCCCAAAATCGAATAGATTGGATGTAATAAAGGGCTTGTGAATGCCCCCATTAAGCTGAAGAATTCGCCGATAAATCCTGAAAATCCAGGTAAACCTAAGGAGGCGAAAATAGCAATTCCTGAGATGAGGGTGAAAACAGGCATTTTGCTAGCAAGGCCTGAATAACTGTCAATATCACGGTTGCCCGTTCGGCTATATAAAACACCCGCCATTAAAAATAACATGGCCGATAAAATACCATGGGAAATTAACTGGAATATGGCACCTTGCCAACCTTCTACATTGAAAGCGGCGATTCCCAACAACACAAATCCCATGTGGGAAATAGACGAATAGGCGACCAGTTTTTTGATGTCTTTCATGGCTAAGGCATTATACGCGCCATAAATAATGGAAAGAGCGCCTAATCCAGCTAAAATGGGAGCATTGCCCATCGCCTCTTTTGGAAAAAATGGGATAGCCATTCTAAGCCAACCATAGGCCCCAATTTTCAATAGAATTCCGGCTAATAATACGGATATGGGTGTGGGTGCTTCTACGTGGGCATCTGGAAGCCAAGTATGCAGCGGGACTAGGGGTAATTTAATTGCAAAACCCACAAATAATAACCAGAATCCCCATTCTCTTCCGCTTAGGCCACTGAGTAACCAACCCGAATTGGGACTGAATAAGCTTGTCGGCATGCAATTATTTACATCGCTCATCGCTTGAATATCAAAACTATGTACGATTTGCCTCATGGGAATTTCCTGCGCGGCTAATGATTTTTGAATGGCTAATAATCCTTCTATTGTAAAGCTTTGACCTTCTTTGATGGCGCCGGTCAATAGGGCCGTTTCATATGGGTCAATGTAAGCGATGCTTATCCCCAGCATGATAATTAGGATGAAGAGAGATCCTACGAGGGTATAAATAAAAAATTTCAGGGAGGCATAATTTCGATTGGGTCCACCCCAAATTCCAATCAAAAAATACATGGGCAATAGCATGAATTCGAAAAAAACATAAAATAGAAACATGTCTTTCGCTAAAAAACAGCCTATTAACGATGCATTTAACAATAATACCAAACCATAATACGCATTAAATTTCTCTTTGATTTCGGTGGAATTCCATAGGGCTACGAAGGTAATCAGGGAGGTTAGCGCGATTAATGGAAGGCTTAGTCCATCGACTCCCAACGAATACTTGGGGGTAAATTGGCCTAGATTACCTAATGATAGATGAATCCAATCCTTTGATTCCTGAAACTGAAATGAAGTGGCTTGTTTGTCAAATTTCGTGAACAAATAAACCAATAGGCTTATTTGAATTCCTGAAAAAACAATAGCAATGCTCCGAATGTATTTTTTTATCACCCCAAATCCTATGAATATCGAGCCCAACAATGGGATTAGAATTAGCAGTGATAATATAGATTCAATCATCCTCTTTGTAAAATTGTAAAAAGTAAAAATAGCCCAAATGTAACAAAAACCAATATCCAATAGCTTTGAACTTTACCGGATTGCCAACGGCTTAACCCGGCGCCCATCCATTGGCTTAATTTCGAGATGCCACCCACCAGAATCCCATCCACGATCCAGCGGTCAAACCAAGCAATTAAATGTGCGATAATAACTTGCACTCGCGCTAGCCTGTTCACAAAGCGATCATATACTTGGACTTCAATCCATCGAACCATTTCACTTTTGAAAAAGATTAATTTGAATAGGGAAGGCCAGAAAAATGAAAGAAACTGAACATTCGTTTTTGGAATCCAATGCCTCGTTATATAGGTTAATAAGATTCCTAGGATCCAAGTTGACACCGTAATCCATAGCCAAAGGTCTGGCACATGAAATGATTCTAAATTAAAATAACGTAAAAATTCAGATTCCTCTGAACGTAGTGGATTTAAATTCACTAGGATGGAAAGGCTTAAAATAGCTAAAAGAACAATCGGGGTTATTTGCAATCTGTTTTCCCCGGTTTTTTCACGTGGATTTTGTTCCCTAGAATCCCCGAAGAAAATCAAGTAGAAAAGTCGGGATGCATAGAAAGAGGTCAAGATCATTCCAACCCCGAGCGCACTCAGAAGAACAAAATAGTAGGTTGAAAAAGGGCTATTTTCAGCAGATGCCCATAAAAACCCAGCTATATTTTCTTTGGAATAGAATCCACTCGTTAATGGCATTCCTATCATCCCGGCACTGAAAATTAAAAAGGCGATGCAGGTAATGGGCATTTGTTTCCTTAAACCACCCATGTGATTTAAGTTTTGATGATGGACAAAATGAATGATGGACCCTGCAGATAAAAATAGCCCCGCCTTACATATTCCGTGTACCCACAAATGAAACATGGATGCGTCGGAACCCATTCCCATCCACATGAGTCCTAATTGGGATATCGTAGAATAGGCAAGAATTTTTTTAATGTCGTTTTGGAAAATGGCCAAAATTCCTGCGGAAATGAGCGATATAGCACCGATACCGGCCATAAATAAATGCACTGATTCGCCAAAAAATGGGAACACTCGAATACCTAAAAATACGCCTGCGGCGACCATCGTTGCCGCATGAATTAATGCTGAGGCAGGCGTAGGGCCTTCCATGGCATCAGGTAACCAAGACATGAATGGGAATTGAGCCGATTTTCCCATGGCGCCGATCAATAGAGCTATACCAATCCATGTGGGAGCAATATCTAAAGCCATCGGGTCCATGGCAGAAAAATACGTAGTTTGGAAATGAGAACTCAAGCTGATAAGTCCCAATATCAAGGCAATATCGGCGAAGCGATTAATTAAAAATGCTTTTTTGGCGGCTCTTATCGCTTCGGGTTTTTGATGCCAAAAGCTAATTAATAAATAAGAAAAGGCACCTACTAATTCCCATGAACCATAAAAGAGGTAAATTTGGTCTGCAAAAATAAGGCAAATCATGGCGCCGACGAACCCGTGTAAATAGACATAATAACGGCCTAAATTAGCCTCCTTTTCCATGTAAGATTTGGAAAAGATTTGGACGAATAAACCCACGATGCTGACTAAAACTGCGATAAGTTTGGCCGAAGAATTCACCCAAAAACTTGCAAAATAAGTCTCATGCCCCATGGTAATCCACGGATATCCAATTTTTAAATTTTGACCCGACAAGTCATAAATGAAATAACAGGTAAGAACTGTAAAAATGAATGAGAGCGAGATGGAAATACTAGCGACGTGTTTTTTCGCTTTAAGGCCGAATAGTCCAACCAAAAGCGCTGAGATCCAAGGGAGTAGCAGGAGGCCGATAAATTGGAAACTTATTTCCACGTATTATTTTTTTGCAAATATAAACTAATCTAGTGATTCTATAGAGAATTAGCAGTGATTATCCCCCACTCACTGGCGGAATTAAGGCAATTTCCATATTTTCTTCTACCATAAATTCCGGTTTAGGGAAATGATGATCTACGGCAATTCTAAGGGAAGGCAAATTTTCTAATGCCGGATAGCTTTTTTTGAGCGATTGTAATAATTGGCCTGAAGTCAATAAACCATCATTTTGATGCTCAATTGTTTCATTATTTAGCAAATCACGGCAAATTCCAAAGAGGAGAATTTTATAGTTTGGCATTCGATTGAGGTCAATTTTGTACCTTTGTTTTCTATTACAAATATATTGGATAATTCACAAAGCTTAATGACTAATTTACCGCTTCTTTTTGACAATCACGGTCGGGAGATGAGTTATTTGCGTTTAGCCGTTACAGATCGTTGTAATTTGAGGTGTACCTACTGCATGCCGGCAGAGGGCATCGCCTATTTACCCGAAAAGAAATTATTGTCTTGGGAGGAAATGCTCCGAATTGTTCACGTGTTAAATCAGTTGGGGATAAGAAAAGTTCGGATTACTGGTGGTGAACCTTTTGTTCGACCTGGCTTGATGGATTTTTTACAAGAATTAGCTAAGATTGAAAACCTTGAAATTTGCCTGACGACCAACGGAGTTTTGCTTGAAAATCATCTGGATTCTTTGCTAAATTTAGGAATTTGGAATGTGAATTTAAGTTTGGATTCTCTGGATTCTGAGCGTTTTTTCAAAATTACTAGGCGCAATGATTTTGACCAAGTATATCAAAATTTGATGCGCATGATTGAGGCTAATTTCATCGTGAAATTAAATGCCGTGGTTATGCATGGAATGAATGATAATGATATTTTGCCCTTGGTCAATTTTACAGAAAAGCATCCCGTTTCAGTACGTTTTATCGAGGAAATGCCATTTAATGGATCGGGATTAGTCGAAGAGAAATTATTTTGGGATTATCGGCGCATCCTTTCTCATATAAAAACGGAATTTCCTAGGATAGAAGAAGTGCCGATGGCCTACGGTGAAACGTCGAAAAATTACCATGTTCCTGGTTTTATGGGAGATGTAGGTATTATAGCTGCATTTAGTAGGACGTTCTGTGGTTCTTGCAATCGAATTCGAGTGACCTCTTTAGGCCAAGTTAAAACTTGTTTGTACGATGATGGTGTTTTTGATTTAAAGGAATATTTGCGTTTAGGAGTTTCAGATGAGGATTTGAAAAATACCATGATCAAAATTTTTGGTGAGCGGCCAAAAGACGGTTTTGAAGCAGAAAATAATAGAAAAGGAGTTATTAACGAGTCTATGACTTCAATAGGAGGGTAAAATATGCAATCAGTTTCAGAATTAATTAATGGATTTAGTCGATTAAAGGTCTTAATTATAGGCGATTTAATGATCGATTCGTACACATGGGGAAGGGTAAGTAGGATTTCTCCTGAAGCGCCTGTTCCTGTCGTGAATGTTATTCGCCGGGAATCTCGGTTAGGTGGTGCCGGCAATGTGGTTTTAAACATTGCAAGTTTGGGAGCTACGGCTGTGATTTGTTCGGTGATTGGCGATGATGCACCAGGAAGGGAATTGCAAAAAATAATTCTCGATGCTAATTTGTCGACGGAAGGTTTGATTGTAGAACCCGGTCGAATGACGACTGTGAAGGAAAGGATTATCGCGGGGTCCCAACAAGTCGTTCGGGTGGATTCAGAGACGGAAAATTCGATCTCGTTGTCGAGCCAACAAGCGTTATTGGCCCATATAAAAGATTCAATGTCTGATGTGGATGTCATTATTTTTGAAGATTATGACAAAGGAGTTTTAAGTGCAGAGTTGATTCAATCCGTCATTTCGATGGCCAAAGAAAATAATATTCCTACTGTGGTTGATCCCAAACGCAAGAATTTCTTTGCTTACCAAGGTGCGACTTTGTTCAAACCTAATTTACACGAACTAAGAGATGGTTTAGGTTTAATGCCGACGGATTTTGATGCGGATCATTTAGCTGAAACGGTTCGGAAATTCAAAGTTTCACAGGAGTTTACGGGTGTATTTGTAACCTTGTCAGAACGAGGCGTGTATATTGATTTAGAAAATGACCAACATTTAATTCCGGCTCACATTCGACAAATTTCAGATGTTTCAGGCGCTGGTGATACGGTGATTTCCATTGCCGCTTGTGTGTTAGCCTTGGGCGGTTCTACGGAGCAAATTGCGGCTTTGGCCAACTTAGGAGGAGGTTTGGTTTGCGAATCACTAGGAGTCGTTCCTATTGATTTAGCGCTTTTAAGAAAAGAATCAGGTCAATGGTAATTTTGAATGATCACTTAGAATACCGCGGTCCGAAATAAATTACTACCCAACCCAAGCAGTAAACTCGATTTCCACTTTATATTGAGGTGCAATTAAAGCCGAAATTTCATAAATGCCTGTAGTGGGTTTTACATCCTTAAAAAAATGAGCGTGTGCTCTTGCAATTTCTAGATTTTGAGAAATATCAGTTGTGAAAATACGCGTTCTAACGACGTCTTTAAACGATGAGCCGGCTTCCTCTAAAACCACGCCAATTCGCTCAATGATGTTAAAAGTTTGTGCATATAAATCATCTGCAGTTACTTTTTCTCCATCGATGATGGCTACGGTACCCGAAATTTCAAGAAGATTTCCTGTTTTAACCGCGCGGCAATAGCCAAAAGTGTCTTCGAATGGGGAACCTGAGGATATGTTTAATCTTTGTGACATGGTATTTTGTGTTTTTTAGACGCGAAGTATCGCGTCTCTACATTTTTTAAGACAAGGCTTGTTTTACGATTTTTTTCCACAATTCAGGTTTGGCATGGCTAACCACTTCGCCTATGACGATTATGGCTGGATTACGAAGGTCTTCTTTTTTAGCCATGTTTTCAAGTTCAGCTGCGGTTGAAATCCCGATTCGCTGATTTGCCATGGTGCCATTCTGAATGATAGCAGCAGAAATATCGCCCTTGCCATAGGTTTGACATAATTGAGCTATTTCACCTAATTTATTCATGCCCATTAAGATGACTAGCGTGGCCGTCGACTGAAGTCCCAATTTTAAGTCCTCAGTCAAGGATCCGTCCGTTTTAGTGCCCGTCATAACCCAAAAACTTTCATTGACCCCGCGAACGGTCAGAGGAATATCCGCACTTCCAGCTGCGGCGTAAGATGAGCTGATGCCTGGAATGTAATTTGTCAACAAGCCAAAGCTTCTTGCATATTCAATTTCTTCTTGGCCACGGCCAAATACAAATGGATCACCCCCTTTTAAGCGGACCACGTGTCCAAGCGCATACGCTTTTTCCACAATTAATGCATTGATGGCAGTCTGAGAATGACTCTCACCCGGTTTTTTGCCAACAAAAATTTTCTCACAATGGGCCGAGCAATGTTCCAATAACGAAGTATCAACCAATGCATCGTATAAGACAGCTTGCGCAGAAGCTATGGCTTTTATGGCCTTCAATGTGATCAATTCCGGATCACCAGGTCCTGCTCCTACGACACTGAGTCGGGGCTTTGGCTCTAATTTTCTGAAATGAGTTAAATTTTTCATGCTTTGTTTTGGCGGTAGGTGGTCGCAGCGGTTAAAAATCTTTCTGCCTCTGCTACATATTGATTGGCAAATGCTTCCGACGGTTCTTGTTGGTTTATTTGCAAAACCAAAGCAGAAAATGTTTCCGCATCTACAGCAAATTCACCCGTCGACACGAAATTTTCATCAAATTTATTAATGACGGCAGTTTGATTTGAGACGGTCACACTTTTATCTAAAAGCAATGCTTTGGCAGCCGAAATAAATACGGAATACCCATGGTAAATTGCATCGGCCCAACGTTTATCTTCTAAAGCCGCGACAGTCCATTCGTATTTTTCTTGCGATTCAAAAAGTAGCGTTGCTACCAAATCGATCATGACACCGGCACATTCTCCGACGCCAATTTCCGTAATAAAGTTTTCTGAGGCACCCCAATCGATGAAATCGTCTTGAACTAAATTGGATAAGTCGGCCAATGGTTTGATCAATGTATAAAAATGATTTTCGCCTAAACGATCATAATATTCATGGAAATATTCCCCATCCTGTGCATTTTCTTCGTAATTATTCAAAACTATTCTTAGAACTTGGGGTCCTCTTTTTGAAGGTACTTTGATCACTTTGTCAGCGATACGCCCCTCCCCATTTCCTAATGTCGCTCCTCCTAAAAGTACTTGCAATGCAGGCAAAACCCGTTTGTCACGTGCCTTTAAGGATGAACCATGAAATCCAATCGAAGCCATACTGTGCTGACCACACGCATTCATGCAACCCGAAATTTTAATTTTCATTTGGCTATCATGAATCAAGGCAGGGAACTCGTCATTAATTACTTGTTCCAATTTGGAGGTAATATTGGTCGAATCCGAAATAGCCAAATTACACGTATCTGTTCCTGGACATGCCGTAATATTGGCAATGGAATTTGCTCCTGGCGCGGCTAATTCATGCGCATCTAATGTTTGGAATACAAAGGGTAGATTTGCCGTTGGCACAAATTTCAACAACAATCCTTGGTTGATCGTAATCCGAACATCGTCACCGATATAGCCTTGAAGCTCGTCGATTAAAGACCTCGACGTATCACTCGAAATATTTCCATTTAAGATACGCACATAAACGCCATGAAAACCTTTTTGTTTTTGCTCAAAAGTATTTGTGGCCAACCATGTTTTATAAACCTCAGACGATGGAATTGCCACATCTGATAATTGAGTCGGCTC
>Ga0304730_1003423_pt1 | contig 10713 bp, 4 predicted proteins | sample M_130628_MF_Meta_FD_190474 | JGI IMG/M metagenome (GOLD analysis project Ga0304730, IMG submission 190474) | Freshwater microbial communities from Lake Montjoie, Canada to study carbon cycling - M_130628_MF_MetaG (v2) (version 2) | ecosystem: Environmental > Aquatic > Freshwater > Lake | place...
AGTGGGCTTCACGCTCGCCGCCTGCGTGGCGTTTGCAGTGGCGGACCTGTTCATCGTGGCCCTAATCGACGGGCTGCAACGGACCGCGGCGGAGGCCGCTGTGCCGCTGGGCCGGATCCACGCGGGCTTCCTGGCGATGCTCGTCACCTATGCGGTCTGCGGCGGTGCGGCCCTGTGCGGTCTTGTCCTCGCGCCGTCGCTCAGGCGATCCACTCGCGGCGACTGGATCGCCGGCTCCCGGTATGCCGCCACCTGGCTCCTGGGCATGGCCGGCCTCTACATCTGCTTCGGCCTCGTCGGCGTGGTCTTCGGCAACATCGTCCAATCAACGCGCGGGCTGTTCTCGATCGTGATCGGGGCCTCGCTCGCACACGCGGGCTGGCACGGGCTGGAGACCCAAGTCGACCGTCGTACGCTCGTCCGCCGGCTCCTCGCCGCAGCCCTGATGACCGCCGCGATCGCGCTCTACGTCATCGACATCGCGTAGCACACGTTGCCCCACGTAGCACAGGTTGGCAACCTGTGCCGAACCAACGCGTAACACAGGTTTTCAGCACGTAGCACAGGTTTCCAACCTGTGCCCAGTTCCGAGCAGGTTGAAAACCTGCTCTACGACACCCCGTAGCACGGGTTTCCAACCTGAGCCGAACTCCGAGCAGGTTGCCAACCTGCTCTACGAGACCCCCTTATCGCGGCCGTTACACTTGTGGCATGGCGCCCTCACTGTTGGCATCGCTGTTCGCGATTGTGGCAACCGCCGCGGTTGGATTCACCGCGGAGCCTCCTGCCATCGCGCGCCGACTGCCGCCCCCCGGTGTCGCGACCGAACACCTGGCGGAGAAACTCGAGCCCGCGAGCCACGCCGCCTGGGAGGCGGTTCCTGGCCGGATCGCCGACCTGCGGCAACGCCTCGAAGTTGCCTTGATCCCCGATGATGCAACGCGGGCCGATATCGAGGTACTGATCAAGGCGGTGGAGTTTGCCCTCGACGGCGGCGAATGGTGGCGACCGGCCCACCTCGAACACGCGGTCTGGGCGAGCGACGAGGCCGCGGCCCGGCTCGATGCGATCGACCGCGGCGAGCGTCCCTGGCGGACCGCCCGAGGGCTTTCGGTGCACGGCTTCCGTTCCGCGCTCGATGGCTCCGTGCAGCCGTACGGCCTCTGGATTCCGGATGCACTCGACCTGTCGAAGCCGGTGCCACTCTGGATCTGGCTCCACGGTCGCGGCGAGCAGGAGACCGACCTCCACTTCCTCCATCAGCGGGCTCACAACGAACCTGAGTTCATGCCCGACGACGCGATCGTGCTGCTCCCCTTCGGCCGCTACTGCAATGGCTGGAAGGGGCCGGGGCTCGTCGACGTGTTCGAGGCCCGCGACGGTGCCCGGGGCATCCACCGAATCGACCCCGACCGGATCGTGATCGCCGGCTTCTCGATGGGCGGAGCCGGGGCCTGGCAGATCGGGGCGCGTCGCGCCGGCGAGTTCTGCGCCGTCCACGGCGGCGCGGGTTTCGTCGACACCCGTCGCTACACCGGCGTCGATGTGACCACGATCCCGTGGTACGAGACCCGACTCTGGACCACCACCGACGTTCCCCCTGTCGCGAGAAACCTTCTCAATCTTCCGGCAATCGCCTACTCAGGTGAGACCGACAAGCAGCGGGCCGCCAGCGAGATCATGGTCGAGACGCTGGCTGCTGAAGGCCGCGACCTGCCCCACGTGGTCGGTGCGGACATGCCCCACAAATACGACAACGCCTCAAAGCAGACGATCGCCGCGTTTCTTCAGCAGGCCGCCACCGCCGGCCGACCGACGCATTCGGCCGAGATCCATCTCGCGACTACCACGCTCGCCGACGCCCGCGTCGGCTGGGTCGAGGCCCTCGGGCTGGGCGAGCATTTTTGTCCGGCGCGGGTCGATGCGGGCCGCGCGGAGGAGGGAGGCAAGGCGGTGATCACCGCGACCACGGCGAACATGACCGCCGTGGCGTTCCACGTCGATCCTGCTCCCCACATGATCCACATCGATGGCGTCGTCCTCGACGTCGAGGATCGCCCGGCCGGCGATCCACTCGTCGTCGCCCGCAAGGAACTGCATCCCGACGGTGCCTGGCGGATCGCCATGGCCGACGACCTGCCGCCGATGCGGAAGCGGCCCGGGCTCACCGGCCCGATCGACGACGCCTTCACCAAGCCGTTCATCGTTGTCCCGCCGGTCGGTCCTGGCTTCGATCCCGCGGTGGACCGATTCGTGAACGGCGAGTTCGAGCACTTCCGGCGCCGCTGGCGCGATCTGTTTCGAGGCGAGCTGCCGGTGGTGGCGGCGGCCGATGTCACCGACGCGATGCTGCGCGACAAAAACCTCGTGCTGTTTGGCGATCCGCTCTCCAACCCGCTGATCGCGAAAGTGCTTCCGGGGCTGCCGATCCACTGGACGAGCGAAGGGCTCGCCGTCGCAGGCCAGATCCACGCGGCGACAAGCCATGTGCCGGTCTTGATTCACCCCAACTCGCTCGTGCCTCCGACCGCAGCATCCGCCGGCCGCTATGTCGTCCTCAACTCCGGCTTCACGTTCCGCGAAGACGCAGACATCTCCAACTCCTGGCAGAATCCAAAACTTCCTGACTACGCGGTCGTCGACATCTCGGTGCCCCCGAATGGCCGTTCGCCGGGCCGGATCGCCGCCGCAGGGTTTTACGACGAGGCCTGGCGGATTGCCACGGCCGACGGCCACGCCTCCCATACGATCCGCGACACGTGGGCGACGCATTGCGGCAACTGTCACTTCGACGGCGCGGCCGAAGGGAATCTGGCCCTCGACGCGATGCTCGACCGGCTCGCCGAGCGGCCCTCCGCCGCTGGTGGTCCCGACCATGCGGCCTGGATGTCGGTGCTTCGCCACCTTCGCGCCGAGATGATGCCGCCGGCCGAGGAGCCCCAGCCGACGGCCGAGGTGCGTCGACAACTGATCGCGTTCGTGGAGCGAGACGTATTCCGGCTCGATCCGGCACGCCCCGACCCCGGCCACGTCGTGCTTCGCCGGCTGAATCGCAGCGAATACGCCCACACCATCCGCGATCTGACTGGCCTCGACGTGGACGTGAGTGACGAACTGCCCAGCGACGACACCGGCTACGGCTTCGACACGATCGGCGACGTGCTCTCGATGTCGCCGTTGCTGGTGGAGAAGTACCTCGCCCTCGCCAGCAGCGTGGCAGAGGCGGTGGTCAACGAGGCGGTGCCCGAGCGGGGGCCGTCGGGCGATGCCCACCGCTATCCGAGCGCCGTCCGGCGGGTGTTCGCATTGGGGCCCCCGCCCACCGACGCCGAGGCCCAGCCCGCCCATCTCCGTGACACGATCGCACGGCTAGCGGAGCGAGCATTTCGCGGTCGCAGCGACGACGCGATCACCGACCGGCTCGTGACTGTGGCCCGCACCGCGATGCAGCAGCCCGACGGCAGTTATGAACGGGGTGTCGCGGCAGCCCTCACGGCCATGCTCTCCTCGCCCCGATTCCTATTCCACATCGAAGCAGACGGCCGGGCCGACCCACCGGCCGGACAGGAGCCCTCGGCCGTACCACTCGACGACATCGCCCTCGCCTCCCGGCTCTCCTCCTTCCTCTGGAGTTCCATGCCCGACGACGAGCTGCTCACGCTGGCCCGCGAGGGTCGCCTGAGCACCGACCTCGACCGCCAGATCGACCGGATGATCGCCGACCCGCGGAGTAACCGGTTCGTGGGCGACTTCGTGGGGCAGTGGCTGCGAACCAGGGATGTCGAGAGCCTGCCGTTCGACGTCCGCCGCGTGCTTGGTGGCCGGGATCGGTCTCTCGGTCAGCGGATTTTCAGCGACCGCGTTCGCCGGGCGATGCGGGATGAGACGGAGATGCTCTTCGCCCACCTGCTCCGCGACAACCAGCCCGCGACCGAACTGGTCGTCGGTCGTCAGACGTTTCTCAACGAGCCACTCGCCCGCTTTTATGGCGTCCCCGACATCGAGGGCCCCGAGATGCGTCTGGTCACGCTCGCCGACGACTCCCACCGCGGCGGGCTGCTCACCCACGGCAGCCTGCTCGTCGTCACCTCCAACCCCACCCGCACCTCGCCGGTGAAGCGCGGCCAGTTCATCCTCGACAACCTGCTCGGCACCCCGGCGCCTCCACCGCCGCCCGACGTGCCGGCGCTGGAGGCCGTGGCGGAGAAAACCGGCCGCAAACCCACGATGCGGGAGCTGATGGAGGTCCATCGGCAGGACGCCCTCTGTGCCTCGTGCCATGCGCGCATGGACCCGCTCGGGCTGGCGCTGGAGCAGTACAACGCCCTGGGGCAGTGGCAGGGAGCAAACGCCGAGGGCATCGACACCAGCGGCCGGCTGATCACGGGCGAGACCTTCGCCGATGCGGGAGAACTCGCCGCCCTCATCGCCGGCCCCCGGCGCCGCGATTTCCACCGCTGCCTGGCAGAGAAACTGCTGGTCTACGCCCTCGGCCGCGGTCTGGAATACTTCGACGGCCCGGCGGTCGATACCATCATGGAGCGGCTGGATCGCGAGGGTGGCGGCCTCGCCACGCTGGTTCACGCCGTCTGCGAGAGCGTGCCGTTTCGGATGCGTCGGGCCATCGCCCCAGCCGCGGAGGATCAGCCATGAGCAGCCCGCACCGTGAGCCCTCGCCAAGCCTATCGCGGCGGGGCTTCCTTGCTTCGACCGCGCTCCGCGGCCTGGGCACGGCCGTGGCGCTGCCCGCCTTCGCGTCGCTCCGTGCGGCGAGGGCTGCCGACGCGGCCGCGCTGCCGACGAGGATGGCGTTCGTCTACGTGCCCAACGGCGTGAACGTAGACCGCTGGCGGTCTACCGGCGTGGGACGCGACTACCAGTTCGGCGTCAGCCTCGAGCCGCTCGCCGACCTCCGCGAGCGGGTTCAGGTGATCGGCGGGCTCGCCCACCGCAACGGGACGGCGGGCCCCGACGGTGCCGGCGACCATGCCCGTGCCACGTCCACGATTCTCACCGGTATGCGGCCCAGGAAGACCTCGGGCTCCAACCTCCGCGTAGGCATTTCGGTCGATCAGCTGGCAGCCCAGCGGATCGGCGGCGCGACGCGGTTTCCGTCGCTAGAACTCTCCTGCGATGCGGTCCGCGAGAGCGGGTCGTGCGACTCGGGCTACTCCTGTGCCTACTCGTTCAACATGTCATGGCGGAGCGAGAGCCAGCCGGCGACGCCCGAGGCGAATCCGCGGCTCGTGTTCGAGCGGCTCTTCGGTTCCGGCACGGGTGCTGAGCGGGCACGGAGCCTTGCCGCCCGCCAGGCAGGCCGGCGATCAATCCTCGACTTCGTCGCCGAGGAGGCGCGGAGCGTTGGCGGGCGGCTCGACGCCGCGGACCGCCGCAAGCTCGACGAATACCTCACGGGCATCCGCGAACTCGAAGCCCAACTCGATCATTTCGACCGCGTGCCAGCGCCGGACGTGGCAGACGCAGACCTGCCCACCGAACCGCCGACGGCCTACGGCGAGCACATGCGGCTGATGACCGACATGCTCGTGCTCGCCTTCCAGACCGATTCCACGCGGATCGCGACGCTGATGTTCGCCCACGACGGCAGCAATCGCACGTTTCCCGAGATCGGTATCGGCGACAGCCATCACTCGCTCTCGCACCACCAGGGCGACGCCGCGAAGCTCGAGACGATCGCCCAGATCGACCGCTTCTACGCCGAGCAGTTCGCCTACCTGCTCCGCCGGCTTCAGGCGTGCCGCGAGGCCGATGGCGGGAGCGTGCTCGACCACTCGATGATCGTCTATGCCAGCGGCCTCTCTGACGGCAACCGCCACAACCACGACGACTTACCCGTGATTCTTGCCGGCGGAGCCGGCGGAAGGCTGGCGGCCGGCCGCCACGTCAGGCTCGCGGAGGAGAAGCCGATGAGCAACCTGTTCGTGACGATGCTCGACCTGATGGGCGCCCCGGTGGAGCGCTTCGGCGACTCGACCGGCCGGCTCGATGACATCCTCGCCTGACGGCGGGTCACGGACTGTCGGCCGCGTCGCCAGGTTCGTCAGCCGCTTCGACGTCGGCGTCGTCAACGGCTGACTTCTTCGCTGGATCACGCTCTCTGGGGAGCTGACGGTAGTAGACCTGCAGCGTCAGCAGCGAGAGGGCGGTGGCCTCCATCCGGCCGCCGTCTTCTCCGTCGGGATCCCAGCTGCCGTCGAGATCGCCGCTCTGCCGCTGGCGTCTCACGAGGTCTTCGCGGACGGCGTGGTTCCATACGTCGAAGTCTTCCCCGCCCACGTCGCGGAGGGCCTCTGTGGCGAGGAAGGGATACGGCATCGGGCCCGACGTGTTTTTGAGAAGGAACGCGCCGCCGGAGCGGACATCTGGATCATCCGCAGCCTTGCCGAGTTCCAACTGTGCGGCCAGGCCGGCGGCGGTGGCGAGCGGGGTCACGGGCTTACCTCCCGACAAGCGATACTGCGACATCGTCGCGTCGGCTGGACCAGCCGCGCAGGCATCGACGAACTGCTGTGCCTTTTTCAGCGGTCGCATCGACGTGCCCAGTCCGGCTGCTTGAACAGCTCGCAAGGCCTGGACGGCCCAGCACGTGGTCACGAGGTCGCCCGGCCCACCCGGCTCTCGCCCCCAACTGCCGTCTTGGTTCTGCATGGCGCCAAGAAACTTGACTGCCTGCCTGATGTGAAGCTTGAGGCGGTCGTCACGCGAGAGGGCGTAATCCTCGGCGATGGCGATCGTGGCCAGGCTATGCCCCTCCATGCCTCCCCTCAGAAAGCCGTCGGCTTTGCTGCGGTCGCGCATCTGGTTGGCACAGAGGAAGACCAGCCCCTTCTCCACCACCGTCTTGTAGTTCTGGTACTCCGTCGGCTCGGTCGGCGCACGCTGGTGAGAGATGCCCTCGCCGAGAAACGGAAGCACGGCCAGCGCGGCGGCGAGCGTGGAATCCGCGGGTGGCTCCGGATCGGACGGGGCGTCGGGGGACGGCGTTCCGCTGCCTCCCTTGAGCGTCCAACTCCCCTCCGGCTGCTGCACGCGGGCGAGCCAGGCGAGCCCCCGGGTCACGGCCGCGTCGCTCTCGGGTGTTCCGCCATAAAGATCCGCGAGCGCCCGCCTGGCGGCGGATGTCAGTCGACCGCTCATCACGCCCGGCTTCCGCGGACGGCCAAGGTCGCCCGCAGTGACCGCCGCGGGCAGACCCTGTTCCGCGCCCGGGCGGGCGACTCGAACCACGACGACCTCGTCGAGCCCGAATGGGCCGCCGGTGGTGTGGACGGCCGCGGAGCGCACGCGGGGCTCGGCGTCGCTCGACGCGGTGAGCACGAACGAACCACTCTCGGATCCTGCGGCAATGACAACCGGCTCCGCCGTCACGCCAGGCGGCAGATTCGCGATGGCGACATCGATCGGCCCCGCGTAGGCCGGCCGGGTGACGGTGAGCGGAATCTGCTTCGTCTCGCCGGGGGCGAGTGACACGGCCTTCGGCGGCATCACGCCATAGGGGTGGGCGAGCACATCCACTTTGAACTCGGCCGGAAACGCCCGGCCCATGGTGCTCCCGGAGAGCATGACCGTCCGGGGGCCATCCTGCGCCTCAGGGACGACCGAAAACTCAATCGTCGCCACTTCGGAATCGTCAGCGATGGTCACTGCCGTGCACGTGATCTCGCGCGGGGCGTCGGTCGGCGTCGCCACCGGCGGCTGTCCATCAGCACCAACGCCGGTGGCGTCGCTGAGTTCGATGGGCCGGCCAACGTAGCCCTTCCGATCGACGCGAAACGTCGCCTTTCCCTTGCGTCCAGGTTGGACGATGGCGGCTCCATCCGGCTCAAACGTCGGAGCCTCGAACTGCGGCACCTTGACGGAGAGATTTTCCTGGGCGGTCATCCCGTCGAGAGTCACCGTCACCTGAATCGGAACAATCGATTCCGTCATGCCCACCGACTCGGCGGCGGTCACGACGATCGTCCCGGTGCGGGTGTCGCCGCCGATCGGCTCAGCCGTGATCGTGAGGCCGGGATCCGAGGGCGGGGCGACGGTGACGGTAGCTTCTCCGGCATGGCCGGCGCGATTCACTTCGATGCGAGCGGTACCGCTCGTGCCGGCCCGAACCACGAGTTCCGGGATCGGATCGAGACTGATGGGCTTGGGCGGCGGGGGCGCCGCGGCTTGCGGCGGAGGAGGCGGCGGCGGCGGCTCCCCGCAGCCAGCCGCGACGCTGACGACCAGCGCGATGAACGCCAGGCCCGACCTCCACCAGTCACACTGATTGGCAAGCTTCATCATCATCCCCACAACGATTCAACGCGACGGCACCTTCGCCACCGCGACCTGGTCAGAATAGCAAACAGGAAAAAAGGTGATCCCACCCGGCTTCCACGTAATCTTTGCGCAGCCGTTTATCCAAGCCCAACGCCGTGAGGCGTGGAGTGCACCACCACCAATCGCCAGGTCCAGCGTGGTTCGCCCACGGCCTTACGACCGATCGGCCTTCACGACGGCGATTGATGCGAGCCGGAGAGGCACACAGGTTGAAAACCTGTGCTACGGGGGGACAGCGAGGGGCTGCCCGTGCCCAGGAGCCGGCGTTGCTGACAAGCGCAGCCATGGATGGCGGAGCGAAGTCAGCATCGAGCGAGCGCAGGCCTGGAAGGCCTGGAAGGCCGCAGCGAGCGTCCGGCGACGGGCATGGGCAGCCCCGAGCAAAGGCGAACCACGAAGACACACAGGTTGAAAACCTGTGCTACGGGGGGACAGCGAGGGGCTGCCCGTGCCCGGGAGCCTGGCTGCGCCCAGCGACGGCATCGACGGCCAACGCACAACTGGCCCACGCGACGGCCACGATCACACAAGCGAGCACGGCGGATCGCATCGCGTCACCCCTCGCCGCGGAAGTTGGGCCGGAGGCGATAGAGCCCCGACTCGTGCCGCTTCAGGATACCCACGAGGTCGCCGGCCTCGTCCACGGCCGCAATCGCCCCGACAGGCTCGTCACCGACGGCCACGAGCCCACCACGAACGGCCTTCGCGAGCAGGTCGTCGCCGAGCGTGACCCTTGGCACGAGCGGCACCGCCGCAACGGCCGGCAGCATCGCGGCCCGCACCGACTCGAGCGTCACCGCCGCCATCGCGAGCGACTTCCTGCGCTCAAACGGGCCGACCGCTGTTCGCGTGAGCGACTCCATCACGGCCGTGGTGCCGAGGGCCATGGCCAGATCCCGGCCGATCGCCCGCACGAACGTCCCCGACGAGCAGACGATGTCGAGCCCGAGCCGCGGCCACTCATAGGCCGTGATCGTGAGGATGTCGATCCGCACCGGCTTCGCCGCGAGTTCGAGCGGCCGACCCTTTCGCGCGAGCCGGTAGGCCCGCTTGCCGTCGACGTGCACCGCGGAATAGTCGCAGGGCCGCTGGAGGATCTCGCCGCGAAAAGAGGGCAGGGCGGCCTCGACCGCGTCTCGCGTCGGAACGTGCGGCTCGGCTTCCACCTCGATCGGCGTCTCGAAGTCGTCGGAGGGGCTCGACCGACCGAGCAGGAACGACGCGGTGTAGTGCTTCGGCAGATCGTGCAGGTAGTCGACGAGTTTTGTGGCGTGGCCAGCGCACACCACCACCACCCCGTCCGCGAGCGGATCGAGCGTGCCCGCGTGGCCGACCGTCTTCATGCCGATCGCCCGGGCGACTGCATCAACGACCCGTCGTGACGTCGCGCCGATCGGCTTATCAACCGGGATCACACCCGTGAATGGGAAACGCATACAGCTCCGCGATCTGGGCCGGCGACGCGGCCGCGAGCGACATCCGGGCCCGGAGGGCGGCCGGATCCGCGACGGCTCCGGAAACAAGCCGCTCGAACTTGAGGTCCACCACCGCCGCGGTCCGCGCCACGTCGGCCCGGGCGTGGCCGAGCGGATACTTCACGAGCCCGCCGCCGAGGCGGCCGAGCGCGGCGTGGTCGATCGCCACGCTCGTGGGGATCCCCTCCGGATAGAGCGCGTCATACTCCGAGCCGCCATGCTCGATCGCCATCGTGGCGATCAGTCGTGCCACGGCCGGGTCGCGAATCGCCTCGTCGGAGTAGTCATCGGGAAGGAGCATGAGCGACTCCCAGCCGATCGGGTTCCCCGCCTGCGCCGCAGCGCGGGCCTTGAGCAGCGTCTTCGCGAGGATGAATGGGAGCGAGTGATCGGCCGACTGCCGCGTGGTCGGCGTCCGCTTCGCCGGATCCGCGATGATCGAGAAGGCGGGCTCGTAGATCCGCACGGTGATTCCGCGGATCGCGTCGAGGTCGGAGGCAAGGCCTGGATGGGCCGCAAAGAGATCGACCAGCGACTGCAGGGCGCCTGCCGACTGATGCTCGTAGAGGCCGAGCTTGAAGTGCATCGCGTGGATCGCGAAGGCATCGCCGCCGACGCCGAGCTCGAGATCGAAGGGGCTGCGGCCCGCGGGGCAGGGCTCGTTCTTCCGATAGATCGCCAGCGGGTTGCGAAACACGTCTCGCGGGCCGACGAAGCCGGCGAGCGCCCGCCGTGCAGACATCACCGCCACCTCCGACGAGAGCGCGGCCGATGCCCCCTTGCTGTCGGAGAGCTGGTGCCCCGCCCGAATCGCGCGAAAGGGAACGTAGTGGGCCACGACCATGCCGATGGCCGACTCAATCTGGTCGGCGGTGCCCCCGAGCGCCGCGGCGTAGGCAAC
>Ga0304730_1003425_pt1 | contig 10711 bp, 7 predicted proteins | sample M_130628_MF_Meta_FD_190474 | JGI IMG/M metagenome (GOLD analysis project Ga0304730, IMG submission 190474) | Freshwater microbial communities from Lake Montjoie, Canada to study carbon cycling - M_130628_MF_MetaG (v2) (version 2) | ecosystem: Environmental > Aquatic > Freshwater > Lake | place...
CAACGCTCGGCGTTGGTAGATCAGCAACGAGTCGCGAGCCCGCGTCAAGGTCGAGTAAGTCATTGAAGCTGGGCTCTTGCCCTTGCAGCACTCGAGCGCTAATGATCCCCGCGTCTGCAGCGTGCACGCGCCGGTAGGCTGCAGCGGCTTGGTGCTGATTCTCGCCGTGGCCGAATGTGCGAATGCGCTCGAGTACAATCACGTCGCGAGCTGGCATTTCACCGTCGCTGTCGCGCGCGAGCGGCGCAACATGGGCCGCGATGACGAGTGCCGCCGAGCGCCGGAGTTCGCTCCGCAGTGCGGCTAGGTTTCCAGTAGATCCCATATCGGAGAGAAGGTCGCCGATTGCGGTTGGGTCAACGACGATAATCGGCCCCTCCTCGGCCGCAAGTAGCGCGCGCGTGATGGCGACGATTGTGGCGGCCGGGGCTTCGGCTCCTGCCGGGGCGATCAAAAGGTCGGCACTGGTAAGGCTCGCCGCCGCCTGATCGAGCGTCACGGCGTCGGCGTGTTCGGCGACCTGGATCTCTTCCGCCCGCAGATGCGGGGCGGCGGGGCCCGCTTCAATCGTGGCCCCACGGGCAGCGAGGGTCGCGAGGATCGGTGTCAGCCCTGCCAGGGCGGGACTCTCGGGGGAGATCAGCAGAAGGACGCGCATGCTCCTGATGGTGGCATACTCGCTCACACAAACCCGCACGCTGTTGTGCTGGGTGAACCGCAACCTAGCGAGTGAGGGCAAGATGTTTCGTTGGCCTTGGGAGTACCTCTTCACCGTCTTGAACGCTGATCTTGGAACGTTCTACACGCCGTTCTGGATTGCGAACCTTGTGCTCTTCCTTGCGACGATCCTGGTTTATTCATTCGCGACCCGCGGCGACCGCGGGCGGGGGGTGGTCGGCGACGAATGGGAGTACATCCTGTGGATCAGCCTCGGCACCTTCGGAATGAATTTGGTCTACGCCGCGTTCCAGTGGTACGGCCTCTTCCCTATCGCTACAACGCTCGTTGGACTTCTTGCGCTGCGCGACACAGTCACGAAGCGCTTCCCGCCACTCCTCGCTGCTGAGGCGGAGCATGCCGCACTCTTGCGCACGCGGCGTCAGGTTGCCGACGGGGTCGAGGCGACCATTCGACCAGCGAATCGTCGCGGGTAGTCCGTTGGTGTGCGCGGTTGCGCACTGCGAACGATCATGAATATTCGCCGATTCGGCCCCGGTCACCGACGTGCCGATCGCGCTGCGGGCTCCCAGGGTGTTCTCAGTAGCGCCATCTTCTCGAACGACGTCGCGCAGATCACCGAGTTTACGGTCACACCGGGCGGTACCTACGGTCCGCTTCGCAGCGCTGGTGATGTTGTGCTGGTGGTGATTGAGGGCGGCGGTTGGGTTACCGCACGTGAAACGCAGGTACAGCTTGCCGCAGGTGAGTCGCTGCATCTTGAACGGCTGACGCCGTACAGCGTCGCTGCGCGAGAGTTGCCACTACGCGCGATCCTCGTCGAGCTTTCGGCGAGCAGTGGTGCTGAGTCTGCTCGCACCATACGCGCCAGCGGCGGCGGCGCAGAGGAGTAGTACTCCGACAACAAGCGTCGCGCTGCTAACCAGTGCGGTTTCGGCTGGGCTTTCAAGGGTGACACCGAACTGGAACGGCCACGTCCAGGTTGGGAGGATTCCCTGATACCAGTTATGCATACCAGCAGGGAGTGGGAGGGCCGACCAATTCGGATACCAAATGAGCGCAACCGCTGCGATGCTGCCAATGGTGATGGTGAAGATGCGTCGCACATCTCGCGCTCCAAGGATCGACCACGCAGCAACCGTTGCCGGAACAAGTGCGATCGCGCCAACGAGTGGTCCGGGTGTGCCGAATCCTCCGGAGAGGCAGACCTGACTCTCGGGGTAGACGCTTGTCACCCCTGCGAGTGCGCAGAGTGCGCCAGTCGCCATCCAGAGCACTGGAGCCGCAAGCACCGCGCATGCGCCGCTGATGCGCACGATCTGCGCGGCACGCAGTGATCCCGCGCGAAGATCAGCTAAAAGCAACGCGAGTCCGATCAGGGCGATCTGTGATGTTGGGTAGTAGTGATATTGAAATGCGGCGCGATCAATGCGCGCCCACGGTAGCCAGAGTGCGAGGCCAAGAACGAGAACGGAGGCGAGGCCCCAGCTTCGTCGGCGCCACGCCTCTACTGCGAGCCAGAGTGCGCCGCCAACGCTGAGGATGCGTGAAAGCACGTTGCCGCCGTCGTACACCGCGGCGGTCCACGAGCTACCACCGGCGGTGAAGCTTGATTGGAAGAACCAGACGGGCTTCAAGTCGAGCGGCCACGCCCACCAAGGTGAGCTCGCGGCGTGTGCGACGCGCAGCGTGTCGTGATAGCGATACATCGAAACTGTGAGGTCGGTCAGTGTCTGTCCGGTGGTGCCGATCGGCCAGCCGGCAATCAACTGGTTGCCGAGCGCCACCCACGGCAGGTAGCTCGCGATGTAGATGCCAAGCGGAAGTACGGCGAGCGTCAAGAAGATGAGTGTCGCTTCGCCTGGGAGCGAGAGCAGTCCAAGAAGAGAGCGCGGGGTTGCGTCGCGTCTTGAGATTCCACCAGCGCGATGGATCGCCGCGCCTGTCGCTGCGAGGAGGAGTGCCAACACAGCGGCGAACGGAAGATTTGGGATGCGAGTGGAGCCATCGGCGACCGCGAGCGCTGGTGGAAGGAGTACGGCGCCGAGGAGAGCGAGCCCGGCCGCCACCAGTAGACGCCCAGGTGCTGTTCGCGCGAGCCAGATGATGCCGAGGCCAAAGATGCCGTAGATAGCGACCCACTTGCTCGCGAGTGCGCCGCCGAGCAGGAGGCCGGCCACGAGGAGGAGGAGCCCCCCGGAGAGGGCACCGCGGACGCGGTCTTGCAGCCACGCCACGAAGGCGACCGCGCCGCCGAGCAGGAGGGCGAGAAGGTAGACGTCATTCATGCCGATGCGGCTCTGCACGAATCCTGCTCCGTCGAGCAGGGCGAGAACTCCGACAAGGACGGCAACGTCGCGGCGCTCCGTCAGGAGGCGGGCCAAGAGCACCAGGAGGGCTGCGGCAAGCGCGCCGGCAATCACCCCAGGCCAGCGCCAGCCGGCGGCGAGGTCGCCCACGTTCACCTGCGTTATCGCACCCGATGGCGCCGCAAGGAGTAGCTCGCCGTTGCCCCCATCGCCGCGCTCGGCAGAGGCGTCGAGGGCCGCGCCGTTTACGCCAAGCATGAGCGCATCGGCGCTCACGGCAACATCGGCAAACCGAGCGTTGCCGTTCGGCTCAACGGTCCACAGCGATGCGCCAGTGCCGTCGGGCCCAGGTGCCACTACGTGCACCATGCGACTCGCGTCGCTAGGCACGATCGCCGTAGCGCCCGGAATCGTAATCTGCGCCATAAGAGTCAAGATCTCGTTTTTTGCGCTGTACACGCGCACGCCGTCGCGACTTGCTACGTAGAGTCGCGGTGAGTCAAACCAGTCGACTGCGACAACGGCAGCTGCGCCCCCATCAATGGGTGACGATCGCATCGCCGACAGGTCACGTGCTGCGTAGCTCGTTAGCCCACTGGCGCTCGTCACAAAGATCCGCTCTTCGCCATCTACCGTGAGCGCGGTTGCTGATGAGCCGCGCGCCAGTGGCGCGCTCGCCACCGTAACTCCGTCGCGCACGAGCAGCACCTGGTCGCGCTGCACGAGTGCAACGTCACCGCTGGTTAGCGGCGCGATACCGGAAATAGTTCCGCCGGATACCGACCACGTACGCAGGCCACTCGTGCCGCCTTGATCGGCGGTGGCGCGGTCGGCAGAGAAGATTGTGCCGCTTGAGGTCGCGCCCCAAAGAGAGCCGTCGTGGGCGGCGAATAGTTGCGACACACCATGCAGTGGGAGTGAGCCGAGAACTGCGCGCGTTGATGCATCAAGCACGCTGATCTCGTCTGGCCCGGCAATCCAGATCCGGCCAGTGCTTAACGCATCCTCTGGCCGAGCGGCAATTGCGCCGATCGTCGTTGCGTATGTTGTTTGCGCGTCGACGCGGGGCGCGCCAAACGTTTCAAGGCCAAGTGCGATGAGGTACTTCGCGAGATGCGGGTGGGTGTATTCGTAGATCGCATGCGGCTCGCCGTACTTCCAGTCTTGCATGAACTCTGTTGCGGTTCGTACGTGATAAACCTCATCAAACTGGAAGTGCGTCGGCTCACCAACGCGCCAACCTCTCAGTGATAGCGCGCTCACCGCAACAAGCACGAGAAGCCAGAGGTCGATGCGCGTAAGGGTACGGCGAGGCTCTGGCTTGGCGATCACGACCCGTCGTGGCACAGCATCGACACGTTTCTGTTGTGCAGCTAATGGTCGCGAGGCCACCGTACGTTTATCGTCCTTCCACGCTAGCCAGATTGCTGCAACCAGCGTTGCAGTAATTGCGATCGCGGTAGCCGTTACCGCGACTGATGTATGTAGCGCATCGGTAAAGACGCCAAGGTTTGGCAGGCCTGGGTTTTGGAAGTACGAGATGGTGAGTACTCCCCAGCTGTTCGCAAGGAAGGCGACGGAGGTTGCGATGGCAATCCAGCGCCATGCGGGTCGCGCAGCGGCGAGTGCAATCGTGAGTGGAATCGCTGGGAAGAGGTATCGCTCATGGACGCGCGTTGGTAGAACGAAGAATGCGATGGCGAGGATGGCAACGGCGGTGACGGTTCGGATCGCTGTGTCACGTCGTACGTAACGCATTGCAACGAGTACAGCGGCAGCAATTGCTGCACTGCCGATTGCTACGCCAGGGATTCCAATCAGCGGGAGCGGGTCGATGTCGGAGGCCCATCCGCTCGCATCAACGACCGCGCGTCCGCCGACCGAGATGAGCGCCCAGGGGTTCCAGGCATTCACTGAAAGGTAGGGGTAGCCGCCTGCCGCCTCTGCGATCTTGGCCAGCACATCGGGAAGTGTGAGCCCGAACGGGAGGGCGGCGAGGGCGATGGTGGCGGCGCCGGCGAGGCCCGCCACAACGAAGGCCCATGGGTCGCGTGCCGACCGTGCTCGCACAAAGGCGAGGATGCCAACAATGGGGATCAAGATGCCGAACTGCGGCTTGAGCACCGCCGCAAGGGCGGCGAAGATCGCACCGCGAACAGTTTGGCCACGGATGAGCGCGGAGAGCGAGTAGAGGAGGGCCGCGGTTCCAATGGAGTCAACCTGCCCCCATACCGCCGAATCGAGCCAGACCATTGGGCCAACAGCCATGGCGATGGCGGCGGCGACCTGACCGCGCCGTGGTGCGCCGAGGTCGGCGGCGAGTCGTGCCGTCGCGAGCACCAGCAGACCGTCGGCGAGGATCGCGGGGAGCTTTACGAGTACCCCTGGGTCAGTGCTGCCAGTGATGAGTGCGCCGACCGAACTGAGTGCCCACAGGATCCACATGTAGCCGGGGAGATAGTCGACAAAGATTCCGCGCGTATAGAAACCCCACGGTCCGCGGGTCCCTAATTCAGACGCCCACGCTCGGAATGAGTTGAGGTCGGCGGAAAATCCTGCGTCTGGAGGGAGTGCGACGTATGCGATGATCACCCGCAAGAGAATCCCGAGTGCAGCAATCAGCGCAATGGTGCGAAGGCTGACCTGTTCGGTTGGTCGACGGGCCGTCTGGGAAGTCATCTGCCGAGTGTAGCGGTGAAGGGGGTTGTGGAAGGTGCCACTACAAGAGCTCTCGCTCTTCTTCCCGTGCCACAACGAGGCCGACAACCTTGAGGCGCTCGTTGCCGATGCGCTCGCGGCACTCCCCGCTCTTGCCACCGCCTATGAGGTCATTCTCGTTGACGATGGTTCGCGCGATGACACTGCTCGCGTTGCTGAGCGCCTCGTACAGCGGCACGGCGGAATCGTACGTTTGGTGCGCCACGAGGTAAATCGCGGGTATGGCGGCGCGCTGCGCTCAGGCTTTGCAGCGGCACGGTACGACTATCTTGCCTACACCGACGGGGATCGACAGTTTCGCGTGGCTGACCTTGCGTGCCTTGTTGAGCGTGCCGAGGCCACGCACGCGCCAGTAGTAATTGGGTATCGGTTACAGCGTGCTGATCCGCTGCTGCGTCTCATCTACGCCACGTTCTATCGTATTGCGAATCGTATCTGGTTCGGACTGCGCGTCCGTGACGTTGATTGCGCCGCGAAGCTCTTTCGTCGTGACGCGCTGCGGGGAATCAGTGTGCACTCTGATGGCGCCTTCTTCTCCGCGGAGCTACTTATTCGGTTGCGCGTTGCTGGAGTGAAGATCTCTGAGGTTGGCGTGCCGCACTATCCGCGTACCGCTGGTTCACCCACAGGGGCGCGCCTGTCAGTTATTGCGCGGGCTATTCGCGACTTCTGGTCGCTGCGGATTGGGCTTTGGGCGAACCGCTCCCGAACGCTTGCGCGCGGTCGCGCACTGCTGAACGATGAGCGCTAGCGCGCTGCCGGTGGCTCCTCGCCGTCAAGCGAGTTAACAAAGTCACGGAAGAGTGAGAGTCGCTCCTCTTCAGCGGCCTCTGGAACGATCCCTTCTGCTGAGAGCAGTTCTGCAGAGATAAAGATTGGGGCCTCGGCGCGCAACGCCAACGCAACCGCATCGCTTGGCCGCGCGTCGAGCTCTGCCTCTTCGCCGCTTGGGGCAACCATCAGCATCCGCGCGCGAAACGTCTCTTCGCGAACCTCGGTGATGCGCACTTCGCGCAGTGTTGCCCCTAGGGCACGAATGGCGCGGAGCGCCGTGTCGTGCGTTAGTGGGCGTTCTGGTGTGATGCCCTGAAGGTGATAGGCGATGGCGCTGGCTTCGTTGGGTCCGATCGGGATCGGCAGGTAGCGCGCCTCTTCGGCGTCGCGAAGGAGCAGCACGTGCGTTCCAGAGATCATCTGGATTCGCACCCCCTCAACCACCGCGCGTCGTAGTTCCATCTCCCTATGATCGCACGCTTACGGCGTAGGAATCGGGGTTTCGATCACTGGGTCAGGCGTTGGGTCGACGCTCGCCCCTGGCTCTTGCGTCACTGGCTTTCCAAGGACGGCGCTGCGAACGCGTCCCGCCTCGGCCCAGACAAATGTTGGAGCACCGCCATCGGCGGCGGGGAGGATGTATCCGCCGAGAATCTCGCCGACTGGATCGGCACCATCGTTGATGACGTACTGCGCCAACATTGCGCCGGATGATGCTTTGCTATACGCGATCACTCGATGTGCGCTGCTATCCCAGACGTAGAGGATCCCCGTTCGGCTTGCCCCTGCGGACATCACGAGTGTGGGGGTGAGGAGGGGACGGAGCAGCTCGTCGCCAATCTCCGCTGGGCTCCAGTCGTCTGGCGCCCCGCCGGAGTAGCGGCGCAGAACACCGCTGCTCGTCATATACACATCGCCGTCGATTGCGATGCCTGTCATCGCGCCGAGCGACATCGGGTTGATTAAATACGCCGTTGGCGTCGCGGGATAACCCGTGCCGTCGGGGGCTGGCTGATAGCGCAGGATCTGACGCGCAGAGGGGTCAACCACATAGAGGCGATAGAGCCCCGTCCCCGAGTCGGCTGCGAATCCGATGATCGCCTTGACATCGCTCCCCCACAACTCGCCGTCGCGAACGCGGAGCTTGACGAGTGTCCCCTTGCCGGCTCCGTCGGATGGGCGCCAGCGCCAGAGATTGGAGGAGGTGTCAAACACCACGAGGTCTGGCCCAGCCGCGGCGAGAAGAAGTGCACGGCCCGTGCGCGTGCCGTACAGGTCGAACCCTGGTTGGTACACCACGGTTGCGCGGCCACGCTCGGCGTCGATTCGGTACACCGCGCCTGTCACCTTATCGATCACATATGGCAAACCGTCTGGCCCTTGAACAATCGCCTGAATCTCAACGGTTGCGCCCGCCGCTTGAAAATCAAAGAGCCCGATTGGCGCTGTGACGTTTACCAGGAAGATCTTGTTCAGTGTCTCCGTAGCCTGCGCTCGGAGCGATGTTATTTGGGTGAGCGGGCTGCCGCCGGCCTCTGCGAGATTAAGGTTGGCAACCGCGGCCAGCAGCAGACTCTTCACGCGCGCGGGGTCATTAACGAGAAGATTGGTCTGGGGGTCAAGCGCTTCGGTAATGCCGATCTCTGCGCTTCGTAGCGCCTCGCGGGCCTTCGCTGCCGAATCAAGCTCGGGTGTTGACCCGTTCAGCACGAGCGCTGTTGCACCACCAACGCCGGCAACCAGCACCGCTGCGAGAAGGACGGCGGCTGAGCGGCGTCGGCGTGCGCGTTGCACGTCTTGCTCCGCCTGCTCGTCGCCTCCTTTTGCTGCGCGGAGTGTTGGCTCACTTGGGGTAATCGTTAGCCATGGTGCCCGGCGTTCAATCTCATTCGCAATGCGCGCAACGGCGCGCTGCCAGAACGACGTTGAAGTTGCAGCGCGCTCTCGCCACGACCGCTCGACTCGTGGCTCAGCTGCGACGCGATGCTCAGCACGCAGCCGCGCCTCCGCGCGTGCAGCTTCTTGTGCTGCGCGTACGGCATCGCTTGTGCGCTGGTCGCGCGCGGGTGGTGGTTGGCTCTTTCCTCGCGCACGTGCCTCCGCTCCGCTTCGTGCACTTGGTCGTCGCGCGTCAATCACCGCCTGCGCTGCGGTGTCAATCGGCTCATACGGTTGCGTGTGGGCGTCAGGCCGCTTCGGGTCGGCTTTCGCCGCCGCTGGTTTCGCGGCAGCGATGCGCGCCTCTCGTTCAAGGTTTCCCTCTTCCCAACGTGTGCGCGCGTTGATCTTTGCAACGGCAACTGGATCAGTTGGAACGTTGATGAGCGTGTCTGACTCAGGCGTGGCTCGCGAAACAACCTTTCGCACTGGTAGTAGCACTTCAAGGAGCACTGCTGGGTAGGCAAGAGGCGCAAGCACGCCACTTACCGGGGTGTGTGTTTTCACGGCGCGCTTCGCCTCTTCTGCTGTGATCGCCATCGCGACGCGGTCTTCGGGCGACATCGAGAGTCGCGTCGCGGAGATCCCGCCGCGCTCCAGCGTACGCGATGATGCGCCGGGTGCTTCGTCGGGCAACATGATTGTGGTCATGCGGCCCTCTGTGGTTCGGCGGGCAGCAATCGCTACGCCGCTGGTGCGCGCGACAAGGACCTCGTTGCGCGAGAGCGCCACGAGCCCAACTGCGACGCTTTCGCCGAGCCGCTTCTGCGCAGCTGCGAGTGCGCGGCGCGCTCGCTCGGCAGGGCTTGCTGAAGCGTCGTTGTCATAAAGGTTTAAGGTTTCGTTCGCCGCTTTCTGTAGTTGGTCAGCTGGAGCGCCGGTGAGTAAAATCAGTACAGCGCGCGTGCCGAGTACGCGCTCTTCCGACGGCCCTTTCGGTGTGCGTGCAAGTAGAAGCCAGCCTGGTCCGAACGCTGGCTCGGCCGCCGTGAGCACTGCGGGGTGAATGGTTTGTTCGGTGTGGTCCATCTGTGCAGAATACGCTCAGTCTTGCTCGCTGCCTGGGGCGGCAATTCGTACCGTTAGGCCGATTGAGCGTTCGCCGCTGGGGCGCTCACTAAAAGCGCGAGCGAGCTCTGCGCCGCGAAGGTGGAGCTCTTGTGCCGCCACGGGGTTCCGTGCCTCAACAATGAGCCGGCCGCGCTCGATAGCGACAAGGTGGCTCACAGGGGCAAGGTGTGGCGCCACTTCGCGCAGCAGGTCACCAAAGGCTCCCATCGTTCGTGCGAATCGCAGCTCCTCTTCAAAACCTAGGGCGCGTGCCGCTTCGGGGAGTAGGCCAGCGAGCCCCTCTGGTCGCCCTTTTCGCGTGCGCTTCGTGCTCACGCTGCCACCGCGCTGCCGTGTGGGCCGCGTTGAATCTCGCGCGAGGTCGCCCGCGCTACAAGGCCGGGGGCGAGATCTTCAAGCGCAGTTGCGGTAATGATGCTCTGTGGCAGCGCGGCGATGCGCGCCACCAGGTGCTCGCGGCGCTGGGGGTCGAGCTCAGAGAATGCGTCGTCGAGCAGCAGCACGGGTGGGTGGCCATGCTCGTCGGTAAGCAGTTTGATCTCAGCAAAGAGGAGCGCGAGGAGGAGGCTGCGCTGCTGCCCGCGCGAGGCGGTTGGGGCGATATCGCTCCCGCCAACATGGAAGGCGATGTCGTCGCGGTGTGGGCCGACCAGCGTGTACCCCTGATAGCCCTCTGTCTCAGCGGTCTGATCGAACGATTGCACAAGACGTGCTGCGCATTCGCTCGCGGATTCATCCGGGCGGTACTCCTCGCGCGACAGATAGTGCGTTTCCAGGTCGGCTTCGCTCGGCGCAACCTCGTTGTGTGTTGCCGAAAGCACCGGGGCGAGCGCTGCGAGAAGGGCAAGGCGGCCAGCAACCACCTCTGACCCGGTGGTGATCAACATCTCGGTCCACGGGCGCATCTCACTCGTGATAGCGCGGCGCGCGGCGCCGTCGACTTCGAGCGCGTCTTTTAGCAAACGGTTGCGTTGGCGAAGCGCGCGTTCGTATCGCGTCAGGGTCGCCTCGTACCCGCGCTGCCACTGCGATGCAACGCGGTCGAGCAGCCCGCGGCGCACCGATGGTGCCCCAACAACAAGGCCCGTCTCTTCTGGAACAAAAGCAGCAACGCGCAGCCGCTGACCGAGCGCCGCCGTGGTGCGCGCGGTTCCGTTCAGCAGGTGCTTCGCTCGCCCGGCGCGCGAGATCTCTACACCGAGTGTTGACTGCGCAAGTGTGTC
>Ga0304730_1003429_pt1 | contig 10697 bp, 11 predicted proteins | sample M_130628_MF_Meta_FD_190474 | JGI IMG/M metagenome (GOLD analysis project Ga0304730, IMG submission 190474) | Freshwater microbial communities from Lake Montjoie, Canada to study carbon cycling - M_130628_MF_MetaG (v2) (version 2) | ecosystem: Environmental > Aquatic > Freshwater > Lake | place...
GTTCCGCGTAAAGGCCCAACCTTCCTCCGAGGTTGGATAACACTTTCGGCGTCACGCCAGGCGACCTGGCTTAGATCTTTCGACCTTTACAGTTGCGGGACAGCACCGGAATCAAACCGGATTTCGCTAAACGCAACGCCACTTGTTCATTGGCAGCCATAACCACGAATGACTGTGCCGCCTGGATCAAGTGCGCTGAACTTATCACGGCCTATCGCAAGTGGCTATGAAGGGCGCTTTCTTCGGAATTTCGCGCTTAAACCCCAAGCGGTTACTCGATAAATCGCTTCAAAAACAATCTTTTTAGACATCTTGCTAACTCCGTATTTACGTTCAACGAAAGTAATAGGAACTTCCAAAATAAAGCCATTAATTTGGGACATGCGCTTAGTCATCTCGATTTGAAAACAATATCCCTCGCTTTTAACTGATGCTAAATCAATTTGAATTAACTTATCAGTGCGATAAATTCGAAAGCCAGCTGTCATATCCTTGACTTTGCCGCCAAGTAATAATCGGGCATAAACATTGGCAGATCTTGATAACCATTCCCGGCGTCGCGCCCAGTTTTGCACTGCGCCACCAGAAATCCAGCGCGATCCAATAATCAAATCTGCACCACTTGTTTCCATGGCGCTCATCAACGTAAGAAGGTCGCTTACTTGATGAGAGCCATCGGCATCCATCTCAATTAAAAACTTATATCCACGATCTTCGCCATATTTGAAACCAGCTTTATAAGCACTGCCTAAGCCCAACTTCTTCTTTCGCTCCACCACAACGATACGGCCACTTTCCAGACCCAGTGCGCGACAAGCATCAGCCGTGCCATCAGGTGAGCCATCATCTACTACTAAAATATCTAAATTAAGTTCGAGCAACTGTGGCAATAAAATACCGATGCTGGTGATCTCGTTATAAGTGGGAACGATAACTAAGTAATCGCGGTTCATCTAGAAAAACTCAAATATCAGTGAGTGAGCGTAACTTTTGAAAGACCTACCGGAGCATCTGGATCAAAGCCAGATTTCTTAGCGAATTCAAGTGAGAAGCGCTGCAGCGAAATTGCATCAACGATGGTTGATTCCATTTCATCACGGCAATCAGAGCCAGCAATAACAATGTCACCGGCTTCGGGCGAACCACCATTGCCAACCCAAATAATGCGACCAGTAATAGCCCGAATGCGTGTTGTGGCTTCAGATATTGAATTAAGCGGTAGGTGCGCTGGTGCCAAGATAAAAACTTGAGTTTCTGGAGTTAGCGCTGAAATTGGACCATGTAAATAATCTGCTGTTGAAAGTCCCTGCACTGAAACTTTGCAGGTCTCTTGAATCTTAAGTGCTGCTTCGCGAGCATTTGGATATGCAAAACCACGACCAAGAACCACAGTTTCATTCTCTCGGCTACAAGCTGCAACCGCTTTAGAGACTAGAGAGGCATTGCTAGTTAGCTTTTCAGCTTGGGCAATTAATAGATCGCCATCGATTTTTAAGTTGGCCCAAGTTGCCACCAACAAATATGAAGTTAAAAGTTGAGCTGAATAACTCTTGGTGGCTGCAACGGCTAACTCGGCTCCGGCTTGGAGATCTAAGTGATGGTCTGCAGCCTTGGCTAGAGGTGAATTAGCATCGTTGGTTAATGAAATTAACTTTGCACCTGCGCTTTTGGCAGACTTCGCAAAAGCAACTAGGTCAGGTGACTGACCACTTTGGCTTAGGGCAACTACTAGGACTCCTTGATAATGAAGTTCAGCATTATAAATTGTTACCGATGATGGTGAGGTAAGCCCGCAAGGCAGACCAAGTTTGGTTTCAATTAAATACTTTAGAAAATGTGCGGCGTTATCTGAGGTGCCACGCGCCAAGATCAAAATTGAAGAGATCTTATTTTCGGTCAAAATATCTTTGATTGGCGCTAGGGCATCGAGGTTGCTCAAGATACGGCGAAAAACCTTTGGGGTCTCAGAGATTTCCGAGGCCATTACAGCGCCTAAGGATTCATTAGCCATACTCATGAGGCTATCTTCCCACAGTATCTAGCGTGCTTCCATAACCTCTTTTAAGCGCACCAAAGTCTTTGCAACGACCATTTGAGTCCAGGGATAAGCCTTACGCGCCTTTAACCAGGTCTGCGATATTGATTCTCGGCCATCAAAAGTTTCAGTAACTTCGCATTGATTTGGGCTTATTTCACGAATCTCATAGCGCCAACGCCAACGACCTAAGTGACGCCAAGCGATCAGTTTATTCTCTTCGAATTCAACAACGGTATTCCTAATTTTGTAATCAATTCCTAAGTGCATGGACATACCAAATTTGGCACCTAGCGAGAGTCGCTCTGGCCCACTCAGCTTTCCTTGAATGGTATTTGAGCCATCAATTTCTTTATGGCGGCTGGGATTTGCTAAGAGATCAAATATTTTGGCAGCAGGTGCGTCAATAACTATGCGAGCAGCCTTTATTCGTTCATTACCGGTTTCAAAAATCTCCGCTCGAACATTTTGTGCATCAGCCATGATTACTGAGCCCTCTCTAATAGCATCGCCTAATGCTAATCCTCTTGCCGCCAAGTGAGAAGAAGAAAGCAGCAACTAGCCCTGAAAAATTTGATTTAAGTTCACTTACATTCGCAGCTGAACTATCAGCTCTTCGATCTCAAACCACAGCCGGTTCCGACTCTTCAAAAACTTCACCAGCTATTGAAATCTATGACGGGGTGCTCTACCAAGGTCTGGGCTGGAATTCACTTTCGGCAACACAAAAGAAGCGCGCTAATTCACGAGTCTTAATAGTCTCCGCGCTCTTCGGCCTAGTTAAACCGCTAGATCAGATTTTTCAATACAAGATAAAGATTGATAGCAAGTTATGGCGTGCTGCCATTGCAGCGGTTTCTACGAAATTTGTTAGTGAACTAGTTATTGATTGCCGCTCGTCCACCTATAAAAGTGTTTGGACTATTAATCCTGAAAACACAGTTGAGGTAAGAGTTTTTAAAATAAATGGCACAGAGCGAAGTGTGATCACCCATATGTCTAAGAAATATCGGGGCGAATTAACGAGGCACTTACTGATGCAAACTAATGACCCAGCAACACCGACAGAGGTGCAGCGCATGGCAGCGCAGTTATTTGAGTGCGAGCTCCACCCGCCTGCTGATGGCCAGCCCTGGGCGCTAGATCTACTGATTTCTTAAGGGCAAAGTAGGCGAGATACAATCGCGCCATGGATTTACATAAGGTCATTTTGTATTACGGCTTCACGCCGATATCTGACCCTGCCGCGGTTAAATTATGGCAGCGCACCCTTTGTGAATCACTCGGTTTAACCGGTCGAATTATTATTTCTAAGCACGGCATCAATGGCACTTTAGGTGGCGAAATTGAAGCACTTCGCACCTATGTCAAGAAGACTAAGAAGTATGACGGTTTTCGCAAAGTAGATTTCAAGTGGTCAGCCGGCGATGGCACCGAATTTCCTAAATTGTCAGTAAAGGTTCGTAAAGAGCTAGTCGCATTTGGCCACCCTGATGAAATTAAAGTTGATGAAAATGGCGTAGTTGGCGGTGGCATTCATTTACGCCCTGAACAAGTTAACGAGTTAGTAGCAGAACGTGGTGACGACGTAGTTTTCTTTGATGGTCGCAATGCATTTGAAGCCAAGATCGGTAAGTTTAGAAATGCCATCGTCCCTGATGTTGAAACGTCACGTGACTTTGTCGCCGAAATTGAAAGTGGTAAATACGACCACTTAAAAGATAAGCCGATTGTTACTTATTGCACCGGCGGCATTCGTTGCGAAGTTCTCTCTGCGGTAATGAAAACTCGTGGCTTCGAAGAGGTTTACCAAGTAAAGGGCGGAATCGTTCGTTACGGAAACAAGTATGGTGATGACGGTCTTTGGGATGGCTCGCTCTATGTATTCGATGATCGCATGGCGATGGATTTTTCTTCAAAAGCTAAAACTATTGGCGAGTGTGAATCTTGCGCAGCCCCAACAAAGATCTTTGTTAATTGCTCAAATATCGCCTGCCATAAGCTGGTTTTACTCTGTGAAACATGCGCAGCCAAAGATCGCTCAAGTGGCTGCGAGCACGACTTATCTAAAAAGCGCGATTCTTCTTTAATCGGCTAAATTTTAAAGATTAGCTGCATCGCGAATCATGCGAATGTAGAATTTATTAGCAACCCGAGTACTTGGTTTTGGCTCGCCCATCGCCACAAAATCTAACTTTTCATATGCCGCAATCGCGGAATAGTTATCTTCCCAAACACCCAACCCTTGGCGTTGCCAGCCCTTCTCTTGGGCATTTTCATCTACAAACTTAAACATGGCTCGTAATAGCCCAACTCCACGGTATTCCGGCGAACTCCAACAACCGCCGACCCAAGCTGTCGCACCGAAATCACCCTTTAAATTCTCAACAGTCATGATCGCACTATCAATGCCATCGACAGATGCAACTAAGTAATTGAGGTTTTCAAATTTAGCCCGCCACTCAGATTCGCTTTGTGCACTTTCGGTTTCTAGATTTCCACCAAAAGCATGAGCGCTATCTCTTAGTGATGCCAGACGTAATTCTCTAGCTCGAGCCCATTGCTCAGCAGTTAGTAGTTCTACTCTGATATTCACGGCCTAATCATAAACCCTTACCTTGGGCGTGAGTAGACTCGAGCAGTGATGGCCAACTGGACTAAGGCGATAATCAAGCATCGTTTTTCAGTTGTGACTACTTGGCTTTTGCTCATTGTTATCGGTGGTTTTGCAGCAACTAATTTAAATCAGCATCTAACTACTTCGCTGTCTGTGCCAAGTAGTGAATCGGCAAAAGCGCAAGACATACTGCTTAGGTCACAAAGGAATATTTATGAATTTCTTTCTTTATGTGTGAGGGTTAGCACTCAAGAACGTTCATAGAAAACTGTTAATGAACTCGTTGCGATAATTTTTCCACTCATTGCTGCAAGCAAATTCTTCTGAGTCGCTTCAGTATTTTTCAAAGAAAGATTTTCTGATAAAGCATACAAATTCACGGTGTAACTCTTCAGACCTGGTCCTTGTGAGCAAGGTGGTGTGTAACCAAGCTTCTTGCCCTGGAAGTTCTGTCCTAGCGTTCCCACATTGACAGCTCCAGCCGGCAGCAATTTAGTATCAGCTGGAATGTTGTAAACAGTTAAGTAAAAATGATTGCCGATATCTACTTCACCTGGTCTAAGCGGACCAGGGATAGTGTCCATAATAATTACATAAGAAACAATCTTGCTAGAACCTCCCGTCCAGGTGAACTCTGGCGAGATTCCTTTTCCTTCACACGTGTTATCAACGGATAATTTTCCACCATTAACAAAATTTGGACTACTCAAAACTAAGGCTGTCTCTGCAGTTGATGAGCTAGTACTACTTACTTTTGGAACCGTAATTATCTTGCGAAATAGAATCGTATTGTCTAGTTTTAAGTCGCTACTCCAAATTAATTTTGCATTTGCTGACCAGTCGATATTGAAATAGCCATCTTTTACTCCAACGACTTCTTTGCTGAATTCTCTCGCACTTAACCAACTACTGTCTTTATAACTAGGCGAATACCAAGTAGCGGAGTTTTTTATTGTTTGGGATTTACAGTCAGTCAAAGGGACTTTCGAGGTAACGCACTCAGGATTGAGCGGCGCCTTGAAAACTATCAAGGATTTCCAGGTTGAATCTGTATAAGCAACAATTTGATTGGTCGTGAGATCTCGTATTTGCAGGATAATTCCACCATCGCCTATTTGCTGATTACTTTTTCCAATATATTCCAAGCCGGATGTATTTTCGACAAAATCCTTAGCCATCAGCCCAATAGTTAATGGGTAGGTGGCAGTGAACTTAATTTTTTCACTGTTAAATGACTTTTCAGTTGAGATTGAAACTGAATCTTCGCCAACTTTCTTGCCATTTACGTAGAGAGAAAACCAATTATCGGCCCAGACTTCAGCTTGAAAAGAAATGTTTTTGCTTACGGCGGCTTGGGATATACCCGAGCTGGGAAGTATTGCAAACGCCAGAATTAACAGAAAGATTTTCTTCATTTCTAAACAGATCTCGTATAGGAATCTGCAATGTTTCCATCAAACAAAATGAAATCAACTTTTGCTATGTTGTCATTTGTTGATACTTTGAGGAATCCGGATCCCCCAACGCCTTTACCTGAGATATATCCATACTGATTCACGTTGATCTTATTTCCCGGGTGGCTAGGCTGCGGAACTGTTTGGTAAATAATTCCGTCAAGCTCTTGTTTTACATATAAGTGATCATGTCCCTTGAATACAAGGCCAACTTTATGGTCTATCAGTAATTGGTGAATCGGCTTACCCCAGCCTGGGCGATAAGTATCAAAACCGTAACTGCCATCGTTATTTTTGCCTCCCCATTCATTCTTTAGGGCAATTTCTACACCGCCTCGGGAAGTTTGATCTCCCACTAATAAATGGTGAATGTAGATAAATTTATGTCTTTCCTTGGAATTCTTAAGGGTTTCAACCAACCAGTCATACTGAGTTTTCCCGAGTGTCCATTCCCAACCGGCAGCTGTTGGATTCTTCATGGTGTACGTAAATGGATCTAAAACGATATGAATCTGATCCGGGCCAGTGAATGAGAAGTAAGCCAATTCACCGGTTTGTTCCGGGAAATATTCCTTTCGATATTTCTTGGTATTAAAGGAGCTATATCCAAGTTCACCGTCGTGATTCCCAAGACAAATCTTTAGAGGGATGGTTCCGATCTTCTGGTAAAAATTCTTCATAAGTTCAAATCGAGCTCGAATATTTGCCTCAGTCTTCTGCGGTAATTTGTCGACCATAAATATGTCACCGAGATCCATCAGGAACGCGGGAGTAGCGGCAACAATCTGTGCCAACGTACCGTTATAAACATCGGCACTTGAATTTTCATCCATATGCGGATCAGCTTGAATAGCGAAAACTGAATTAGCTACTTCTTTAGTGGTTGCAAAATTCGCTTGTGCTAGCGATAAGAAAGTCTTACTGGTACCCGACGCATAGCGAATTCGATAGTAAATGATTGAGGCAGGCTTGAGGCCAGAGAGAGTAATATTTTGACTAGCGCCTTTAGCTATTTGAATTGTTGGGCTCTTTAATCCATATCCAGTTTTCGCATATCCATATTCGATGTATACCTGAATTGATGTAGTGGTACTTAATGATTTAACTGCAATTGTGGCAGAAGTAGCATTTGGCGAACCTACTAAACTTGCGCTTACCACTTTGCTTGCCGCCACAACTCGGCCAATAGATGTAGAAGTTAGAAGAGCAACTACCGAGCCGCGCAATAAATTACGGCGTGAGAGTGAACCGCTTGCCCAATTAATTAGTTTCTTAGCAGTACTCATTTTCTCTTATATACCTCAGTCCTAGTAGCGCCACTTGCGTCAACAAACTGCATGTTCACATCAGTTAATGTTGCTGAATATTTAACGTGAAAATCGGCACCATTCAAGGAATACTGCAAATCAAATGTATTGCTGCCAGTTCTTTCTAATCCGGTGATTGCAGCTCCCCTCAATGGGGCGCCTGCAGGTCGAAAACCTTTAGTTGCTGCTTGTGGAGATACTTGGCCATCTATTTCTTGAACGACGCCTTTAAAGCCGCCATTTATATATGGGTAGGTTTTGGTTCCGTGATAGTGATATTTCTTTTTACTATCGAAGTGTCCATTAAATTCATCTAGACCGGTAACTTTCTTGCCATCAACTTCAGTCTCGCCATAAATTGGATAGCCATCAAGTGCGTATGCAATCGGTGCCTTTACGCCAACAATTGACTGCAGATGAAGAGGGGCTATGTGATAGTGATAATCATCTGCACGACCGCAATGTCCGCCCCAATCATCGAGTTCTCCAGCCAATAAAGCATCGTCTCCTCGATTATTTAGGGCATTGAAAATTGGGACACCATTAACAGCAATAGCTATTGCACCGCGAAGAAAGTGAGTTTTTGCAGACATTGGCGCCGAACTAATTACTGGAGTAATCGGAATAGACCACGCGTTAGAACCTGAATATGGCTGCACTGTAGGTACTTGCTGTTGCCAACTCTTGATACCAACCATCATTTGATGATCGGGAATTCCGGAACTTTCAACTAGGTAGTACTTGCCACTTCTAAATACTTTTACGCTATTGCTAAATGCTGAGAAACCAGCCAACTTAACTGTTGTGGCTCCAATCGCATCCGTACTGGACACTAGATTTCCAAGAAGTCCTAGGCTTGAAGCAAAGCCAGTAACTTTCAAAAATTTTCGTCGATCTAAGTCAGATAAATGAAATATCTGATGGTCATGGTCAGCACTGCTCATTTCATTATTCGCTCTCTATTTTGGTTTTACAACGTAGCTATGTGCTAGTTGCAGATTTTTTCGAGCAGTATCCTGTGGTCTAGCAGCTAGGAAATACTCAACCTTTGCCTCTGCCGCCGATACTGAGACGCGAACGTGTCCTGAGTTAGGAGCTTTAACCCCAGATAGATATGCAGACTCATTAAACATTCGGAAGGTGTCATCAGCAGGGTTTGGCATTGATTGATAAATCAAACCGTCTCTTTCTTGAGTGCAAAAGATATGGTCATGTCCTTGGAAGAAAATATTTACTTTGTTTTTGACCATCAAGTCGTGAATTGGAAGTTCCCAATTTGGTCTTTCTTTAGCGAATGTACTTGTCCCCTTAGGGTCTTTGCCGCCCCATTCGTAATTAGTTGAAACTTCGACTGCTCCGCGGCCAGTTCCCAAAACATGGTGTGCGAATACAAATTTGTATTTAGCTTTGCTGGTTTCTAGAGTTTTCTTTAACCAGGCATACTGTTCATCGCCAATTCCAACAGTCCAAAGATTTCCCGTTTTTCCGCTTCCGGCATTCGCACCTCCGCCGCCATTCGGAGCTTTAGTTGCTTTGGGCGATGCTTTTGCGCCTCCGTTGCCTCCGCCTCCTTGCTTTGTAGCACTTGGTGCTGGCGACGCTTCAGCAGTGGCCATTGGTGATGCTGCAGTTGAATTTTGATCTTCCGCTACCAGAACACCAGCAACATTGTCTACGGCATTCTTTGAGTGCCAATATGGATCAAGTGTTATGAATAGAGCATCTCCCCAAGTCCAGGAATAGTAGTCACGTAGCAATCCAATTCCAGTAACTTCCTTAGTATCGCCGGTATAAAAACTATTTGGTGCTGGTAATGGGTAGTACTTCAATCGAGCATTACCCGCAAGAACAGCTGGATTTGTTGTGCTGCCATCGAGTAGATATGCAGCGGCTTGCTCATGATTTCCATTAACTAAATAGATTGGGACAGATGAGCCAGCAACATTTAGCCAGTTGCGGTGAGTTTTATAAATTCCTTCAACATTGGTTTGAGTAGCGGCACCTTTGCTGATCAATGGATCAATGCTGAAGTCATCACCCATCAAGATGTGGAAGTCTGGTTGCTGCGAGGCGATATTTGCCATCGTTACATAGTAAAGATCTGAGTTAAACATGTTGCCTGAACGTTCTGGATGAGTATCACCTTGAACCGAGAACGAGAAGGCAGATCCGGCCTTGCGTTGAGTCATAAAAGAGTTTTGCTTTTCATTTACTACGGTTGAAGAATCAGCTGTTTTATATGAAAAGCGATAATAAACTTTAGTATTTGCGCGAAGTCCAGTTAACTCAAAAACTACTGGGGTGCCTGCTTTCAAAGACACTGATGCGGTCTTGGATGAATACCTGGTTTTAGTAATTCCATATTCAATGTAGCCGTTAACATCAACGCTTGATAGAACGCTTATCGCGATTGAGTTATTTGTTGGCCGACCAAGAATTTTAGTAATAACAGGTGCCGTTACACCAAGTGCTTTACCAATTGAAGTGCCGGCAATTGCTGTTACAGCTGCGGCGCCAAAAAGTGATCGGCGGGAAATTGGGTTCTTCGCCCAACTCTTAATTAGGTATCTGCTCTCATCGCTCATGCGGTTAAAATAGAGGATTATCTTTTAAAAAAATCTAATTTAACTTTGTGAATATCTTGTGGATTTAACTCGAAAATAGGTCCAGATAAACCAGGACCCTGCTACTTATTTACGTTAAGCCTTAGGCGACTTAGCAGGCTTGGGATTAACAGCATCGCCTGGTTTTGGCTTTGCTGAATCAGTTGGTTTTGGCTTTGCTGAATCAGTTGGTTTTGGCTTTGCTGACTGTGCAGGTTTTGCTGGCGGAGTAGGAGATGCAGCTGGAGTTGGCTTGACTGGTTCAGCAGGAACTGCCGGAATAGCTGCCAATGCATTGTTTCTTGCCAAGATTGCTGCATCCATTTCTAACTTGCCGGAAGTACTTGCAGCCTTCTTATCTTTTGCATTTGCAGCTGCAGCAACTGCGGCTGCGGTGCGAGCTTTAATTGCATCGGCATCACTTTTGAATTTATCAGCGATTACCTTACGAGCTTGATCCGCAGCTTTTTTAGCATCATTCCAAGTTTTCATCGCTAACTTATAAGCATCTTGATCAGCTTTATTTGTCGCATTCCAATTTGAAACTGCGGTTTTATATTGCTGCAGGGCTAACTGATAATCGCTTTGTGCATCAGCTACAGCAATGTTCGTCGAAGCGAAGAGCGCAGCAATAGCAAGTGAAGTAACTACAAGGCGCTTATTCATCTTCGACCTTTCGAT
>Ga0304730_1003433_pt1 | contig 10684 bp, 13 predicted proteins | sample M_130628_MF_Meta_FD_190474 | JGI IMG/M metagenome (GOLD analysis project Ga0304730, IMG submission 190474) | Freshwater microbial communities from Lake Montjoie, Canada to study carbon cycling - M_130628_MF_MetaG (v2) (version 2) | ecosystem: Environmental > Aquatic > Freshwater > Lake | place...
TATCTGTGCCGATTGCACATAATGAATCTCCAGCTAAATCGTTATAGTTGTGGATATCTCTTGCAACACCAATAAGATGTAAGGGTGGTGCAACGTTTTGCCAGCCACCTATCTTTTCAGGGATTCCGTAACGGAATCGCATATTATCGCAATCAGTCCAACCGCCTTCGGCTCCGTATAGTGTATCTTGTTTGTTGATACCGGGACGTGGAAATTTAACTTTTGTAATTGGCATAAGCTTACTTATACCACCAAATTTGTTGATTTATACTATTTTTTAGTAAAAGGTGGTAATCCTAATAGAGGTCTTTTATCATATAAATTGGAATCTGCAAACTGTCCATTTACATGGTTATAATGCAAGAAAACTTGAGCACAAATATTGCCTGTAAACTCTTCTCTCCAATGCTCTAATTCACAACCTGAATAAACTAACATATCACCAGGTTCTAGATCCACTCTAATACCTTTTGGAGCATCTGGTTTCATTATATTCTTATATTCATCTATTACATTATTACTTCCTGTTGGATCTAAATAGATAGCCCATGGATCTCCACCTAGATTTAATGTTGTAGATATCTCACAAGATGGTCTATCCTTATGTCTTTTTAAGATAGATCCTTTTTCATAAATCCTAGCATAAGAATATGTTGGTATTAGATTAAGATTAGTTTGTTGTTTCATTATAGGCATAACTTTCATAAGTAATGTTTCCATAACAAAGTCTGCATAATGAGAATATACATTTGGAACTTGTTGATCTTTCCAAGTACCTAACATCCCGTTTTCCGCTACTAGATTATTTGAGTATAGATAATTAACAGCGTCTCTTTTAAGTAAGAAATAGTTAAATATAAAATTAGCAAGATCGTATGGTATTGCTTTTTTAATTACTTGATATTTGTTTTGTTGGAAGCTCATGTAATCATACACTTTTGCATGAAATTAAAAGATACCGATATTCTAATATCATTAGATTGATTTGGATCTACACAGTGATTAAGCCAGCTTGGAAACATAATTAAACGTCCTGCAACTGGTTCAAAATGAACTTCTCTCCATAAATAAGATTCTAGTGGTCCATCTTTTCTTCTTGGCATAGACATTAAAGATACAGATTTAGGATCTTCAACTTTTAAATGTCCACAATTCTTTGGAGTCTTAATATAATAAACTCCAGACCATAATGAATTAGGATGCATGTGTGGTCTATTATATCCGCCTGGTGGATTAATGTTTGCCCACATATTACCTAAAAAAGGTTCTGAATCTAAATTTTGATCTTTGTAAATATGTAATTGTGCTTGAAATAATAAATCAACTAATTCTTTATATTCTGGTTTTGTATGCATATCATCTGTTGAATGCCAACCTTTCATATTAGTTCTCGTCAAACCTTTATCTTGATTAGACCAGTTAATAATATTCTGTTCTAATTTAGAGTTGAATTCTTGTGATCCAACGTCTTTAACGTAAATTGGTGTTGCAAAATATAATTCTCTATTCATCACTTAAATGGGGGGCCTCCTACCCAAAGCACTAAAGACTTTCTAACTCCTTTTGTAATAGGAACAACTCTATGTCTAATAAATGAAGCAAAGAAAATAGCTTGTCCTTGTTTAGGTCTTGCAATCTTTCCTTCTGACATAAGTTCTAATCCACCACCTTCAAATTCTGATTCATGTGATAATAAACAAGTCATAGAAATTTTACGAACAGGAGGTTCATTTGCACAATTAACATCCGAATCTATATGCCAATCATAAAAGCCACCTTCTGGGTACTCCGTATACTGTGCGGGCTCTGTCAAAGTTATTCCATCAAATCCAAAATGATTACCATTAGTTTGTTTTATTACTCTTTCTAATGTTTGATACATTTCAGGCATTTTATTAAAAGGAATCCAACTAATGTGAGATGTTCTAGTTTTAGTGTCTACTGTACCTTGAGCTCCACCACCAACTTGACCCATCTCTTGTGGTTCAGCTCTACCTGCATTTATAATTAACTGACATTGTTCTGGTGTAAATAATGGAGTTGTTGTTTCAACTATTAAACTTTTCCAGCGTGGTTCTTGTATGATCATGCTATTTTTTTCATCCTTTCATGATATTTGTATTTAGCAATTGACATCTTTTTCCTAGATTCTTTTGACATTTTAACCCCATACATTCTATTATTTTTTCCTTTATTAATCTTACTTAAAAATTTTAAAAATGCAGGAGTGTGTTTTCTGCCTAAAGTGTGATGTGGCAATTTCTTATATCTTTTAACTAATGAGTCTTTAATTTTTTTCTTATGCTCTTCTGACATTTTTTTACCATACATAGGATTCTTTTTACCCATTTTAGATTTGCTTATTACTTTTGGATCTACGTGTAAATTATCTGACTGGTTTAAAAAATCATCTCTATGAATAACTTTCATTCTTCGTAATACTTTATGTTCCCAATTTAAAGCTGCTTTTTGTGTTTTAAATGTTTTTCTTATTTCAAATATGAAAGATTTCTTTCCGTATCTTTTAATTAAACCTTTTACTTTTTTAGAAGATGTAAAATATTTAGTCCATAGATCATATGGATGACAACCTTTTTTAATTTTAACACCATAATAATATCTATTAGTAGGTACATGTTTTACTAAATATGTGAAAGGAATCATTGAGCACCTCTGTTAGCTATTGGATTATAAAGAACATCGCAATTTGCTGCAAGTGTTCTTCTTGTCTCATTTGTTGAATTAAATGGATATACACAATGTCTCATATCATATGGAAACACATAGAAGTCTCTTAACTTCATTGGTGGTTCATAATCAACTTTTGCAAATTGACCTGACGAAGAACCTAATAATTGAAGTTTACCATTTTGAGGAGATTCTGATGCCGAATATTCTACTCCATAAGTGCTAGGAAGTTTTAAAATCATGACTGAAGACAATCCTGTGAATAAATTACCTTGGTGTGTATGACAGGGGTTGTATTCATTAGCAACCATTTCGTTTACCCAAATTGAATTTAAATGTGTTTTGTAATCTCTAATATGATTAAATTCTAAATAATGATGATACATAGACATAAACCAATCTAATACATTAGCAGGTAACATATTATGTCTTTTCATTTTGGACTCGTCGTCTCCGTTATAAAACAAAGAATGTTCTTTTTTAATCTTACCAACAAGCTGTTTATTAGCTGGTTCTAATGTGTTAAATTTTTGTTCATATGTTTGATTGATTGCATGAAATATATCTAAAGGAGTTTCATATCGCAGAATTGATTGTCCTAAAAATGTGAAGTTAAAGTTCATAGTCCCATCTCTTTTCTAATTTTAGTAGCAGAGATCGCTTGTATTTCTTCGGACAATACAATCTCTTCAATCTTGTAACCAACATCTCTACCATAACATATATTGGTAATGTTAGGCACTTTTACAACATCAAATTGACCTGCATAGTCTTTAAGTTTTTCTTCAATTCTTTTCTTTATATCTTCAAATTCAAATGGATTATTATTTGTTTGTGGCATTGTTCTAACCATTATACAAACTTGACCTGTCTTCTTTAATATCTCTTTAAATAAAGCTAAATGTCCATCGTGAAATGGTTGCCATCTCCCTAACATCTGTGCTGTTGGTTTAGAGTAGTCTATCATGTATCTCCTTTATTATGTTATCGTAGTTAAAATCTTTTATCTCAAAATCTACTTTTTTAGGTTTCTCAAATACTTTATTTGTATCTTCAAATCTTCCTTTATCAATTGTATTCACCCAAATCTTCATATCATAAAAAGATCTATAAGATTCAAATGGACATACAAAGTCTACAACAACATGATTAACTGCAAGATCACACATTGTCATCATACGGTTAGCTTGGCGTCTTCTACCATTTTCTGTAAAATCCCAATCTTCAAATAGCTTTCTAATCTCATCAGCATTGAAGTGTGGTATCTTTTTACCTTCTATTAATTTTTTAGCAAATGTAGTTTTGCCAGATCCAGGTAATCCAAATATTAATATTTTCATAATACAATATGTCCATACGCACGTACGATACTTTCAGGTATCATTGCACGATAAGGATTTGCTTCCTTTCTAATCTCTTCTCTAATAGTATGCATTCTATTTCCAACAACTTTATCGTCATAAGACATACCATTAACTTTAAATTGATTCAAGCTTTTTAAATTGTGATTAAATCTAGGTATTTCTAAAAAGTCGTATATTTTATTTATTTGATTTGTCGTATCATTTACTAATTCATCATATTTAAGAAAATGACACATATGTTTATTTTCTGGTCTTAATGCATTTTGAATTGCAATAAGATCTTTAGCAATTGCGCCGTCAACGTTCATTAGCATAAAGAGTTTTTCTTCTATTGTTTTCTTTCCATATTTATTAGGAAATGCAGAAGGTTCTGTTTCAAACCATTTAACATATGATGCAAGAACATCTAATAGATCTCTCCAAATAACAATGCACTTTATAGGTTGACCTAAATGTTGTTTCATTAACATAAGATTTCCTGGTGTCATTACAGGTCCTCTATCAATGATATACTTATAATTCCAATCTTTATAATAAGAATTGTAAACAGTTGATAATACGTTATCTAATGATTTATGATCTGGATAGTTTTGAAATACATCAGTTTCTTTAAGAAGAAAAATATCTTTCATAATCTCTAATGTAATAGAATTAGCAGTTACTGCTATATCTGGGTTCTGGTTCAATATAGAACCAAATAATGTGTTACCTGATCTTGGCAACGCTAATAAAAAGAATATCTTTTTATGAGGATTGCTTTCCAAAGGGTAATTGTTCTTTTGTGTCATTAGCTAGTAGTTTTTCTTTCTTGATTCTGTCTATCGTATCTACTTGTGATAATACATTGAATACTTCAGCTTGAGATGAGCCTGGTGTAATTGAATTCTTTTTATGTTCCATGATTTGAGCTAGTGATTCAAATTGATGAGAATTAACATTTTTAGTATCAAATGAACCATCATCATATTCTAATTTAAATTTAGACCATAGTTTAATTTCTCGCAGTCTATCTCTCGCTACTAGTTCCATGTTTGCCTTACCATATACTTTTTCATCTAAATCTATTTGATATAATTCTTTTTTATATTCATCAGTTTCAGTTTCTAATTTTTTTTCTAATTGTTTAATCTTTGCTTCATTACGTCTGTAATCAAATGATAATGACATTAAATTCTCTAAAAATACGTTCTGTTCTCTAACACATTGCCAGTATTTAGAAGCACGTGTTGGATAACGACCATCATCTAAAACAGCAACTTTCATTTCTGTTTCAGTTCTAAATATTTGTTTTTTAGTCCAAGTATCACGAAGCTCTTCAACCATTCCTTTGAATGATGATAAATCTTCTGGCTCTAATAGATTATTTAGATGTAATTCTTCTTGCTGAATTAAGCTCTTTATATTTCTCTTCTCTGTCATTCAGTTGGAGATATAGTACTTTACTATGACGTTGTCAAGGTTTTGGAAGAAGCTGTTTGAGATTCACCAGTCCATTCTTCTGTGGCAGTTGTTAGTGAACCTGTATTTCCTGCAAATGCTAATCCTGCAGTTTGTGTACCTGCCCCTGCTAAATTATATCTAGCTGTTCCCATACTTGGTAAATTAGACCACGAAGTTCCATTCCATGTTTGTGTTGTTGCAACAACAGGAGTTGAAGTACGTCCTCCAGCTGAAATTGCAGCTGTTTGAGTTCCAAAACCTGCCATTAAATTTGTAGCTGTTCCCATAGAATTAACTGTAGTCCAACTCGTTCCATTCCAAGATTCTGTTACTGTTGTTCTTGGTCCAATATATCCGCCAAATCCCAATGCTGCTGTTTGAGTTCCACAACCACCTAAACCTTGTCTTGCTGTATTCATAGAATTAACTGAAGTCCAAGTTGATCCGTTAAAAGACTCTGTTGCTGCAGAACTAGGTGGTACTTTTCCTCCAAAGGCAAGTGCAGCTGTTTGAGTACCTGCTCCTGCTAAAGCAGATCTTGCAGTGTTCATACTTCCAGTATTTGTCCAAGTTGTACCATTAAATTTTTCTGTAGCTCCTGTAGGAGGTGCTTCCCCTCCGAAAGCTAATCCTGCTGTTTGAGTTCCTGCACCAATAATTTCATACCTAGGTGTATTTAATCCTGTTGGATTATTAGTCCAAGCTGTTCCGTTGTATAATTCTGTTGCTCCTGTTGAACCTGGCTGAAATCCTCCAAATGCCAATGCAGCTGTTTGAGTGCCTGCTCCACCTAAACCAACTCTCGCCGTATTCATATTCCCGCCGCTCGCCCAGGCAGCCGCGCTGTACGAATAGACACCGAAGTTCCATTCTTCTGAATTAGTTACTACTCCAGCTGGTCCATTTAATATTGAATATAAAGCATCTGTAGCATTACCTGCTCCAGTACCTAATGCAGTAATAGCTGTAGTAGCTGGTGATGTTGTCCAAGACGTACCATTCCATAATTCTGTTGCATTAGTTCTTGCAAAAGAAGGCGGAGTTTGTCCACCAAAAATTATTGATGATGTTTGAGTTCCAGCAGCTCCTGCATTTATTCTTCCAGTGTTTAAACTATTTACTGTTGTCCATGTAGATCCATTATAAGATTCAACATTAACAAAACCAGGTGGGTTTAAACCTGCCATAGCTAAAGCTGCAGTTTGAGTTCCAGTTCCACTTAATTGTGATCTTCCAGTATTAAGAGTAGCTGGCACATCTGTCCAACTTGTTCCATTATAAGTTCTTGTAGTTGTAATTACAGGAGTACCACCTGAACCTGGAGATCCTCCAAATCCTAATGCTGCTGTTTGTGTTCCTGCACCAGCTATTCCATAAGTTGCAGTTGGTAAATTACCAGAACTAGTCCAAGAAGAACCATTCCATTTTTCAGTTGCATTACTTGTTGCTCCTCCTGGAACATATCCTCCAAATCCTAATGCTGCTGTTTGTGTTCCTACTCCTGCTAAACCATATCTAGGTGAATTAGTATTACTTGTAGTTGTCCAAGCTATTCCATTATATGCTTCTGATGCTACACCTACAGAAGGTCCAGGAGCTCCCATAAATGAAATTGCTGCAGCTTGAGTTCCTGCAGATGCTCCTTGTGATCTTGCAGTATTCATATTACCACCTGATCTCCAAGCACCAACTGGTAACCAAGATTTTAAAGTTGCTGTACTAGAATTATACCACACCTGTCCGTCTGAATTAGTATCAACGTACGTTGGATCTGATGATAGAAAGTTGACTCGTCTTCCCGCTATTTCATTATAAGTAGTCATCTAAAGTGAACTCCTTATGGTAAGTTTATAGCAGTAGGTCTTTGTCTATTTAAATTTGTTTTTTGGTCTTCTGGTAATGCATCATACGCTGCTTGAGCTTTTGCAACTTCACCGTCAACAATTGCTTGTGCTTCGGCTTTAGTTTTTTCAACTCCACGTTCTGCAAGCCACAAAGCTCCTTTTTCAGTTGCGCCGATTACCCAAACATCGCCTGGAAATCCTCGCAGAAAAAAGTTCTGTCTATCTTGCGCCGTAAAGAAATCTTTACCGTAATTAGATGCTACACCGTATATAAAAAGTGCCATATTTATGCTCCTTGGTTAGTTATTATAAGTCAATTTATCCATAATGTAAACTAACTTGTTGTTAATGTTTTATAGTTTAAAGTCGTTGATGGGCCTGACCATTCTTCGGTTGCTGCTGTAGGAGTAGAATTACCACCAGCAGATAATGCTAATGTTTGAGTTCCTGATCCTGCCATACCTCCTCTTGGTGTAGCTAAATTATTCATTACTGTCCAACTTGTTCCATTCCAAGATTCTGTAGATGGTCCTCTCAAAGAAGGTAAACTACCTCCAAATGCTAAAGCAGCTGTTTGAGTTCCTGCTGCAGCTAAATTCCATCCTGCAACATTCATTGTTCCTGGTAAATTAGTCCAACTTGTTCCATTCCAAGATTCTGTTGTATTTGAATCTGTACCAGGGAACCCATTAGCTCTTCCACCAAAAGCTAAAGCTGCAGTTTGAGTTCCTGCACCACCTAAAGCCCATTTTGGAGTATTCATGCTATTTACTGTTGTCCAACTTGTTCCATTATAAGATTCTGTTGCATTAGTAATTGTTAATCCTGCAAAAATTAAAGAAGCGGTTTGAGTTCCAGCAGATCCAAAATATCCTCTTGATGTATTCATAGTAGCAGGAATTGTTGTCCAACTTGATCCATTCCAAGATTCTGTTGCATTTAAATATATAGCACCATTACTTCCACCCATAGCTAAAGCTGCTGTTTGACTACCTGTAACTCCTAGAGAATATCTTGCCGTATTTAATCCTGTTGGGTTAGAAGTCCAAGCTGTTCCGTTATATAATTCTGTTGCACTACTATTACCTGCTGGTACTTCTCCACCAGCTACAACAGATGCTGTTTGTGTACCTGCTGCTCTTAAACCTTCTCTACCAGTATTTAAATTCCCACCACTGCTCCAGGATCCAGCAACGGGGACGGTGACACTTTGAGTCCATGATTCTGTCGCTGTTAATGCAGGAGCACCGCCAAAAGCTAACGCAGCCGCTTGTGTACCAGCACCCGCTAATTGACTTCTTGCAGTTCCTAAACCTGTTGGACTAGATGTCCAAACTGTTCCATTATATTTTTCTGTTGCAGTTGTATCTGGAGGTCCACCACCAAAAGCTAAACCTGATGATTGAGTACCTGCACCACCTAATGCAACTCTACCAGTATTTAAACTTGGTGTTGATGTCCAACTTGTACCATTAAAAGATTCTGAAGAAGCTGAAGTAGTTCCTGGAGGAGTTCTTCCACCAAATGCTAAACCAGCAGTTTGTGTGCCTGCTCCTGCTAATAAATATCTTGAAGTTCCTAATCCTGTTGGATTCGTTGTCCAACTAGTTCCATTCCAAAGTTCTGTAGCATTTGTAGCTGGAGTGTTTCCTCCAAAAGCTAATGAAGCTGTTTGTATTCCAATTCCACCTAACTGTCTTCTTGCTGTATTCATTGAATTTACTGAAGTCCAAGTAGAACCATTAAAAGATTCTGTTGCTGCTGTAATACCTGGAGCAGCTCCACCAAAAGCTAATGCTGCAGTTTGAGTTCCTGATCCTGCTAAAAAAGTTCTTGAAGTATTTAAACCAGTTGGATTTGATGTCCAAGCTGTACCATTATATTTTTCTGTAGCTGCTGAAGGTCCACTTCCTCCAAATGCAAGTCCTGCTGTTTGAGTTCCTGCACCTGCTAATGAATCTCTACCTGTATTTAAATTTCCACCCGCTGCCCAAACTCCATACGATCCTAGCGCCGTCTTAAACGTGCCACTAGTTGTATTATACCAGATTTGTCCTTCGGCGTCCGTGGATGTCGGGTCTGAAGCGACGTTCTGTACGTATTTACCAAAGAGTTCTTTATATGTTGTCATTATGATACCGTTATTGTTTTAGTTTGTAATGCTGTTGTATTCCATTCTTCTGTAGCAGTAGGACTAGGAAATCCACCTATTGCTAAAGATGCTGCTTGTGTTCCACATCCCATTAAATATCTTCTTGCTGTAGCAAGTCCTGTTGGGTTAGAAGTCCAACTTGTTCCGTTCCAAAGTTCTGTTGCTGATAATGCTGTAGGAACACCTCCTCCAAAAGCTAGGCCAGCTGTTTGAGTTCCTGATCCAGATAATCCTCTTCTTGAAGTATTTAAAGAATTAACAGTTGTCCAAGATGAACCATTCCAAGATTCTGTAGCAGTAGTACCAGCTCCTGGTCCTGGTTGTCCACCAAATGCAAGTCCTGCTGTTTGAGTTCCACATCCTGCTAATTGGTCTCTAGCAGTGTTCATGCTATTTACTGAAGTCCAATTTGTTCCATTATAAGATTCTGTTGCTGCAGAAATTGGAGGATATTGAGTTCCACCAAACGCTAATGCAGCTGTTTGAGTACCTGCTCCTGCTAAACTAAATCTTGCCGTATTCATTGAATTAACTGAAGTCCAACTAGTTCCATTATATTTTTCTGTTGCACCTGTAGTTGGAGGTTGTCCTCCATAAGCTAAAGCTGCAGTTTGAGTTCCACAACCTGCTAAATATCTTCTTGGTGTATTTATAGAGCCAGATGCATTAGTCCAAGATGTTCCATTATATGTTTCAGGTGTGTTAGTTGCTAAACCTCCAAAAACTATTCCAGCAGTTTGAGTTCCACCTGCTGCAGCTAAATTTCTTCCAGTATTTAAATTTCCACCACTAGCCCATGCATTGACAGTTGCAAAAACATATCCCTTCAACGTTCCACTAGAACTGTTGTACCAAATCTGACCGATTTCTGGATTAGATGGATCTGAAGATACTACTTGAATTGCAGTACCGCGTATCTCTTTAAAGGTTGTCATTTCAAACCTCCCTTAATTATTCTGTAATAGCCAACCTTGTGTTGCATCAACGTATACAAGTGTAAATCCTGCTCTTTCTGTTGCCACCGTTAAATCTGTTGCCGAACCTTGGATTGGGTTACCATTTCTAGCTACTGTGAAATTGTTAGTGTCAAACGTTGCATTGTAATCTATGAAAGAAATAAAATCACCTAACGTTGGTGATGCTGGTAATGTACAAGTAATAGCATTTCCAGATGTGTTTACAAAATATCCATATTT
>Ga0304730_1003435_pt1 | contig 10683 bp, 10 predicted proteins | sample M_130628_MF_Meta_FD_190474 | JGI IMG/M metagenome (GOLD analysis project Ga0304730, IMG submission 190474) | Freshwater microbial communities from Lake Montjoie, Canada to study carbon cycling - M_130628_MF_MetaG (v2) (version 2) | ecosystem: Environmental > Aquatic > Freshwater > Lake | place...
AGATCGGCCGCGGTGACGGTCTCGTCGAGCGTCACGCCGACGGTGCCATCGCCGTACGTGCGGAGGTTGATCTTCTTGACGGCCGCGGCGGCGATCACGCCGTGCTGCGTTGCGCCGCCGCCGAGCTTCACGCGCAGCGTGTCGAACCACGCGTGCGTGCCGCAGTCATGGCCGAGCGTCTTCAGGCCCGCGGCCAGCGTGTTGGTGGCGCGGTGGATGCGGCCGGCGATGGCCTTCAGGCCTTCCGGCCCGTGCCACGCGCCGTACATGCCGGCGATCACGGCCAGGAGCACCTGTGCGGTGCAGATGTTGCTGGTGGCGCGCTCGCGCTTGATGTGCTGCTCGCGCGTCTGGATCGCCATGCGCAGCGCCGGCTCGCCGGCCGAGTCGCGGCTGATGCCGATGAGGCGGCCGGGCATCTTGCGCACGTGCTCGTTCTTCGTGGCGAAGAACGCGGCGTGCGGTCCACCGAGGCCCATCGGCACGCCGAAGCGCTGCGCGCTGCCGACCACCACGTCTGCGCCCCACTGTCCGGGCGGCGTGAGGAGGCAGAGGGAGAGCGGGTCCGCCGCCACCACGAGCAGCGCTCCCGCGCCGTGCACCGTGGCCGCGAAGGCCTTGTAGTCATGCACGCGACCGCTGGTGCAGGGGTACTGGACCAGTGCGCCGCAGTAGGAGCCGTCGCCCAGCTTCGCGTCCGCGGGCTTGCCGATGACAAGCTGGATCCCAAGGCCCGACGCGCGGGTCTCGACCACGGCGATGGTCTGCGGATGGCAGTCCTCGGCGACGAAGAAGTGCTTCTTCTGCTGGCCGCTCGCGGCGTAGCAGAGGCTCATGGCCTCGGCAGCCGCGGTGCCTTCATCGAGCAGCGAGGCGTTGGCCACCTCCATGCCGGTGAGCTCCGTGATCATGGTCTGCCAGTTGAGGAGCGCCTCCATGCGACCCTGGGCGATCTCGGCCTGGTACGGCGAGTAGGCCGTGTACCAACCCGGGTTCTCCAGGATGTTGCGCAGGATCACGGCCGGCGTGATCGTGTCGTGGTAGCCCATGCCCAGGTAACTGCGCCAGATCTGGTTCTGGTCGGCCAGGCGCTGCAGGGCGGCCAGCGTCTCCGCCTCGCCGCGCTGCGCGAACTTCTGGCCGTTGGTGGGGTCGGTGATGTCCAGCTCGCGGCGCAGGCGGATGCCGGCCGGGATGGCGGCATCGATGAGTTCGGCCATCGACGCGCAGCCGATGGTGGCGAGCATCCCCTTCTCCTCCTCGGCGGTCAGGCCCAGGTGCCGACGCGCGAACGTGTCGAGCGGGTCGAGCGGACCGGGGATGTTGGCGGCGGTGGTGGGAGCCTTGGAGGAGGTCTGCATCGAGGTCATCGTCGGATGGGGGTAGTGGCGCGGAGGGCGCGCCGCGCAACGGCGCGGCACAGCCCGAAACCGCAAGTATAGGACCCCATGCAGCGTGGACCACGGTGATCGTCGACCATCTTCCGGTGGCCAACGCCAGGCCCGGATTTCAGCGTGGGTGCACCCTGCCCCCGCGGTTGTTGGGGCAGATTCGCGGACCCGGCCCGGAGCCCTGCTGGGTTGAACCGGGCAGGGTCCAGGGGGTCGGACCGACGGAAAGCGTGCTTGATCTCGTCATGCTGCTTACTATCGCTCCCGGGGCTGAAGCAGTTGCTTCACCGTGCCGTGGCATGATTCCCGCCGTGATGCCGTTCCGGGGGGCATCGCCGAAATTCCGTTCCCGGTCCCGACACCACAGGCCATACTGAAGGAGATCGATGACCCCGAATCCACGCGCCAAGCTCTTCATGAACATCCGCTCGCACCTTCGCCGGGCGAATCTGCAGTTCTTCGAACGCGCGCGAGAGCGCCAGTTCCTGCTCATGATGCGCGGCGACGCGTTGACGGTCTCGCAGCTCATCACGGTGCGCCCGGACGGCGTGGCGTTCCGCATCGAGACGCGGCTCCCCATCGTGGTGCCGACGCATCGTCGCGTGGCGGCCGCGGAACTGGTGGCGCGGCTCAACCGGCTCACGGAGCGCGGCCACTACGACCTGGACATCGACACCGGTGACGTCTGCTTCCGCATCGACTGCCACGCGCTCACCAGCATGGTGATCGGCAAGGTCATGCTGGCGGTCCTCGGCATGGCACTGCGCCCGCTGGCGCGCGACTGGCGCGTCTTCGAGGCGGTGCTCCTGCGGGAAGCCGATCCCGTCGCGGCCATCAAGGAGAACGCCGAGCGAATTGCTCGGGAAACCGAGGCAAAGCAGCGCGCAGACCGCGCCGCGGCCACGCCGCCGCTGCGCCGCAGGGACCCGCAGTCGCCCATCGATGCGGAGAAGGACCTCCATGAGATGATCGACGAGCTCATGGCGCAGGAGCACGCCGCCGACCCGACGGCGGGTGCGCCGGAGGCGTTCTCCTCCGAGGAACTCGAGGAACTCCTGCCGGAGATCGAAGGCGACGCCGACGATGCCGACGAGACCACCGGCGGCGACGACGCGGACGGCGACGCGAAGTAACGCGCCGGGCAGCGGGGTACGATTCCCGTGTGGCAAAGACAACCAAGAAGCAACCGAAGGGCGAGCGCGGCCGCGCGGACAACGTCGAGATGATGGAACGCGTCCAGGACGTGATCCAGCGCGCGTCGGGCATCGACCAGCCGACGCGCGCGGAACTGGCCAAGGACTACGGCATCACGGCGCGCTCGGTCTCGAACCTCATCGAGTACATGAAGAAGCTCGGGATCGAGGTGACCACGCAGGCGCGCCCGCGCGATGGCAAGAAGGGGTACGTGGTCAACGCCACCAACTTCATGCGGCAGGACCTGTCCGTGGCGGAGGCGGTGGCTTCCGTGCTGCTGACGCAGTCGGTGCTGGACACGCCGCTGGCAACGGACGCAGGGTCCACGCAGTCGGGGCTGGAGCGCATCCGCAAGAGCCTGGGCGAATCCGTGCGCGGCAAGATGGAGCAACTTTCCGGGCGCTTCGCCGTGCGGCTCCTGCGTGCCGCCAAGCCGCCGCGCGCGAACACGTTCCGCGTGGTGCTCGACGGCATCCTCGAGAACCGCGTGCTCACCATGGAGTACGAGTCGCCGTACGCCGGCGTGAAGGGCGGCACGGCCAAGGCTGCCGCCGCCGCGGGCAAGGCGCGCAAGATCGAGACGGTGCTCATCGAGCCGTACGGCGTGTTCTTCGCACGCCGCAGCTGGTACCTGGTGGCGCGCAAGCGCTCGGCAGGCGAGATGCGGCTCTACAAGCTGGCGCGCATCAAGCGCGTCGAGATCTCCTCGGACACCTTCTCCATGCCGCGCGGATGGACGCTCGACAAGTACCTGGAGAACGCATGGGAGACCATCCACTCGCCGCAGCCGCCGGTGAAGGTGGTGGTGGACCTCAGCCCCAAGGTGGCTGGAAACATGGTGGAAACCATGTGGCACCCATCGCAGACGTTCACCACGCTGGCCGACGGCACGGTGCGCTTCACCGCGCGGGTGGCCGGGCTTGACGAGATCACGTGGTGGGTGCTCGGCATCGGAAGCAATGCGCGCGTGGTGGAACCGAAGGAACTGCGCGAGCGTGTGGCCGCGGAGATCCGCGCCATGCACCGCATGCTGGAGAGGGAAGGCACCGCCGCGCAATGACGCCCGGCGAGCAGATCAACTTCGACTTCTCGCCGGATCTGCCGGAGCAACCGCAGGAGGCGATCGGTGGGCGGCAGGCGGGGGCAGAGGCCGCGGGCGACACTTCGGAGCGTGTGGATGCCGCCCACGAGAGGGATGCTGGAGAGAAGGCCGCAGAAGGCCAGGCGGCCGACATTGCAGGCCATGACACCCCGGACGCCGCGGTGCCGGTTCCTGTTCCGCAACCGAAGTCGCTGCCTGCTGCGAAGGCCGCTCGCGTGCGGGCACCAGCCGTGGCACGTTCCCCCAACGCATCGCCGCGACAACGGCTCCTGTACGGGATCCTGGCTGCGCTCCTGGCGGTGATTGCCGCGATCGGGATCGTCACGCTGTTTCGGATGACGGATCCCGCGATGCTCCATTGAGCGCGGGATGAAGCCGCATCCGGCGGGCGGCGCCACGTGACGCCGCCACGAGAGATCATGAAATTGCGCTAAAAAAGGGCGCTGATTCGGGGGAGTGCCGGGCCGCACCCCTACCTTCCGCACGTCCATCCCGAAACGCAAGGAACAACCGCGGCGAACCCGCACGGAGGCGATGCCATGTCCGAACATCCCGAATCAGCCACCGCACGCGCGGCTGCGCGCGTGCCCGGCGATCCCTCGCACCTCATGGACGTGGCCGCGCTGCGGCAGTTCGTCGGCGCATCGTGCCCAGTGGCCGTCCTGGAGGACGCCGCCGACCGCGCCGTGGCCGCCGGGCGCGTGCTGGAGGACACGCTCATCATGGGGCCGGACGACTGCGGCAAGCAGGTGCTCGCACGCGCGCTGGCGCGCGACACGGCGCAGCGCGCGGTGGAGGTGGACGCGGCGTGGATCCGCAACGCCAAGCACATGGCGCGCGTGCTGCGATCGCTCGAGGACCGCGACGCGCTCCTCCTGCGACGCGTCGAGGAGCTGCGACCTGCCACGCTCCGCATGCTGGTCTCGCTGATGGGCATGCGCACGCTCCCGCGCGAGGCAGACCGCGGCGAGCCCATGGCCGACTGCACGGTGATCGCCACCGCCGTTGCCCTGCCCCGGCGCATGCACGTGCTGCGCCGGATGTTCCCGCTCCAAGTGGAGTTGCCGGCGTCCGGCGCGGAGGCGCGCGCGGCGGCAGCGTTCCGGGCGATGCAGGCGCTGGGGGTGGAGGGAACGCCGCGGCTGCGGGACGCGGTGGCGGGGCGGGTGCTGGAGGGGGCCGGGAACCTTGGATTCCCAGTGAATGCTGGGCAGATTGCGCGGATCGTGGCGGCGAAGGGTTGACCGTACCTCTATCACGGAGTATAGGTATGGACGATGCCCTGCGACCCATCCGTTTCCCGGTCGAGCTGGAACAGGCGTTGGAGCACATCCGGCTCCTCGCGCATCGGCGCCATGGCTACCTGGTCGACCGACGCAGCACGCGCCGCGCCATGCGGAAGGCGGCGACCACGCCCGACCTGGTCTGGAACGTCGTCGCCCGGCTTTCGCCCGCGGACTTCCACGAAGGGCCGCGGCCAGATCACCATTGCCTGCAGCGCGAGGTCTGGATCTTCTGCCCCATGGTCAACGGAAGGGTCATGTACCTGAAGATTGCGTTCCGGCGCGTTCCGGAAGGTCCGGAGTCGGCGCTCGTGATCTGGTCCTTTCACCAACCCCGTTTCCCGCTGCAGCGAGGTGACCCATGAGCAGTGCTGAACGATCCAATCTCGATCTCTTCTGCCCGATCTGCTCCGCGATGCGTGATTCGAAGTTCATCGAGTACGACGAGCACTGCGAAATCCATGGCTTCGAGCTGACGTACCACATCACCGCCTACGAGTGCATGATGTGCGGCGAGGAACTGGCCGACCCTTCGAACCCCGAGCTCATGGATCCGGTGTACGACGCGTACCGCGCAGCGTCCGGCACGATGCGACCCGAGGAAGTGAAGGCCATCCGCGAGCGCAGCGGCCTGAGCCAGGTGGCGTTCGCCACGATCCTGGGCATGAGCCCGGCCACGATCAACCGCTACGAAATGGGCTCGCCGCTTGCGGTGAAGGAAGACAACCTGATCCGCATGGCAGGGATCCCCAGCGCCATGCGCATGCTGATGCAGCAGCGCGGGCACCTCCTGAAGCCCGGGCAGCGACCGGCATGATTACGCGCCCCTCAATCGGGTGATAAGTGCGCCAGGACCCAACATCCCCCCGTCCACGGTTCGGGGTTCCGGAATTTTGCACCCTGCTGGCGGAATCTCGCGATCCAGCGTGGTACGGAATGCATAGTTGCCGTACTACTTTGCAAGTCGCGGGCGTACCTGAACGAACACCCGCCGCCACTTGACTCCCCGGAGGAACCCAGCCATGCCAACCAGATCTGCCCGAACCAGGCTTCAAGCAGGCTTCACGCTGACCGAGGCGATCACGGCCACCGCCACGGTGCTCATCGTCGTGGCGCTCCTGATTCCGATGTTCGGTAACGGACTCTCCAGGTCCGGGGTGTACATCTCGGCCAACAACCTCCGCCGCATCTCGATGGGTTGCGCGGCCTACGAGGCATCATGGGGTGGCAGGCAATGGTCGAAGCTTGATCCTGCCATGGGGCTGTACAACGGATGCACCCCGTACGCCGCCTCCACCTGTCCGCCTGTGCTGACGCTCGGACAGGGCAACAGCGGCGGACTCTGGGGCTACTGGATCCGCGGCACGCAGAGCCAGTGCACCATGTACCCAGGCAACTGCGGCAATTGGCCGTTTATCATGCCTATGCCGATCGGTGGGACCACGGGCGACGCAACGAGCGGAGTGGGCACGTGGAGTCTCATCAATGCCCGAGGAGTGCGCGAATACATCACGTCACGGTTCTACGACCCGGTCTTCTACTCGCCGAACGACGTGCTGCCGTACCAACAGTTGCAGTCAACGCACTTCTCATCCCCGGACGAGTTCACGTACAGCGGGAGCGGGAGCGGGGGGGTCTTCTGGGAGTCGAGCTACAAGCTCAGCCCGGCCGCCCTGTGGGGCGTCGGGGTCTTCCGCCGCCCAAGCGAAGGCGGGTTCCAGGCGCCGGACGATTTCCCTGGCGCCTACCAGACGCCGACGGCATCGGTGGCGACCTATCCATCGCTCAAGACGCGGCTGATGGAAGGCCGTTGGTGCCAGAATCCACCGGCGATCACGCATCCTGGCGGCGCCTTTCCAACTCCCTACTTCTCCAATTGCGGGCCGGGATCGACTCCGGTGACGGCATTCTTCGACGGCCACATCTCGCTCGTTTCCATGTCCACATTCGCAGCCGACGATGCCGCCGTGACGAAGCAGACCGGCGAAGGCCTGTGGAGCCGCGACACGCCGGTCGGGGCTGGCGGCTTGTACCCACAGTGGGCAATCGGCGACTTCCGGAACTCGTCGCACATCCTCACCACCGGCGGAATCACCGGACGTGATCTCCTCGAATCCCGCTGATCAATCGAGTCTCCTCCACATGCAATCCAAGATTCCAGTCCAAGGTGTCGTGCTCCACGGCGTGTCGGCCGGAGTGATCGCTTCGATCTCCACCCTTGCCTCCGCAGACTGGCTGCGCACGGACATTGTGCCGACCAACGTGCAGTCGCAGGGGCTCGTCGGCGCAGCGGTCGCGGTGACCCAGTCGGCGGATGCGGTGTCTGGGCCCAACAACGCGGTCGGCGCAGCGCTGTGGGCGGGCGCGCCGCTCGCCACGGCCACTGCCCGTGCCGGCGGCGCCATCGATGCATGGACGTTCAGTGCATACACCCTCCAGTGGTTCCACGCCGGCAAACTGATCAGCGGTACGCCCCAGTCAGGCGCAATGTTCGGCGCGGCATTGGCCTCGACCGGGCCGAAGCTCGTGGTGGGATCGCCGCGATACAGGTTGCCGGGCACTGCCAATTCAGGCACGTACAAGGAACTGGCTGGTACAGCGGAGCTCTTCAGCATCGCGTTGCCGTACTACTCGCCGGCGACCGCCACCTCGGTTGCGCTCACACCGCCCGGTCTGCGCAAGGGCGGCGAGCTCTACGGGTATTCCGTCGCAGCAGCAGACACGGCTTCCAATGGATTCATCGCCCTCGTCGGTTCTCCCGGGTTTGACCCGACAGGCGCGACGGATGCGGGCAAGGTCCACGCGTTCCGTCAGTCCGGCACGAGCGCGCCGGAGTACCTCCAGGAGCTCGTGCTCCCCGAGCCCGCCCCCGGCGACCACCTTGGTGCGTCGATTGCGTTCAACGGAACCACGGCATTCGCAGGAGTCGATCGCGCCGGCGGCCAGGTGGCTGCGTTCCCGATCGTCGATGCTTCGTTCGGCGCCCCGACCATGATCGCCGCGCCGGAAGGCATGCAGCACGTTGCCGGCTTCGGACGCGCGCTTGCCGCCGACGGCGGCTTCATTGCAGTGGGCGCGCCGGGCGACTCGGATTACGCGTGGGAAGAGGGGCGCGTCCTCATCTTCGACGCCGCGCCGCCGTACACGTTGCGCAGCGAGGTTGCCTCGCCGTTTCCCGGCGAGTGCGCCGGATTCGGCACCACGGTCTCGCTTCGTCGGGGCACGCTGGTGGTGGGCACGGCGAACGGAACCGAACTCCTGGCAGACGGAGCGGTCGCGGTGTATTCGATCGACTCCGGCACCGGAGCCGCCGTGCAGCAGGCGATCGTGATGGGGCCACCCACGAGCGGGTTCGGCTCGGCAGTCGCCACCAGCGGTGCACACATTGCGCTGGGCGCGCCGACGACGGGCGCTTCGCTCTCGGGGAGTGTCATCGCGCTTTCCAGCGGACCGGCAAGCCGCTCCCCCGACCTGAACGGCGACGGCGTCGTGAACGGCACGGATCTTGGCCTGATGCTGTCGAACTTCCGGGCGTCCGTGGGCAGCAATTCGGCCCCGGACCTGAATTACGACGGATCCATCGACGGGGTCGATCTTGCAATCCTGTTGGGCGCATGGGGAACGAGCGGCTGAACCGGCGCAGGCGGCGCCCTACAGGAGCCACGCGTGAAGTCGACGGCGGGCGCCGAAAGCGGCACTGCCGCGGCAAGCAGGGCGTGGAGCAACGGCGATGCCATCAGGAGAGATACTGCCCGAGCGCCGCGCCGTTGCAACAAGATGCCCCGCGTTCCACGGCAAAATCGCCGAGCTGCCACCACGCGGCCAATGCCTACCTGGCAAGCTTCGCCAGCGCACCTCGGTACCGCTTCGCCACGGACCGCCCAGCCAGCATCTGCTTCCGCTGTTCCGTGAAGTGCCACCATGGGCACGGCGCGCCGCCGCGGGCTTGGTCGATCGCCGAAAGGAACACGTCGATGCAGCATGGGTCGTGCCGCACGCCGGTGCGCTTGCACAGGCGCTCATGGAGCTTGAACGCGTCCTGCTTCGCAAGCTGCGCAACCGTGCGGATGCCCAGCACGCGGAAATCCCCAAGCGTGGCCGGGCCGACGTTGGCCAGGTCGGAGAGCGAGGCGGGGCGGCCGATCGCGCGGGATGACTTCTTCATGACGAGCACCTCCTACTGCGGGTCACGGTACACGTGGGTTGCTTCGCCCACGGGTCAGGCATTCCAATAACGCATGTTGGACCTTGTAGCACCATGCATTTTCGTTTTTCTGTGACGAATCTGCATGGTATGGTGATGGCATGATCGAACGCCCTTCCCACGTTGCGGAGGTCGAGCGACTGCTCCGGAACTTCCCGGCGGTGGCACTGCTGGGTGCGCGGCAGGTCGGCAAGACGACGCTCGCACGTGCAGTCGCCGAGCGCATGGGAGACCGTGCCCGCTTCCTCGACCTGGAGTCCGACCGCGACCTCCAGCTGCTCGTCCAGCCGGAAGCGGTGCTGTCGCCGCTCCGGGGGCTCGTCGTGATCGACGAGGTGCAGCGCATGCCGACGCTCTTCCCGCCGCTGCGTCCGCTGCTGGATCGCCGTCCGCTGCCGGCGCGCTTCCTGCTCCTCGGCAGCGCTTCGCCGGAGGTCTCCACGCGCGGCAGCGAGAGCCTGGCCGGCCGCATCGCGTTCCATGACCTCGACGGCCTCGCGCTCGAGGAAGTCGGCGCCGATGCCTGGAGGCGGCTCTGGCTTCGCGGCGGATTCCCACGCTCCTACACCGCGCGTTCCGATGCCGCCAGCATGGAGTGGCGCGAGGCATTCCTGCGCACGTACCTCGAGCGCGACGTGCTCGATGTGGGCCTGCGGATGCCGCCTGCCGAACTGCGGCGCTTCTGGCAGATGCTTGCGCATTGGCACGGCCAGCGCTGGAATGCATCGGAATTCGCGCGTGCATTCGGCACCTCCGAAGCCACGGTGCGCCGCTGGCTCGAGACGCTCGAGGGGTTCTTCGCCGTGCGCATCCTGCGGCCCTGGGCGGCCTCGATCGCCAAGCGGCAGGTGAAGGCACCGAAGGTCTACGTGCGCGACTGCGGCATGCTGCACGCGGTGCTCGGCGTGGCCACCCCGCAGCAGCTGCGCGAGCGGCCACAGGTGGGCGCGTCCTTCGAGGGCTTCGTGATCGAGCAGGCGATCCACGCCACCGGTGCCCGCGCATCGGAGTGCTTCCACTGGGCCACGCCGCAGGGAGCCGAGCTGGACCTGCTGCTGGTGCGCGGCGATCGCCGCATCGGCATCGAGGTCAAGTGCACCGAGGCGCCGACCGTGACGCCGTCCATGACCATCGCCATGAACGACCTGCAGCTCGAGCGCCTCTGGGTGGTCCACCAGGGAACGGATCGCTTCGAGATGCGCCCCGGGATCGAGGCGCTGCCCATCGGGCAACTTGAGGCCCTGCGGGGCGCGCTGCGGGCGGGGACGGCGCGCGTCGCGCGATCGCTCAAGCGCGTCAACGACAAGCACGGGAAGGCACTGAAGCGACTGGGGGGTGAATCAGGCGGGCGAGCGTCGGGTGGCTAATTGGTGAAGCGCCCTATTCACGCCGTGAATAGATGTCATTCACGGCGTGAATAGATCCCCCGAACCGCCTTATAACCGCCGAAGGAACCTTTGCCCCCCGCCATTCCGGGGCTATGTTCCCCTCTCCCCTTCACGCCCCCTC
>Ga0304730_1003438_pt1 | contig 10672 bp, 11 predicted proteins | sample M_130628_MF_Meta_FD_190474 | JGI IMG/M metagenome (GOLD analysis project Ga0304730, IMG submission 190474) | Freshwater microbial communities from Lake Montjoie, Canada to study carbon cycling - M_130628_MF_MetaG (v2) (version 2) | ecosystem: Environmental > Aquatic > Freshwater > Lake | place...
ACTTCTCAATAGCGTTGAACAATAGTTCGAATCCCTTTTTGGAGAACACTTCCAACACCATGTCCAAGCCCAAGTCCTTTTGTCGGGAGTCTATACCCTGTTGCTTTAAAAATCCGGTTAGATAAGCAGTTGCTGGATACGGGGTATTCAGCTGTGTTAACGGTGGTATTATGAGAAGCGGTTTCGACACGGCTGCAAAGAAACGAAAAAGAAAATTAGTAACACGTAACCTTTTCTTTTTAGCTTGCGTTAAACCTGAAGCCACTTTAACGTTGCTATATGTATTACACTCTCCCAAAAATAATCGCAGGCATTGCTATGCTTGTATGTCTCGCCCACACCCAAGTGGCGGCGCAGGAGAGTATTCCGAAAAATAATACCGAATTAACTTTTGAACTTCAAGTAAACGAAGAACAGCACAAGCATTACGCTGAAATCTGCAAAGACGCATTAATTCGCTATGATAATCTAGATGAATACCGATTTATTCATTCCGACCGCATAATTTCTTTTCAGAAGCTTAACTTCCAGATAATTCTATTCTCAGCCGAGTCTTTAAATTTGTTATCGGGTAGATTCATTCAAGATGCTTGTATAAATCATGGCGAAATATATTCTGATGTAGAATTCAGACTGATCATTCAAGATGGTAAATATTGCATTTCTCCGGTTTTCATTAACGAAAAAGAACTAATCTGTCCATGAACAAATTCGTTTACATAGCGCTATTTGTTCTTTTGGGCTTCACCTCTAAAGTATTCGGGCAGACTTATTCTCCGAATTCAAATAACACCTATACGACTTGTTCAGGAACGTTCTATGATTCAGGTGGGGCAAATAATAATTATAATAGCAACCAGAACTATACGGTTACTTTTTGTTCTGGAAATGGACAGCCCATTTATCTAAATTTTACAGCATTTGCTCTTCAGAGTGGATTTGATTTCTTATTGATCTATGCCGGAAATAGCAACACTGCCCCTCAAATTGGAACTTACTCAGCGAACAGTCCGGGCTTGGTTGTCAGCGCAAATGGATGTATCACTGTAAACTTTGTATCGAATAATTCGAATAACAACAACGGTTGGGCGGCAACTATTGGCTGCGGAACTCCGCCTACAACCAACGTAAATATGACAAATGGTTCTTCGACCAGTTGTAATTCAAATTTCTATGATAACGGAGGACCAACCGGCAATTACAACAACAATCAAAATTTAACATATACCTATTGCCCAATAATTGCCGGCGATATGGTTCAAGTTAACTTCTCTGCTTTTAATTTACAAAATAATGACTTTCTTCAAGTTTTTAATGGACCGAATACCGCATCTCCGTCTTTAGGAATTTTTACGGGAAATACTTCACCGGGATTAATTCAAGCGGCATTGCCTAATGCATCTGGTTGTTTAACCTTTTTATTTACTTCAAACGGAAACGGTAATACAACAGGTTGGGCCGCCAACATTTCTTGCTACACACCTTGTCAGACCATTACATCCAATTTTGTATCCTCTTCTCCCGCGGTTCAAACGGGTGGAATTATTCGCATCTGTGCTGGACAATCTGTAACGTTCAATGGAAGTGGCACATTCTCTCAATCTGGAGTTGGAGCGACCTACACTTGGAATTTCGGAAATGGAACCACAGGAAATGGAACGTCTGCCACAGGAACATACCCTACTGTTGGAACCTATTTTGTTGATCTTGATATCACATTAAATGGTTGTACAAGTGGAAACAATTTGGGACTAACGGTTCAAGTTGCTGCTCCACCTACAATTACAACAGCAGCTGCACCGTTGGTTTTGTGTCAAGGTCAGACTAGCAATCTTTCAGCTACAGTGGTAAACACCCCCTTTATTTACAACTGCACTACACCTTATTCTGGACTTACTTATTTACTAGACGGAAATGGCGTTACCTATTCTACCTCTATTCCTGTCGATTGCTACAGTCCCACTCAAACTGTTCAAAGCGCTGCTGACATCTCGAATATTTGTTTAACCATGGAGCACTCTTATTTGGGTGACTTGAGTATAACCATAACCTGCCCCAATGGGCAAACAGCTATCCTCAAAGCTTATCCAGGAGGTGGTGGCACTTATTTAGGTTGTCCATTGGATGATCCTGCAACAGGACCTGGAGCATATAGAACATATTGCTTTACTCCCACTGCTACAACACTTCTAGTGAATGGAGCAACTTCCAATTGTGGAACACCAGCTTCGGCTTCCGTTAATGCGGGTAATTACATGCCGGTGCAACCCTTTACCAATTTGATTGGCTGTCCATTAAATGGAAACTGGACGATAAGTGTAACGGATAACTTAAATCTTGACAACGGATATATTAGCACATGGGATGTTAACTTCAATCCAAGCATTCCTGTAGCATCTGGATCATTTACTCCGACCACTGTTTCACAAGGTTGGGTTCCTGCAACAGGACTTACCAATTTGGGACCTCCAGGTACAACGAACGCAATTGTTGCTCCAACAGCAGTTGGCCAAAATTGCTACAACTTTACTTCAACCAATAACTACGGCTGCACAACAACGCAGACGCAATGTATCACGGTTAATCCTGGAACGGTTCCTACATTTACTCAACTTGGTCCTTATTGTCAAGGAGCAACTGCTGGAACACTTCCGACCACTTCAACCAACGGTATTACAGGAACTTGGTCTGCAGCTATTTCAACTGCAGCGGTTGGAAACACAACTTATACTTTCACCCCAACAGCAGGACTTTGCGCGGTACCCGCAACAATGACTGTTGTTGTAAATGCACCGCCGGTTGTTACAACCGTTATCACAAACGAAACTTGTTCTACATCGAACAACGGAATTATTGCAGTAACTGCAAGCGGACCGAATAACGGTTACAACGTAAGCTGGACGGGCACATCAACAGGTAATCCGGCAGGAACTGAAATTGCGACCTCGGGAGGAAGTTATTCATTAACGAATCTGAACGCCGGAAACTACGTGATAACAGTAACCAATGCAGCGGGATGTTCAACTACAACATCGGCCATTGTTACTCAACCTGCTCCGCTTACCGCAAGCTCATCAGCAACGCTTATTTCATGTAACGGAGGAACAGCAACAGTTACAGTAACAGCAGCTGGAGGAACAGCTCCTTATACAGGAGCGGGAACATTTACGGTTAGTGCAGGAACTTATACTTACACGGTGACAGACTTTAAAGGGTGTACAGCAACAACAACCATCACGGTTACTCAGCCAACTCCGCTTATAGCAACTATTTCAGCACCGCCAATACTTTGTGCTGGGGCAACAACCACAATTACGGTCGGAGCTTCAGGTGGAACAGGACCATATAACGGAACTGGATCCTATGTGGTAACAGCCGGAACCTATTCCTACACCGTAACAGATGCTAACGGTTGCACTAGCAACGTATCAATAACAATTGCAAATCCAGCACCTATAGTGCTACCAACAATATCACACAATTAAAAAAAATTAAAAAAAAACAATCATGCGAACATTTAACACAAACAAAAATCAATTTAGAAATCAATCATCAAAATCCACAGTTATGAAAAAAATCATCATGCTCTTGATGCTTATTGCCCCGATAGCGGCATTTGCACAAAACACCACGAGTCCAGACACTGTTTGTTACCAGACAGCTGGATCTATCTACACCGTGCCTAACACAGCCGGTTACACTTACACTTGGACCGTTCAAGCCCCAGGTGTAATTACTTCTGGACAAGGTACCAACTCGATTAACGTTGACTGGTCTGCAGCCAATCCCGGACTAATCTCGAATGCAATATCCGTTTTCGCAACAAGTGCAGATGGTTGTGTGAGTACTCCAGTGATATTGGATGTCTTCATTCTTGAAATATTACCAAGTATAACCTTAGTAGGGCCTTTCTGCGCCGATGCACCCTGTGTGGCTCTTGCAGGAACACCTGCAGGTGGAACATGGTCAGGAACTGGCGTTGTTGGAAATACATTCTGTCCGGGCACAGCAGGCGCAGGAACATTCACAATAACATATACCGTAACAGTTGGTGGATGTACGTTTTCGACCACAGCTCCTGTAACGGTGAATCCGATTCCAGTTCTTACGCCAATCCAGCATAACTAAGGCGCAGCCTAGATTCATAAAATGAAAGATTCATGAAACGAAAGATGCGTTGCAAGATTCTTCGAAAGACGCTTCGCGAGATGCATTGAAAAAAGGTAAGAGAAGTTAAGAAAAGGGAAAAAATGGAGAGATATAGGGGCGAAATATTTTTCGACCTATGAGGAAGAAAAAGGAAGACATAAGGTCGGAATATTTTTCGACCAATAAAAAGTAAATAATTAAAACAAGTAAATAATCAAAAATCAATTAAATCCACAGTTATGAAAAAAATCATCATGCTTATCATGCTTATTGCCCCAATTGCGGCATTTGCACAAAACACCACAAGTCCTGACACTGTTTGTTACCAGACGGCAGGATCTATTTACACGTTGCCGAATACGGCTGGTTACACCTACACTTGGACCGTTGCCGCTCCGGGGGTATTGACATCTGGACAAGGCACTAACTCAATCAACGTAGACTGGTCAGCGGCCAATCCCGGATTAATTGCGAATGCCATCAGTGTTTTCGCGACGAGTGCAGACGGTTGTGTGAGTACACCCGTTTTATTGAATGTATTCATCTTAGATATTGTTCCTGTGCTTACTGCTATAGGTCCATATTGCGCCGACGAGCCGTGTGTTGCTCTAACAGCTACGCCGCTTGGTGGGGTTTGGACTGGAACGGGGGTTGTTGGAAATACCTTCTGCGCAGGAACTTCAGGATCTGGAACATTTACGCTGACTTATACGGTTACTCAAGCTGGATGTACGTTTACTGCTACGACTCCTGTTACTGTTAATCCGGTTCCGGTTCTTTCACCAATCCAACATAACTAATCCTGAAGGAAGATTCTACGAAAGATGCTATGCAAGATTCTTTGAAAAAGGACAGAGAAGGTAAGAAAAACCAGTAGAAATAATAAACAGTTTAAAAACTAGAGCCATGTTAAAGAAGATTCTCATACTAATCATGTTTATGCCGGTGACCTCTTGGGGTCAGCAGTATCTGGACATGTGTGATGAGCCTCGGACTAATTTCGATTACTCTGCGGTTTGCACCGAGTCGGGGAACTTCTACTGGCTTGTAGATAATATGCTGTATGAATCGGGAACCAATGCGATAAACATTGATTGGAATGCTTTTTCACCCGGAGGACATGTCATTGAGTTAGGGTTCACGAGTAGTTATGGATGTGTTGCAGATCCGCGTTTTTTCACTGTTGAAATAGCGCCTTGTTTAGAAAGTGCAGCATACATACCGAACTCGTTTACACCGAACAACGACGGCATAAATGAAGTGTGGTTTCCAGTGTTCACAAACGCAACGGAAGTTCGAACGATAATTGTTAATCGCTGGGGAGATGTGGTTTTCGAATCTGATGATTTGGAACCGAAGTGGATCGGCAACATGCTTGGAGGAGAATATTACGTCCCTGATGGTGTGTACACTTATCGTATCGAAGCGCACTTTGAAGATGTTAGTGCACAATTGTATCAAGGGCATATTACCTTGTTGAGGTAAGATTGGCGAAGCCAAAGATTCACGAAGTGAAAGATGCAAGCAAGGTTCTTCGAAAGATGCAAAGCAAGAATCTTTAAAAGGACAGATCATAGGGTCGAAAAATATTTCGACCTTATAGGAAAGACACCAACGCAGAGTATTGTAAAGCGATGAAAGAAAAAATTACATTAAAAAGTTTGTGTAATTGGAAATTGAGATTACTTTTGCATCGCTTTACGGTAACGGTCGGGTAGTTCAGTTGGTTAGAATACGTGCCTGTCACGCACGGGGTCGCGGGTTCGAGTCCCGTCCCGACCGCTAAAAAAGAGACAAAGCCCCTTGATTATCAAGGGGTTTTTCTTTTTAAAACCCTTTTGTGTAAAACACTGTGTAAAACATGTGAATCACTTCGTGATCAATTCTGCGAATCAATCGCCTTGCGATCAAACCAGGTGAATCACTTCGTGATCAATTCTGCGAATCAATCGCCTTGCGATCAAACCTTTATTGTTATGACTTGTGCATTCAACCCGTGAATGCCGAGGATGCAAATGGCTGCAAGAATCTATTTCATAATCTTAATTATTGCGATGAGAATAGTTCCTCAACAACAGTCACGTCGAAACACATGTATCCTTCTGTGACTTCCTCGCTTATCTTATACTCAACGAGCATATTATACCCACCGTATTCATTTTCATAAAGTGCAATTACACCCAGAAAACCGCCGTTATCTTTGCATTCAAAGGAAGTAACTATACCTTCAGGTGCATCGAAGACTTCTGTAATATCAAAAGTGACATTCTCTTCTCCAGCATTCGGAATCATGACCATTTTCCGATTGTCAAGATCTATGGTGTATTGAACATCTCCCTTACCCAGTTTTGTGTAAGTAATTTGTTCAGACTCCAAAGACTCTATGAATTTTAGTTCAGAGGGGTGTTCAAAGTACTGAATGGTATCGGTATGAACTTCGTAAACCTGGGCATGTCCGAATGCTGGAAGTAAGAGAACAGGGGCCAATAGTAAAAAATGTGTTGGGCATTTCATGGCGATTTATTTATTATTCTACTGTGTAACTGAAGTCTTCATTCATTGAGAAGAATCCTACTATTTGATCTTCTTTGAACCACTCCATTAAAAATTGAGATTCATTATTATCGGCAACGCTCAGAACAAATAAAACTGAGTTTCCATTATCATGAACTACGCAATCTATGATATTGTTGCTTCGATTAATTTCAATGATAGTCAAAGGGGATTTATTATTGTGAGACATTGTTTTATTACTCAAATCAAAAACATAAATATTCTCACCAACTGTATAATGCGGATATTCAATAATATCTAAAGCCATTGCATCAATGGTTGAAACGCTTGACGAGTGATTAAATTTCTGCATTGTGCTTGCAGTAACAGTGATTACTTGGGCTTGAATAAATAGCTTAGTCATTAATAGAATAAGCGTACAAGTGATTTGTCTCATGACAGTGATTTTTAAAGATTAATTACTCTGTTGTATAACTGAAATCTTCATTCATTGAAAACTCGCCAAACACTTTACCATTTTCTGTAAAACCATGCAGAAATTGCATTTCACCTGATGATGTTTCCCCAAGTAAAAACAAAACATCACCAGTCCCATCAAATACTATACAATCTAAAACGTTTGAATTATGCGACACCTTGGTGATTTCGCAGGAAAACACCCCTTCCTGATTTTCAAATGTTAATTTACACGTATTCAAATCAAATGAGTATACATTCTCGCCTACTGTGTAATATGGGTACTCAATCAAATCTGAATTCATTGCTTCAATGGTTGAAATAATCGCATCATGTGAGAATTTCTGGGATTTAGTGAGTGTTACCGTTATCACTTGTGACTTAGCCACCAAACTAGCCGTCATTAATAAAAAGGTGCAGATTACATGTTTCATTTTTCATAGTTTTTAAATGTTATTTTTTGATTTTAATAAGATCCAACCTGCTAACGGTAAGACTCCCATGTATAGAATGTGATAGCATAGCATACCAAAGAATTGGTTAAGACTATCGGGGTCACTGGCGAACCATTCGAGTCCTTTCTTTGTGAAGAAACATAAGCTGGTTAGAAAGATGAGCACTACAAGTACGGTACGTTGCTTTTTCATGGCAATTAGAATTAAGGGTTATTGAATATTTAAACAGAATACTTTCGATTTCGTGAAAAGAGGATTGTTCGTTCAATGCTAATGACCCGCTGCTGCCACCTGCGTCCCGTCGTTTTGTATGGAATATCTAACATCTGAATTCAAGGTGAAATAACCATTCACTTTTCCTTCCCATTCCCATTCAGACAGGAACTGCATGATACCTCTTTCGTTTTTCCCTAATTTGAAATGTACATTCACTCCATTGTCTAGAATAACACAATCTAAAACATTGGCGTTGGTGTTGACCTGAATGATTTCGCAAGGAGGGTAATTGTTTAATGTGAATTTTTTTTCGTTGAAATCGAAAACTGCAACATTATCATTTCTTACCGAATTGGAGTAGTTAATTAAATCGGTATACATGGCTTCTCTGGTGGAAATATCAGTTGCGTGACTAAATTTTCTACTGGAGGCTAGCGAGACCTTGATGATTTGGGCGTTGTTGGCAATTGTATTCAGCAATGCAATTGCGCTGAGCAAGATGGTTTTCATTGTTCATTATTTTAAATTTGTTGTTATTTAAATTGAATAATCTTTTGTTATTCGATAGAGTGCATGCGTGACGCATGGAACAACAAAGAAGATTTGAATGAACTTGTTTAGAAGTCCCCAATGTGCTAAGAATTCATGCCAATGTATTGGATAACCTGGCAAACCAATGAATCGTTGCAACAAGAAAGACATTAAATAAACCGCAACAAGAATGAATGTGAACTTTTTCATGGCTATCAGAATTAGGGGTTAATACGTTTATGAACCGGTAACTTCTGAATTAGATAAGAGCGCGCTGATTTCTGAATTCTTATTTTAATACGAATAAAGAAAAATAATATTGTCAATGAGATTGTAAAAAAACTTTCTAAGCTAAATTTGCATCGTAGATCTACACGTAAGATAGTATCTCATGTCCGACGTCTTCAGCAATGAAGGCGTTTCTTTTTTTTGCAACAAGTTCAAAGAACTTGTTGCTCAATAAATTTTTTAAAGTGAATCACTTTTTTTGTGTCGGAGGATTGAAACAAAAAAGGCTCGACATCTTTTGCCATGGCATCCATGTCAAGGGATTGACAATGATCGATAATGAGTATTTAAAATTAAATTTTTGCAACCGGTTCGTTTTCCAATCCTTTTTGAACCAATTTAGAAATGAATTCCGCGAAGGGAACGATGTTCTGGTCAACACTTGCACTTTCAAGTGCTTGCATGTATTCATCCCGGTATTCTACTGGGATGACTGTCCACGGATAGCCGCCGGAACAAAGCATCGCATTCAGAATAAATCGCCCTATTCGTCCATTTCCATCCATGTAAGGATGAATGTAAACGAAAAAGAAATGACCTAAAACAGCACGAACACCAGCATGCGTTTCTTTCGAAAGCAATTCAAATAAGATAGGCATGGCATCTCGAAGGGCATCTTTATTCAGAGGCGTATGTTTTGATTGACCAATATATACTTGATTAACACGATAACCTGCCAAGTCTGAAGGTTTCAATATACCTGCTGTTACGCTTGGAGCAAACAATTCTCGATACCAATCTCCGTGATCATTGTTTATTACATTTCCGGCATTTTCTCCTTTCAAGATAAGCTCAACACTTTTTTTCACTTCTTGAAATGCTTGGTAATAACCACGAGCTGCCATTGCGTCGCGCTGTTGCTTTTCGTAAGAACTACTTTTAGCATCCCATTTGCCACTTCGTACAAGTTCAATCAGTTCTGGTGTGACTTGATATCGTTCAATGGATAATGAATGATAGGCATCTGTGGTGTATAGGTCTTCTATTTGTTGAAGGAAGCGACTGTGGTCTGATGGGATTCCGGGTTCTTTAGGGAATACTTCTGTAATTGCTGGTCGCATAGCGTACCACATTAATTGAATGCGGTGAACATACGGCGATACCATACGATGTGATAGAATTTGAGGGCGGGTATGTTCAAACGGATCCGATTCTCGGATGCTGTATCCTGCCGAAGTCATGGTTTTCAAAACAACATCGGCTTCTTTGTCTCGTTTCATATTTCGAAATGCCCCAGCCAATCTTCCTGCAATAGCGGAATGTCCGCCATCCAACAAAACATGAAGTAATTCCGAAACATCAGAAATCATTAGAAGAGCCGTTTGCATTTCTGTTGATCGTTGCACATACATCGAAGGACTGCAATGAACAAGCGCGTAATGAAAGTCGACCAATCGCAAACCGTGGTAAGTGGCCACTGGAAGTTCGGAAGCCTTGGCCGAATGCATCACAAACAAAGAAGTACCATAAGGAAGCGTAACTAATCCATTTACCTCCTCCGAACAACGAATGATTAATTGATGAGGAATTGCTTCATTTCCTGCATGAATAGCTAAGGATTGTTCCGCTGAAAGGCAATAATTTTCACCAAAACGATGCGAAAGGTATTGAGCAGTAAATCCCCAAAACGAAGTGAACCACGTTGAACTATCGCCTTTACTATCATTTGGAGTTGCGATGTACCAACCTCTCAGAACCTCTTCCAGAAAATTATGCTTTTTTAAAATTTCGCGATCTGTCCGAGAAAAATCAACATGCCGAAAAGCAATTACTCCCTTATCTTGTAAAGACTTCAAGTGCTCCAATGCATTTACTAATTTCTCTTGCGGAGTTGCCATTCGTTTAATTTGCAGTAATTCTATAAGTTAGCGCTGTGTGAAAACTATATTTTAACGCTGTACGAAAGTTATACTTTAACGCGAATATATGCACAATCCCTTCAGATTGAATGTAATTAGGTAAACTTCCCCTTAACTGTAACGTTTTAAATTAGAGTACCTGGGTTATTTGTTGTTGCTAAGTTAGTTATCTATTTGAAAGGTTGGAAAATCAGAATCAATTAA
>Ga0304730_1003448_pt1 | contig 10649 bp, 13 predicted proteins | sample M_130628_MF_Meta_FD_190474 | JGI IMG/M metagenome (GOLD analysis project Ga0304730, IMG submission 190474) | Freshwater microbial communities from Lake Montjoie, Canada to study carbon cycling - M_130628_MF_MetaG (v2) (version 2) | ecosystem: Environmental > Aquatic > Freshwater > Lake | place...
TGTGTGCAGCTTGAACTGCTCGTGGAGGCGGGCATGGGCTTGCATGCTTGGAATTGCGTCTCGTTGGGGTATATACATTCGCGGTATCATTACAGTGAATGCAGGCATTTACAGGAGATGAATTCATTATTTCCAAACTTAAGCATATGCTTGTTGCATACATGGGTCAAATTAGATCTTTGGATAGTTCACTGCCAGATTACCAGGAAAAATGCAAGATGGAACTGAAAAAATACAAGATTAATGTGTTGTTTCATTTCTCCAATATGATAAGAAGAATCATGGACCTTGGGGCATCTCATGGAATGTCATTGAGGTGTCTAGATTTTCTGCTTCTGTTGTATTTAGACTTTCAGAACATGAAAATGAAGGAAGAAGAAACTATTGTTCGCGATAGTTCAGACAGAGAAGATATTGTTTCTAAAAGCTCTATAGACCCTGAGAATGTTTTTGTTGATTCCGGTAGTGAAAAAAGCAAAGGCAGTCTCAAGAATGGGTCTGAAAAATCGTTTGACCCTGATCGTGCTGAGCTTAAGAATGAAGTGATGAAAGATTTTACTGAAATTATGCATGCTGTTCAGATTTTGCACAATGAATGCTTTCTCAAAATGGCATCCACCTTTCACCTAGATGACGGGTATTTCGACAAGAAGTTACTTGACCTGGAGAAGTTGGTGGGCCTCATGAAAGACTATTATGCAGTTGTCCAACCTCTCATCATGAATGTTGATAAATGAAAGTTTGTGCCCTTGTATTTGGCATTGCATTGTGGTATATATATGGGCAATTTCCTGGTGTGCAGAATGGCTGAGATTTATGCAACAGAGCAGGAGATGCATGCTGCCTCCCACATGGTCAACGAGATGCTGCATGAAGTACGGGTTTCTGGGCCTGAGTTGGGTACATTATCATTTTGGGGAACCCCCAAAAAAAAACCTGAGAACGGTGGTTCTGAAGAAAATAAAGAACCAGAAGATGGCGGGGGTGTGGCAAAACAAGGTGTGAGCGCAGTGCAAAGTCCAGACATTTATGCTGAAGTTGAGAAAAATTATGGAATTTCTCTAGCCAAAATCTTGACTAAGCTGAAAAAAAGCAGGGATAATTCCGAGAGGCTGGACAAGGATATTGAAAGGGTAAAGGAGCAGTTTCAGATCACCCAGCAAATTGCAGGTGTTATAGAACTGAAGGATTATCTTGAGACAATTTGTAAAATGTGTAGTGGAATTTCAAAACAGTTCCATAACCAACAGACAGAAGTTTTTTCTAATGATATTCTAGCACATATTACAGAAAGAAGCAAGGCTGCGTCTGAGGAAGCAGAGAAAGCAGGTGTTATCATAGGGCGTATTGTCAATTCTTATCTTGATGACTTGAAAATTCCTCGTCCTGAGCATGAAAATGAAGTGAAAGTCCTTGAGGGAATTGAACACGTGATATCACAAAAACTTGTGCAGTTGGAAGAAGCAGCTGGTAATGATGCAACTCATGAACAGAAAATGGAAATAGGTAAAGTCAACACTGCTCGCACTCATGTTAGGAAATTGCTGGAATATGTAAATCTACCTGAGGCTCATTCTGGTGAACATGTCTCTGGAAATAACAGACTCTTTCGTGCTGATGATCATGCATCACAAAAGCATCACCAAAAGAATAGAGTTGTATTACCTGCTGCACCTGAGAATGAAGTGGGTGTAGATGAAATAGCTATAGATGAATCCCAGAAAGAATTAGATCAAGAACAAGGAGATGATATTGATAGAACTTTGGAAGGAGTTGAGAAGGCTGAATCTTTTGCAGGCTCTCGTCGTCCATCAAGTAATCATTCAAAAAAACCAAGCAGGGCAAACACAGCTAATACTCAAGTTTTCGAATCTGGCCCATGATTTGGTAAAATAAAAGAAACCAAACCCAGCCCACTTATGCTGTGTTTTTCTCGTATCGTCCCCGAACGCGTTATATAAACCCTCTGTGCTAAAACCAAACCATGAGCTCGCGCCTCCTGCATTCGCGGCAGAACAGCCGTCTGCACGACATTGCCGAGTCTCAGAACCTGCTGCTCGAGCTCATGACGACCGAGCCCACCGTCCTGCAGTGCCTGAAGATCATAGAATCCACCTGCCTCTCGCAAGGCATCGCGTGTAGCCTGCAGGGGCGCGAGGTATCCGAGAATTTCCAGAATTTCCTCGAGGACTTTTACGCGCCCTTTTGCAAGGAGGCGATCCAGGCCATGTTCACGTACGGTTTCGTGCCCTGGCGCGTACGCAAGGTCCTATCCGGGGATCACGTGCCAGAGGTCCTCCCGCCCGGCACGTTTAGCTGGCATACAGAGGTTGGGCCAGGCGATTCGGGCATCTACAGGCACCGTGACAGCAATCCTGGTGGCTTCAAGAAGTCGAGCGGCGTGAACAACATTGACGGCAGGCAGAGGGCCAGAAGGTGTGACGATGACTCACGCCTCGTCGTGTACAGGATCACGCCCACGGCAGGCAGCGTACGCGAGGAGGACGTGCGCATCTACACGTTCGTCCCGCCCGCGCTCGACATTTCCGTGAACTCCAACCTCTACGCGACGGTGCCCTCTCCTGTCTCGTACCTCCTGACAGACTACAAGAACCTGCGCGAGGCCCAGAAGAGGCGATCGCACGCGGATGCCTGGAACACCACGGCCAGGATCGTGAGCACCTTCAAGCCCACCCTGCGCGTCGAGGACAACCCCACGCAGTACCTGATGGATTTCGTGCACGAGAAGCACTTTGCGCCCCCCTCGATAGGGCAAGGGGTGTTCCCGCAGTTTGAGGCCTACAACGTGTGGCAGCGCGAGCAGGTCATGCGCCGCCAGTTCATGGAGACGCCTTCAAACCACCATCCAGAGGTCTATGCGCTCCCTCGTGATCACGACGTGGTCCCCCAGGCCAGGCTCGAGCCGTGTGAGGATGTCGCGTTCCTTCTCGACAAGTACAGGCGCGACGTGAGCAGCCTGCTCGGTGTCCCGCACGACATGATCGTGGGCAGGGATCACGGCAGCCACGAGGCAGTCAAGAAGACTGTGGCGTCTGGAAGGCTCTTTTTGGCCAATATGCGCGAGATCTGTCGGTTTGTGCTGTTTTTTTATGGCTTTTTCCTGATTTTTTCGTTTTAAACTTGATTTTTTCCAGGCATATCCAGATTTTACTCCGGGACGTCTACTGTGATATCTACAGGGAGGACCCGTTTGGCGTGAGGTTCTCGCTGACCCCCATGCCCCGCCTGGAGATCGAGTCGGTTGAGGACATCAAGATCCTGCACGAGATCGGCGCGATGACACCGGACCTCAGCTTGCGCCTTTCCCGTGTTCTCGTGGGCGAGGACCCGTTCCAGAACAGGGCCAAGCGGAGGCGAACGCAGGCCCAGAATGAGCAAAAACAGTCAGCGCATGAGAACGAGCAGAAAGCAGAGAACAAGGGCAGGCAGGACCAGAATCCTGCAAAGAACAAGAACGACGCTGGCACCAAGCCGAAACCAGAGAAAGGGCTGAGCATCTGATGCCCTTCCTGTATTATAAAACCAGCTTTTCGTGCACGCTTGTCATGAGTTCTGTCCTCGAGGTGCAGGACCTGAGCAAGATCGCTGGCCTCGTCATGCCCTTCCCCAGGTATGCGCCCAGACAGACTGGCCAGCAGACCGGGAGGAGCCTGGCAGCAATCGAGATGGCCATGCCTTCCATCAGCATGTCGGGCAGCGGCAAGCAGGCAGTGCAGGGCAAGGTCCCCGAGATCAGCCTGGCGGTGGACCCTGCTCCTGCCCAGCCCCAAGCTGGATCCCTGCAGGGCTGGGTGGTTCCCGTTGGCTACTCTGCCTGTTGCATCAGCATCTGCCTGTGCAATATCGTGTACCCTTGGGGGATGCGTGCACTTCTCGGCCTCCTCATGCCCCTCTGGTCGTGCACGATCCTCCTGCACGCAGCCACGCAGGCTGGAGTCTGGATGTGGTGGGGCGTCGTCTCGGCCTTTCTGGCACCCTTTATTGTTCTCGTGGCTGACTGGATGTTTGTCGCGTTCTACATCCTGGTCTTTACCGGCTTTGGCAGCTGTCTGTTCTGGCGGCACACGCACGGTGTCGGGTTCATCCTGATTTGTGTGTGCCTTCTGGGCGTCCTTCTGGGGTGCTCGCTCTCCGTGACGTCTGGCGATAGGCGCGCACAGCTGAGCGTGGCTGGCTTCTGCTCTGTCACAGCTGCCGTGCTCAATACGGTCAGGCTGTCCAAGCTGGCATTCAAGGTGTGTGGTCAAACTTGAAATCTGATCTTGACCCGTGATGGGAGTGACATCCAAATTAGTCTGGTTGAACCCGTCAGTATAAAATTTGCTTGATTTGAGGCCAGCACTGTCATGGACCCTGCTGGAGACGTGATGATGCAGGAAGAACCTGGTGGCCTTGTCAAAAAACAGCCATTTCCGGCAGTCATGCAGGAGGACCCTCTCACAGGCTCTACAGCCAAGAAGCTGGCCCTTCACAGGGTCTTGAACTCCATCCAGAGCAGCAGGGATTACGGCATCTACGTGTGCGAGTCTTTCAAGGACCCACGGACGTCGTGCCTCGACGATTACTGGGACGAGGTCGAGCTGGAGGCCATCAGTCTGGATGACCTGCACAGGCTCATAGGGCCAGTTCGCGTGCCTCTGTCTGACGCTTGCAGGGCCGAGATGAACAGGCTTTCCCGTCTCCTCGAGCGCCTCAGCAAGCAGATTGACAGGATTGTCATGTATGACACGTAGGCTCCAGGAAAAATTCAAATCATTGCTGGTCTTTTTTAAGTCTTGTCTCATAGGCTCCGGGAAAAATTCAAATCATTGCTGGCCTTTTTTTAAGCCTTGTCTTTTTTGAGGCCAGAACCAAACCAGAATGCCACGCTGCTGCAGGCCAGACGCCGCGGAGTTTCTCTCGTGCTATGCCAGCGTCCTCTCGTACGGCAGGGACCCAAACAACCTGAAGCAGGCTGTGGCCAAGATGGAGGCCAGGATGATCCAGCCCTGCTTCACTGCCTGGTGTCCTCGCTGCCAGCAGGTCTACCTTCTTGCACCCGACCTCGAGGAGTTCCAGACCCCCAGTGCGCATCACGTGCACAAGCTCAGGCTCTGGGAGAACCTGCGTGATGAGATTGAGATGTAGATCTGGAATTTTTGCATCAGCAAGCCAGCATCAAATCTGCCAGCACAAACGAGATTGAAAAGGCAGCCACTGTGCCGTGCATGTGCTGCTCGTAGATGGTGCTCAGGCACAGGGCGAGATACAGGGCGTCCATGATCATCGTGAAGTGGTGTTTTTGGTGCATGTGCATCATCTTAAGCCTGCAAAAAACCATTTTAGTTTGTAATAAACACGAAAATCATGACTTTTCTCACCAGAATCTGAACCCTATCCCGCCAGTAAGGACCATGGTGTAGGGCGTGAAGGCGCTTGAATATAGCCTAAACGTCACCAGCTGCAGCGCGCCTATCACCATGTTGTACAGGGGCCACTGGTAGTCGCTCTCCACGCCCTTGCACTTTTCCTTGAGCCAGTGTGACATGTGGAACGCTAGATAGGCCCCCACGTAAGCAGCTGTTGACCAGAACAGGATCTGGTCCTCCTCCGTGATGTAGCTTGCATCCGATCGGGTCACTGCCAGTAGGAACAGGACTGCCGTGGCTATCACGGGCGGCCACTGGCTCTGCATGACCGCCTGCTTGTCCCAGAAGAGCTGCAGGTTGTAGCTGAATGCCCTGACCAGGATTATGCCCAGAATCACGAGGGTCCAGTACTCCCATTTCGGGATGGAGCCCCTCCTGTGGTACATGCTGCTTCCGGAATACACGACATCCAGCCCTTCGTCCAGGATATCGCACGCAGTGATGTCGTAGGCCTCGTCTGACACCAGGTACTTTCCAGCAGAGTCCGCGCACGTCATGTTCTTCCAGCCGTCTGGCATGGTCTCGGGATCCTGCACCGTCCTGGGAGCTTGTGATGGCATGACGTGGCCGTTCTCGGACGTGCACATGGCCCACGCGCTCAGGTTGCAGGCTGTGTGCGTCCATCCCAGCCTGGCCAGGTCGCGCAGGCTCGATGTGCTGGAGTGGCTGAAGATGCCCCGCTTGGTGATTCGTACGATTCCAGACGATGCCAGATGGTAGGCGGGGCCCCCATCCCACCAGGCGAGAGCGTGCCCGTCGCTGGCCAGGTACGGCCTGCTGTCTGAGATCTGGTCTATCTGGGCCTGCGTGATGGCTGCCTGCGAGGAGAGCCAGATCATTGTGAGCCAGACTTTCATCCCAGTGTGTGCAAGACTGTCCATATATAACTGCTTCTGGCACTGCTGGACAAATGAGGTTTGTCGTGGACACTCTCTGCAACGGCCTGGTGCTCCTGTTTGTCATGCTCATGGTCATGGGGGGTATTCACAAGTGCTGCGAATTTCACGAGCTTTTCCAGAAAACGAGGAGCCAGCTCGAGAGGTAAATCCATTTTCCCTCTGTTTTTTCCATAGCATCCTGATTTTTTTCCTGTTCTGCAGCGAGGAATGGCTCGTTCGGCAGTGCAAAGACCCTGTATTCTTCTCCAATATGCACACGCACACCGACCTCTGCCACCTGGTCGAGAACAACGCCAGGGTCGGGGCCGTCATGCTGACCCTGCGCGAGGTCCTCCAGTCGGACGTGGACTTTCTCATGCAGTACACAACATTCAACGTGCGGTCTGTGTTTTCCTGGCAGATCATGCTGTGCCTAGGACTGGCCCTGATACTGTGCCCGTCCTGGCTGGTGTGCGGCACAAGGGTCGTGCAGAGGCGCTGGCCTGTGTGCCTGGAGGGTCATTACAAGGACGCGTGAAAACTGAGTTGTTTGGTTGTATTTAAGTGTTGGTTCTTTTTCTGTATCCTGGTTCATTGACATGTTCTCACGGCGTAAGGTTGCTAACAACTCTCCTCAGATTGATCCTGAGATTGTTATGGCAGTGGCAGATTTTGTCCAAGCCAATCCTGGGATTTTGGGTGGATCGGGTGGTTATCATGTGCCTGATAATCAGGCCCGTGCCTCACCTGTCGTTTTTCAGCATACCTACAATGTCTCGGCCATGGATGGGCCAAATCCTGGAGGAAACTCTGGAAGGAACCTACCCATGAAAGTTGGGGGGAACGCTGGCCCTGTTGTCTGTGCAAACGCTGACCCTGTCGTCTCTGCTCGCGCTGCTGGCTCTGCTGGCGGCAAGGCTGGAGGCAACCGGATCTACAACAGTGTCCTCGGGAGGTATCTCAACCCGTTTGAGTACCTCACAGTGCTCCAGTTCATCCTGCTTACTGCATTGCTGTTTGGCTACATCACCAAGGACACAAAGCTGAAGGACGTCTGCCCGGCCATTCCGGAGGGGAAGTGGACCATTCCTGGACCCACTCCCATCACTGTTGACGCGCGCCTGCTTTGCGAGTCTATGTTGCACCCGTTGTTCAGGTTCTTTCCTGAAACTAAGGAGATGAAGACCCAAAAGGCTTTGAACATGATGAGTCGTGCCTTGTCGAGGAAGGAAAGTCTCAGGAATGGGTATCTTTCGGTTGAGTTTTTCCAAGGCCTGTCGAACCAGTCGATTCAGGACCTCAATCTTGAGGACCTGCAGAACTGCATCGATGATGGCGAGCTCAACTTCACGTGTGTCAACCAGACTGTGCCTTTCGAGACTCTTCGCACCCCCTCTGGTCGCCGCCAGATGCCCAAGCCTAACTCTCCTCCTCGCCAAGTCATTGAGGAGTTTCTGGAGTGCTCCAAGGACGGGAACGTGTCCATCATGTGCCTGACCAGGAGCAAGCCAATCATGGAAATGTTTGAATTGTCCATGACTGACGAGGAGTTTGCCAGGAGGGCTGCCGAAAAGGGCTTCGTGCTCAAGAACTCTACAGACTTTGACAAGGCTGCCGAGGAGGCTGGCTATTTCCGTAACAACACCGAGCACTTTGAGGTGGCCGTGGAGGCTTCTGGATATTTCAAGAAGAACACTGCTCATTTCATCAGTGCTGCTGGTGATTCTGGCTTTGTCCTCAAGGATTCTCTGGATTTCGACTTTTACGCCAAGAGTGTTGGATTCTTCAAGAACGATTCCCAGGAATTCTTTGATGCTGCCAGGGTTTGCGGATACGTCAAGGAGGATGTGCTCATTAACAACAACAGGAAGAAGGTGCTTGCTCATGGAATGGCTAATGTTGGATATGGTCTGGCGGTGGCTGTGGTTTACGGTCGCCTTCACACTATTTCTGATAATACTGGGCTTATCAACCCTGGCCCTATGGATGTGATTTTTGGCACCATCCTCCCGTGGTTCTACGCCAATCCTACATATGGCACTGTACTTGTTGCGACCGCCTTTGCTGGGGTCAAGAAGTTCCTGGATGATTACATCGACACCTGGATCTAAGGTGCAAGGGGCTGGATTCTATCCTGTCTCTGGGCCTGTTTTCCTGGTTGTTTTTGCTGTGCCCGCGCCATGACGTCGATGAACGATGCGCAGTTAATCTGCAATAAACTTTATAAAAACCATCCTGTGCCACTCGCGCGTATGTCAGTCTTTTCCTCTGTTGTGCTGGGTCTGGACGGGGCAGGGTATGTCGTGATGGGGGCGTGCATGCTCTACCCCGGCAACCTGAGGTTCAGCTTCCTCAGGCCGTATCTGGCTGGCCTCTACGCGTCCGTGTTCAAGCCCCTGTGCCTGGACGACCCCGAAAATACGGGCAACGTCACGGCCAAGCTCCCGCACGAGCTCATGGGCGATCTGTCGTATAGGATATTGGCGTATCTTTTGGTGGTGCTGGGCTTTTGCAGGTCTATCCTAGCAGTATGCTTGCATTTCACTGCATGTCTTTTTGATTTTGATTATTTTGCAGGCTTATTTTGTGTTTCTTCTGGGGATGCGGGTACGTCTACGTGGGCCTCTGGACGTGCCTGGCCGAGGGCGCGCTCATATGCAACGAGCTGCTGTGCATGCAGTCCGTGAACTTGCACAGGGGCATGCTGGTGCTGGTCTGGAACGCCATCCTGAGCATCATTTTCGTGTGTGGCGCTGTACCGTATTGTACTTGAAAACCGAGAAAGATCAATCACTGGATGCTCGTGATATGGCGTGTCGCTCGAATATTAAATGCTCCCTGTGCCATTTGTGCATCATGAAGACGGATCCGATTATCGTGGCATTTACGTGTCTAGTCATATCGCTCTTGACCCTGCTTGGTGGTTACGGCGTTCTCGTGCACGAGTTTCATTTCGCGGAGAAGCGTAAGACCTTCTACCTCACCAGCACGGTGGCCCTGAACAAGATGAGCGATCTCTCTGATGTTTTCATGAACGCAGCGTCCTACGATATCTTCAGCAACTACCCGTTTGTACCAGATGTGTACTTTACAAACGCCCCGAACGGCTCGGGCCCCAACCTGCTGCAGGATCTGCTCGACATCTCTGGATGCTCCATCCCCATCGTGAGGCCGAAAAAGAGCCCCATGAACAGGTCCGGCAGGTGCATGTGCATCACGGAATCCTACCTCGACTTCTTCAACCGTACTGGCAGTACCTACACAAACGTCTCCCTCACTGACAGGCAGCTGAGCAAGGACAAGGTCACGTCCTGCCTCAAGCACAGGCCCATGTGGAACACGTCTCACTGCGGGGCGCTGTGCGAGCTTCACCCGTTGGAGCTGGCCTACTACTGCAACGTCGTGGTGATCCTGTGCTGCGTGAACTTCCTGCTGTCCAAGCTGAAGGAGCTCATGTGCCTCATGCGGGTCAGGAAGGTCGTGCTCTTCCTGGTCACCGTCTTGTTCGTGGGCCTTCTCTCGTTCTTGTCCCCGGTTCGCACGATTTTCAGCATGATCAGCATCGTGGTGGTCATGCTCCTGCTGGTTTTCGGGTTCACAGACGAGGATCAGCAGGTGGTTCCCGAGCCCCCTGCCAAGACCTTGCCGTCTGGCCCGGGTCAGGACCAGGTGCAGGACTCTCCAGACCCAAACTTACCTGGGCCTGGTGAACCTGGTTATCCTACAGCTCCTCCTCTCCCACCAGATTATGATCCCAGCCAGCCTCAGAACCAACCAGACTACAATGCTTACAGAGAAGGACCAACTCCTGGACCCAGTGATTATTCTGGCTATGCTCCCACTCCAGGTGAGAATCCACAAGAACAAGCCTACATGCACAGGTACTACGCCTATGCCTATGCCCGTGCCTATGCCCAGCAGTACAGGCCCCTGCAGGCTGCACCACGGGTTTATTACACCAGGCGTGGGTATTATCTTGGGGTGGATCCTGGCCAGAATCAACCAGAAGATCCTACAATGTACACTTCTCCAGAACCCCATGACCTCACGCTCGCCCTCTGGACCAACCTCAAGATCCTGTTCCCGGTCTACTGTGTGTACATTGCCGTGCATGGCTACGGGCGCGACTACGTAAACGTCATCTGCTTTGGGGTGACTGGCATGATCATTGGGATCAGCATGCAGAACCACCTGTGGGAGGAGTGGGTTTTTGACGGCAACTACCAGTGGTACAAGAAGACCACGTGCCTTGTCATCGCGCTGGTGGGCCTGCTGAACCTGATCCTTCTCTCTGTCGCCTACATGGACTTGCACAGCCCCTACATGCAGGCCGTGGCCATTC
>Ga0304730_1003452_pt1 | contig 10639 bp, 8 predicted proteins | sample M_130628_MF_Meta_FD_190474 | JGI IMG/M metagenome (GOLD analysis project Ga0304730, IMG submission 190474) | Freshwater microbial communities from Lake Montjoie, Canada to study carbon cycling - M_130628_MF_MetaG (v2) (version 2) | ecosystem: Environmental > Aquatic > Freshwater > Lake | place...
ATGGCATAAATGTGTGAAAATTTAGTTTGTAAATGGTCATTGACTTCCACTTGTCCTCGCGTATTGACCGTTAACCCAATTTTGTCCAATCCTAATCCCGCTGTAAAGGCTTTCCTACCTACAGCAACAAGACAATAATCCGCTTCAATAGAAATTGAATTTCCACTTTTATCCAATGCTGTGAGGGTTATTCCCTCTCCATGGTTAACAACTTCAAGTACTTTATGATCGAAACGGAACTTCATTCCTTCCTTTTTAAAGATTTTGACAAGCTCTTTTCCTACGGAACCATCCATTGCCCCAAGCAAGGTCGAAGCGTTTTCAATCACTTCAATTTCAGTCCCCAAACGCGCATATACAGAACCCAATTCCAATCCGATTACACCGCCACCAATCACGAGCATTTTCTTTGGGATTTCAATCATGGAAAGCGCTTCCGTTGATGTTAAAATCCTTTTTTTATCAGGCACCATTCCCGGGAAGAAATTAGGCTTTGAGCCTGTGGCAATGATGATGTTTTTGGCCTGAATGTTTTCGACCTTTCCCTCAAATGAAATGGCAATTGTATTTTGATCTACGAACGAGCCTGTACCTTGTAATACCGTAATTTTATTCTTGTCCATTAGGTATTTAACACCTGCACAAGTTGTTGAAACCACTTCACTTTTCCGTTGAATCATTTGTTGGAAATTAGGTTTCAAGTCACTTATTTCAATGCCATGTTCTGCAAAATTATGCTTGGCGTTAAAGTAATGTTCGGAGGAATCTAAAAGTGCCTTTGAGGGTATGCATCCAACATTAAGACAAGTCCCTCCTAGGGTGCTATATTTTTCAATGATTGCGGTTTTCAATCCCAACTGCGCACATCTAATTGCGGCAACATAACCACCAGGACCCGATCCAATAATTGCAACGTCGTACATAAAAATAATTTTAGCAAAATTACTACAACGAATACAAATTCTTCCAATGGATTGAGAGAAATACGCTGAACACATTGTTTTTTTTTATGTTTAAGAAATATGGGAAATCGGATTTACATTTTTGGAGCAGGATGGTTGGGTTTAGATGTTGCCTACGACTTTCATTCCAAGGGGAATGAAGTCTGCGTGTTTTCAAGGTCAGAAATTAAAATTGAAAGTCTGCGTTCGCGGGGAATTGAGGCTCACAAAGCCACATTTTTCAACGGGAAGGTTTCTTTTGCAGCAGCCATTGTAAAAGGCTCAACGCTACTTTTTTGCTTGCCCCCAAGTGTCCCATATTATTGCGAAACCCTGCTGGACATTGTTGCTACCATGCAGCCCAGCCACATCGTTTTTTGCAGTTCTATTGGCATTTACGCGTCAAAAGAGGGTTGGGTTGATGAAAACTGCGTGACCGATACAGACTCTGTATTACACAAAGCAGAGGAAAATATAACAGGAATGAACATCCCATTTGCTATTTTGCGATTGGGTGGGCTAATTGGCGCGGATAGAAATCCGGCAACATTCTTTTCGAATAAATTCGATATCCCAAATGGTATGGCCCCAGTAAATTTAATTCATAAAATGGACGTGATGTCCTGCATTGAAGGTGTGATTGCGTTGAAATCAACCGGGATTTTCAACGTCGTTTACCCAAGTCACCCCTCACGAAAGGAATATTACGAACAAAAATGCCTTGATCTGGGACTGCTTCCCTGTTCGTTTCAAAATCTTGGTGTAGGAAAAGTCGTTAAAGGGGATGAAATTATGCGGGTTATAAACGACGCATATAAGCATCCCATTTGATAGTTATTTCGTTATGTTTTCTGTAAATTTGTTTTTCTCTGCCCAAATATGAGAATACGCCTCCTGTTTTTTTGTTTTTTATTGAGCTCACAAGTGTTTGCTTCGCATATCATTGGAGGGGATATTTATTACGATTATCTCGGCAACAATCAATATCGCTTTTTTATCACCTTATACCGCGATTGTGCGTCCTCTGGCGCTGCATACGACGACCCCTTGCAATTGGCCATATATACAGGTGGAGGTAATTTGTTTCAAAATGTAAGTATTCCTTTTCCTGGGAGTACGAGTGTGCCTTTAAATTTCAACAATCCATGCGCCACTGCACCAGGAGGTATATGCGTCGAGAAAGCCACTTACCAGACGGTTGTTACCTTGCCACCAAACCCAAATGGGTATGACGTTTCATACCAAAGGTGTTGTCGGGGACCAAACGTTACCAACCTTATCGCTCCTGACAATACAGGAATTACCTTGACCACCCATGTGCCAGGAACAGCCTTAGGAAACGGTACCTATTACCAAAATAGTTCTCCCCGTTTTGTGAATTACCCTCCCATTTTGCTATGTAACACGGAATCCATCGTCATTAACCACAGTGCAACGGACCCAGATGGTGATCAATTAACCTATTCTTTGGTCACCCCATTTTCAGGGGCGAGTTCCATTACACCGCTTCCACCACAAACTCCTGCGCCTCCTTACCCAATCGTAACGTGGAATCCTGGATATAATGCAGCAACACCCCTAGGCCCAGGATCCGTCATTTCAATTAATTCTGCCACTGGAATTCTACAGGTAACGCCTCAAAACATCGGGCTATACGTGGTCGGGGTTAAAGTTACCGAAACGCGCAACGGCGTGGTTATAGGGTCCACAATTCGCGACTTTCTTTTCCGTGTATTTGATTGCAACATAACCCTTCAAGCTTTATTACCGACGCAAGTTCAATTGCCAACCTTTGTCTCTTATTGCCAAGGATTGACTGTTAATTTTGTAAATAACTCTTATGGTGGTAGCACCTATGCCTGGGATTTTGGCGTTGGGGGTATCTCAACAGATGTTAGTAGCTTAACGCAACCTTCTTATACCTACCCCGCTCCGGGCACTTATTCGGTACAGCTCATCGTAAATCCAGGACAGGCATGCACAGACACTGCATTAATGACTGTGACTGTAAATAATCTTTTCTCAGTCGCTTGGACTTCCCAGGATTCCCTTTGCATTGTCGGAAATCAATTTGATTTTGTGGGTGTTTCCAGTTCGCCCAATGGTGTTGGAACCTATTCATGGACATTGGACAACTCAGCATCTGTAACAACCGGGAGCGGTCTTGGTGTGCCCAACGTTACCTTCGCGTCGCCAGGCTTTCATCCCGTAACCATAACCGGGGACAATGGGAGCTGTGTGACTTCCTACACTGATTCTATTTACATCTTTGACATTCCTACCACTCAGGTAACCGTTCCTCAAAATGTTGAGTGCCTTGGCTTTACCATCCCTTTTGGAAGTGTTTCTACAAACAGTGTTTATTACCATTGGGATTTTGGTGTTGCAAACCTAAGCTCAGACACCAGTAATGTAATCGCTCCTTCCTATACTTTTCCGGGCCCAGGAACTTACACATTGGTATTAAACGTTTCTTCTGGACCCAATTGCGATGCCAGTGATTCCGCCACGATTACCTTAAATGAGCCTTTGGTTTTGTCCTTTGTAAACAACGATTCCTTGTGCATAAACGGCGGGGTCTACGCTTTTGATGGAACGGTGAGTGGGCCGCCCACCGCAATTTACAATTGGTCATTTGGTCAAAACGGAATTCCAACGACCTCCCAAAACGTTGACGAATTCAACGTAATGTTCTCCCAACCCGGATTTCAAAACATTACATTATATGGTTCTTTCGACAACTGTATTGATTCGGTTCAAGACCAAGTGTATGTTTATTTTGAGCCGAACATCGACTTTGTATTTGTAAATACCCTACAATGTGTTCCTTTCGCGGGAGTGTTTATCAATACATCTACTGCAGATGGCCCTGCAACGTATGAATGGGATTATGGTGATGGAGGCACATCCAATGGCCTGAATGGTGCACATTTGTATACACAGGTGGGGAATTATAGCGTAGGATTAACGATGACTACTTTGGAAGGTTGTATTGACACTTTGTACATGTTACAGCAAGACATTGTCAATGTGAATCCTTCACCTATTGCTGGCTTTACGGTAAATCCTACCGAGGTTGACGTTTGCAACAACAAGGTTACATTTACAAATCAGTCCATTGGTGCGACGGAATATGCCTACTTAATTGACCATAATTCTTATTACACCGAAGCGCCTAATTTTGAATATGGTTATTTGAATTATGGTCCCGACTACCCGCAATTAACGGTCACCAATGCATTTGGGTGTAAGGACTCTATGTTGTTAAGTGTTATGGTCTTTCCCTTCAGTTTATATGTTCCAAATACATTTATTCCCGACGAGGATGGTAAGAATGATCTTTTCATCGCGGAAACATCATTTGAAATTTTGGATTGGGATTTTAAAGTCTTCAATCGATGGGGAGAATGTGTTTTTATAACCGAAAACTTTGAGGAAGGTTGGGATGGAATGTATAACGGCAAGCCTTGTCAAGATGGCGTTTATACCTATAAAATTCGTTACCGCAGCTGCTACCAACCTAGCGCATGGCAAATGATAAGTGGATCGGTTAGGCTGCTTAGGTAATTATTTCCTGAGCACGAAGTTTTGACCTAAATAGACTTTTCTTACTTGCTCATCCGCCGCCAATTCTTCAGCGGTACCCGATTTGAGAATTTTACCTTCAAACAAAAGGTAGGCTCGGTCAGTGATAGAGAGTGTTTCTTGTACGTTGTGATCGGTAATTAAAATTCCGATGTTTCTTTTTCTCAGGTCCGCAACAATGCTTTGAATGTCTTCAACAGCGATAGGGTCTACGCCTGCAAAGGGTTCGTCGAGTAGCACAAATTTCGGATCTGTAGCCAGGGCCCTTGCAATTTCAGTGCGGCGTTTTTCTCCTCCTGACAGTCGGTTTCCCAAATTTGATCTTACCGCATTAAGGGCAAATTCATCCAATAATTTTTCGAGTTTTTCTTCGCGTTGGTTTTTGTTTAAATCGGTCATTTCAAGGATGGCCATGATGTTATCTTCAACGCTTAATTTTCGAAACACAGAAACCTCCTGGGGAAGGTATCCAATTCCGAGTTGAGCCCTTTTATACATTGGAAGTTTTGTAATTTCTTGGTCATCCAAAAAAACTTTTCCCGAGTCGGGCTTTACGAGGCCAACAATCATATAGAAGGAAGTGGTTTTCCCAGCGCCATTTGGTCCAAGCAGGCCGACGATTTCACCTTGATTTACTTCGATAGACACGCCATTGACGACGGTGCGATTTCGATATGATTTTTGTATGTCTTGGGTATAAAGTTTCACCTTGCGAAATTACTATAAGTTGAAAGAAAACCTAGCCCTAATGCCAAAAGGACTAACATCAGGAGTGTTATGGGTTACCCTCCACACAAAATCCACCCTTATTATGTTTAGAATGTTTTCAATTCCAACTGACAACTCGGCGTAAGGAATAGATCCGAAAGATTTAACATAGGAAGGAATCAAGATAAGTTCGTTGTGCTTGGGTGACATGGCGCCATATAATATTCTTTGGGTTGTCACCATTCGCCATTTTAGTTTTTTAATTCCTGGGATTTGGTTTAAAAAGAGCCCTCCCCAATGGTTTTCCATAAAAGCAGAGACATACTTATCAGAAATTAACTCAAGAAAATTTAATTTGTTAAATGCGCTTAAGGAGAGCCAATAGGACTGGTTCCCTTCATGAACCTTAAGAAAAGGGTAGGCTGTTTGGCCAAAAATATACCCACAAGAAAAACCATAGTGAACCCTTGTAAGGCGACCAAAATGGGTATAATGCTCCATTTGAAATTCTATTTTTTGATAATTGTACATACTTCCAAGGACACCTTTTACCCCAAAAATTGCTTGAATTGAAAGAATTGGAAATGCGGAGGTAACGGGCGTTCTGTCAATGTACCCGGATAAAAACGACTCGTTCTTTGACCACCTAAAGCGAGTGGTAAACTCTGTCGTTCTCAATTTGTTTACAGTGTCGAGGAATTGGGTGTTGGGATTAAAATGCAAATAAGAACTCATTCCTAAGGGCGTGAATTCCTTGCAATCAAAACCGGTAAAAAGAATAAAATCTTTCCCAAAATCTTTCTCAAAGTTTAATCCTACCTTTTTTACAAAGGTTAATTTATTAAAAGGCGCAGTGTTTAAAAAGGTGGCAAAAGTATTTCCCAGTTGGGCGGCGGTAGGCGATTGACCCATTTGTTCAAGGTCGTAGTAATAAAAAGCCGAAAGTACCCCGCGTTTTTTTGGGGTAATGTTATAGCGCAACAGCGCATTGTATTTCCATTTATCATCAAGAAAACCATAGCCGATTTTACCTCCAATTTCTACTCTTTTTGAAAACTTCAACGAGGTCCGAAGGGCTAGTGAGAGTCGAATGTTTTCAACGGGATTCGAGCTCACTAAGGAATTTATATTGCCAAATTCAAAATAACCATGGGGATAATACCCTGTTGTGGCAAAGTAAACCAACTTCCTTGAACGTTGAAAATTTTTAGTTCTTTCCAAGGTATCGATCATGTCGATGATGCCTGATTCGGTTTTGTTAAGGCTGTCATGTCTTAAGGCTCCCCATATTGAATCGTTGAGGTTTTGCTGGTTCTCTAGTACCTGTACTTCCGAGTTTGATTTATAAAAATCATCCGGTCGTTTTTGATTGATTTTATAATTTTTCCTGCTACAAGTCCGGGTAGCAAACAAACCGTACATTTTGGTATTTTCTGCAAGCTTGATGTCAAAGAACATTTTTTCTTTGGCCAACATCCAAACTTCATTTTCTATAGGTTCAAACGTTTGTTCGATTTGAAAGTCTTGAATATAATTCAAATTTGCAGAAGGCGATAGTTTTGCCTTGAGGGACTTAACGGCATAGGTTGTGTCATTCACCCACATTTCACCTACAAACGTTAAGTCGCCACTTTTTTTCGGCTCAAACCGCAACTTATAGCAGAACTTATTGTCTATGTACATGGAATCATCGAGGTAGAACTTGTATACATTTCGGGCATTGTTTGCCAATGGGCTTACAAAAGATTTTCCAAACAAATCAATCACGTTGTCATAAATATTCAACTCAAGGTAGGTGTCCCCTAAAAATTGTGAGGCCTGAAGGTTTTTTACCCCTGTTATCCTACTGGCTTTAATCACCTCCTTTTTGCGTTTAGGATGATTTGTAAAATAAAAGTCCGAAACGGACTCAGTTAAAACCACAGGAAGGTTCTTTTTAATTTGGGATGAGTCAAGGTAGCTTAGGATCAGTGGTGAATGTTTAATGGGGCCAATTTTACTAAATTCATCTCCTAGGTTACTTAATGAAACTTGAATCTTGTTGTAGGCTTCGTATTCGTATGCGTCTAGTTTTTCTTTGTTGTTAGCCGGTTTATGTGCGATGATTCGTTTGTGCAATTTTGTTGAGGGAAATTCATCGGGGGGCAAAACGGTGATTTCCTTAAATTCCCTTGACACCCGTTTCAAATGAATGTTCAATTCTTGAAATTCATCTGGTTTTATTTTTTTTCGAACGAGGTCATAGCCTAGAAAAAAAAATTGAATAGAATCAACAGGATAATAGGTTGCTAAGTGAAAAAAACCTGTGCTATCGGTATAGGTTGCGGTTTTTGTGTTGTAAAACCAAACTTTAGTGTCGGCGAGTGGGGTTTTTGTGATTCCTTCGTAAACCCTACCCTCTACAATTGTTTTTTGTGCCATTGTATTGAAACACAAAAGAACCAATGAACAAAGCGATAGGTGTCTAAACTTGTTCACGAAGTTTTTTTCTTTCCGCTCGTTTTGAAACAAGGATGCCAATTTCATAGAGTACTATAATCGGTATAGAAACAATTATTTGAGAAAGAATGTCTGGCGGAGTTATGACCGCAGCGATGATTAAAATAATCACAATGGCATGTTTTCTATATTTAACCAAAAATTGTGGGCCAATCAAACCTATTCTCGTGAGTACATAACTTACAATGGGTAACAAAAACAAAAGTCCGGAATAAAAAACCGTAGAAAGGATGGTGCTCATGTAGGAACCAATTGTAAAATTATTTTCAATTTGTTTACTGATTTGAAAGGCTCCAAAAAACTGAACCGTCATGGGTGCGATCACAAAATAACCAAAAAGGATTCCTGAAAAAAAACACAAGCTAATGTAAAAGACCATTCCTTTCGAAAGTTTAATTTCTTTCGGTTTTAATCCGGGTTTAATAAAAGCCCATACTTGATAAAAAATAAAAGGCGCAGAAGCAATCAAACCTCCTATCAAACACATCATCATGGCATAATTAAATTGACCAGATACGGTCATGCTTTGCATTTTCACGGGTATGTCCTCGACGCAAACGCCAAAGTACCTGCACAACCATTGAAAGGTAATAAAGTCCTTATCTTTTAGATGAAGGAACAAATTCACCATGATCCATTCTTGAAAATACCAAATGACGCAGCCAAAAACAAGCACAACTATGGCAATTCGAACAAGTCGCCAACGCAACTCATCGAGGTGTTGCATAAAAGACATTTGGTTATTTTCTGACATGCTTCAAAATTAAGAATTTCAAGCGTCTTAATTAAAAAAATCAATAAACGTAAATTGTTTACGTTCTTCAGCGGTAATCTTTGTCAAAAAAAAAGATGAAAACCATTTCCATTCAAAAAATCGAATTCAACGAATTTCAAAACAAAGCCATTTGTCATGGCACATTGATGTCGAAAAACTTTAGTTACAAGAGTGCAATTTCCTTGAGCTTTACAGGGCTAAATGCACTTTTGAATTACATTGGGAACCAATATGATGAATTGGATTTGTATCAGTTCTTGGAGAGCGAAACGACGGAAGGTGGAACTTTTTATACATTCAACTTTCAAGCGTTAAATATGCCAGAAATTCCAGTTGAATACTTAAAAAACAATGAGTCAGCGCAATTGAGGATTTGTGCTTAGTTAGGGCTGAATGATAACAGTTTCTTCATTTGTTTTTTCAGCCTCAATTTTCACAATCCCTTGACCCTGACGATTTCCTTTGTAAGCTTCAATGTCTAGAACGGCAACACCGGCTTGACCTAGTTGGTAGATTTCGTTGTAATTAAATGTTGCAATACCCGCCGCGTTGGTAAAGGCTGTGTCATATACTACCACTTGAGAAGGACAATTGCATGTTGAGGTACCGTGTAAAACCACCATGGCTTGTTCTACAAGCGCATTGTTTTCGTCTCTTACTTCAATTTTTGCAATGGTGTCTTCTTTTTTAACGCAACCATTAAGGACAACGGTAACAACAACAAATGATAATAGGTAGGCAATCTTTTTCATAGGTTTAAATTAATTCGGAAGATAAATGGTTTCAACAGACGTTGTGTGAATTCTGCATCTAGAGTACCCGTTCGCTGTTTTGTTATTATACTTTACGACAATGTCAAAATAACCTGTTGTATTTTCTGCCCCGGAAGTGTTAAAATACTGGTCCATGTCAACGGATGTAAATCCGGAACTATTCGTGAAAGTGGTATCTACAAATGGCAAGGTAGCTGGATTGGATTGTTGGTCACCGATTACCACCACTTTAGCGCCACTCATTAATTGATTAGACGAAGACCGTACAAACACTTTCAAAATGGCCGGGTCTTTCGATTTACAGGATCCGAGTACTATGAAACCCAGGACAATAAGACTAATTTTTAATAAATTTTTCATACGAGAAATTGCTTTCAAATGTAACATTTTAATTTTGGACCTGCAACAATACGACAAAAGCCGTTTAAAGTTGTGCAAAGTTTACAAGTCTTACAAAAAAGCAGGCAATTCTTAAAAAACCTTACATTTGCAGTGTCCAATTATCATAACCAATTGCTACGTTAAAAAGTTACAATTCATGCAAAAAAGGATTGAAGAGCTTCAGGTTGAAATCAAGAATTATCCTATTGAAAATAGGGAAGGGTTGGAATTGTTTAGAATAAAATACCTAGGTTCCAAGGGAATATTAAAAAGTTTATACCAAGAATTTAAGGATGTTACGGCCATAGAAAAACCCGTCGTTGGTAAACTTTTAAAGGAATTGAAATCACAGATTGAAGATCGCTTCGCCGATGAATCTATTGCTTTTTCGAGTGTTCAAACAGAAAAGAACCAAGAAGATTTCACTCGTCCGGGGGTTCCTTTTAATATTGGCAGTCACCACCCATTGTCTATCGTTCGCGATGAGATCATCGCCATCTTTGATAAAATCGGTTTTGGCGTTTCAGAAGGGCCAGAAATTGAAGATGATTGGCATAATTTCTCTGCGTTAAACTTCCCTGAAAACCATCCAGCCCGAGACATGCAAGACACGTTCTTCATTGCAGGCGAGAAAAAGGGTCTTTCGTTAAGAACCCATACCAGTTCTGTTCAGGTTCGTGTAATGGAATCTACTACTCCCCCCATACGCACCATTTCCCCAGGAAGGGTTTATAGAAACGAAGCAATTTCTGCCCGGGCACATTGTTTTTTCCATCAGATTGAAGGCCTATACATTGACAAGAATGTTTCCTTCTCTGATTTAAAACAAACCCTTGATTATTTTGCAAAGGCCTTGTTTGGTCCCAGCGCGTTGATTCGCCTTCGTCCTTCCTACTTTCCGTTCACAGAACCAAGTGCTGAAGTCGATGTTTCTTGTACCCTCTGCAATGCAAAAGGATGTAATGTCTGTAAATATA
>Ga0304730_1003457_pt1 | contig 10627 bp, 15 predicted proteins | sample M_130628_MF_Meta_FD_190474 | JGI IMG/M metagenome (GOLD analysis project Ga0304730, IMG submission 190474) | Freshwater microbial communities from Lake Montjoie, Canada to study carbon cycling - M_130628_MF_MetaG (v2) (version 2) | ecosystem: Environmental > Aquatic > Freshwater > Lake | place...
TGCGACCGGCGCGATTTAATAATCCTTCATCGTTTCCATAAAATACGACTAACGATCCAACGCCAGAATCAGGAATTTGTTTTCCGTCAATCGTGTAATACATAACTTCTGTGCCGTTATTATTTAAGAATACGCCGACGCGTGTTGGCACGATTCGCTGAACGGAACGAACTCGTAGGCTGTCGGCAAATAATTCGGTGATTTGCCAATACGCGTAACCGTAAAATAATAAATCCTCAGCTGTCCAAACATATGTTGCGCTACCCGGTACGCGTGGATCGGGATCACGTATTACGCGGGGCGCTGGCACTTCGAGCCCTGTCGTATTATCCCGGAGCTGTAATCCGATCGAAGCTATGGACGAACAGATGATCCCGCGACCACGTGCGATCGTAGGAACACTCATCGCTTCCTCGCGCGTAGCCTGAGTAGCGCCACCGTTAAAGGTATAGATCGAATCAAGCGCAAAGACTGGAGAAACTGAAGCCTCAATATCGGAATTTTGAGACGGCGCTACAGCTTCAACCCTAGACGCAAAGAGATCACGAATACCCATGCCATAATTGTGTCAGGCTTATAGCACTAGCCAGTCATAATATCGAAGTCCATCTCTGGGCGTGTCGCAAAGTGTGTCACTAGCGCGGTCGCTACCGCCGCGCAAACCGCAGCTTGCGAAGCTCGACGACCAATTACCCAGCCACCGTCGCCGCGCTTTAATTGGACTGCCGAAAGAATCTGTTTAGTTAGATCGCTTTGCCCTCGATGGCGTAATCGCCCCGAGTTGATCGCACCCAGTAGCTCATCGCAGCTTTGAGGATAAACGGAATCCATGTCAAAAATCGGGATACCCGCTGGCTGAAATCTAGCCGCTACCGCGCCCGAAGTTCGGCGACTGTATAGCAAATACTCTAACGGATACTTCCGACAATATTTAGCCGCCTCATTTGCGATCTCTCGATCGTCGAGCTGGACTGAATTTTCCCATGTGTGGAGTAGCTTTACGACAAATCGCTCATCGCCTAGTTTCTGGGCTCCAACGAGAGCGCAAAATTTGCGATCCGGTGAAATATCAAGCGCCAGCCATGTTAGCTTCTCAGGATCAAGATCGACGCTTTCATCGTGGCAATTATTCCACTCGTTAGCTCCGATAATGCTGGAAATAGTCTGTACCCACCTACACAATACCTCGGTTTGTACGACCTCGGGCGGATCATTTAATACAGCTTGAATATTCTGAATATTTATTGTGTGTCCGATAGCTGGATTTGCTGCCAGCCAATTTGACTCTAGCTGTATGTCGTCGGTTGGTGCGCTCCATTCAAAATAGCCAATATCGTCATCGGCACCAGCAGCTGCCGCAAGCCCACGCTCTCGAAACGCATTTAAAACGACCGAATGCGAATCGCCCGCGTTTGTATAGCTCATGATCATAGGATTCTTAGCAGCCATCAAGGTATAGCGTAAAGACGCGTAAGATTCTAAATCTTTCATCTCTCGAAGCTCGTCTAGGTGAATTGCCGATGGCGCAGAAACGCCTCGAGCAGCTGAGCCGCCAGCTTTTACGATGAATCGGTTAATTTGCCCGGTCGTACCTTTGACTTCAATTTCCTCGGAGCCATGAGACCAGCGGATACGCTGTACGCGCTTAGATAGCATTTCTGAGCTTTCAATTAAGTTAACTAGCTGGCGAAATTGTTCCAGCGACGTCGCTAATCTATGAGCTGATCCAATTTGAAGCGGTTCATCCCATAAAAATAAGCCGCCTAAAATGCGGATTTGCTGGAGAAATGACTTACCATTTTGACGCGCTACAACAATACAATTTGTCGGTGTAGCCCAGCGCCCGTCAGGTTTGTATTTGTGCGTATGCTCCAGCGCAAATTTTTGCCATGGCATTAAGCCATCTGGGAGTATTTGAGCGGCTAAATCGATCAAATCAAAGCCCCTAGACGGTAAATCATTGAGTTTGGTGTGAATTCTGGGTGTCGGATTGCCATAAGTGGCAGCTGTTGACGGCGGCAAAACCGATAGCAGCCGATCTGAGCCGAGATCGATCGGCGGTTGACCGATTATGACTTGATCGCCCTTAATCATGACTTACGCTAACGTTATTGGGGATATTTAGATCATGGAGAGTCGGGGGTGTATTACCTATACTAAAAAAACGCCCACCTTTCGATAAATTACACTTTTGGCATAAAGTTTGTAAATTGCTGTCACTATCGCCACCCCCGAGCCTTCTTGGAATTATATGGTCGATATGTAACTTTCCGTTATCTTGTCCGCATTGTTGACAGCAATAACTATCTCGCCTAAGTATGCGTTCTCTTATCTTTCTCCATTGACTCGATGATCCATTATCCACAGCACTAGCCATTAGTGCCACCCCTTGTCTGTGAAGTGTTTGTATGCTAGGCAATAGTCGCCCTTATATCTATGAGCGATGTACCGGATACCCCAATCTATCTGAGTGTATCCGTCTAAATGGTTTAGCTTCTTGTTACGCAGCTGGGGTATTCCATAATGACTACCGTTAACGGCTCGACTATCGAACCTAGATTCTTTCATGTATAGCGCATAAGCGCATTGATATTGGCTATCTTTAACTACTCGACTATGTAAGTAAAGCTTGTAGTTATCTTTAGATGTTATAGCACTAGCCCATGTAGGACTCGGTATAGCCACCGCTAAACATAGTACGCCCGATAGTAGGACTCGCCGCGAGCTAGCCCGTCGTCGGGCTCTCGTCGAGAGAGTGGATCGTACCGACCTAGTCAAATAGGTTGCAAGCATGAGCGTATTCTTGGGCGATTCCCACAGGGTGTGGATAACTTTCCTTAACTGTGGATAACTCTTAGTCGCACTCATGGGCTTCATCATAGTTAAACGAACAGTAGTAGCAACCCATATCGTCACCGCATTTGCGACAGTTATATTTAAACATGATCTCATTACAGCATAAGGCTAGGTAAGTTCGATCGCTGATTCGGTAATGCTTGTTATCAAAGGGCATTACTTATCACCGCCCCAGCCTGTCCCGCGAAAGATCACACTAGGGGCACTAAAGACCCTAGACATTGGGTATGAGCAGCACAAGGGTGAGCTCTCTCCATGAGTAGCGACTGGGTGATTCATCTCGAGTTCGCCACCGCATTGGTCGCACCGGTAAAGGTAACTAGGCATTGACTACCTGACCGCCGACTGAAACATAACTAAAGTCGCAATTCTGGCAAATGATCTGTGCGATAGGCACGACCCCTGTCAGCACCATGACTTTAATGTCCGGTACGGTTTCGCAGCCGCATTTAATATTGAGCTGTGGCATTTTCACTCCTTACTAGGCACACGCCCAAAGTTCCGCAAACCGTACACTCCAGCGTCTTAACACCGGGCGGAAGTAAATCGGTCACTATGCGTTCAACCTGTAACGTTTCGCGCTTACAACGCCTACACTCAAATTTCAATTTGTCCATAATTGCTTTCCTTTAGATTAGACATTGAGTTTAAATTGTGCTGGCTTACCCACCACGAATTATCCTTGTCATGCTTAAAGCGGCTTGTCTTAGCTGCTCTAATTGGTATCCAGCCTTTGACCCAGTAATTAGGTGATTCGCCTACGACTAGCACAGCTAAATCCTCGACTCTATCCCTTTCCCTTAAGATAAGGTGTCCGTCAATCCATTTCGTATGCTTTACTTCAATTCGATTCCCTATGTCAGCTCTTACCTTAAACTTATCTAACTCAAGCTTAAAGTCTGTAATGCCGAAGTATCGAGCAGCTGCAATCTCAGCACCTAACGCCTCAGCTGTACGCCGAATCGACTCATGGATATTGCCTCGAGCTGTCTGATCATGAAAGTAATAGTTTTCTACGCCTTTAGACTCACAGATAAAAGCCGCTGCCGCAGCTTGTATTTCCTCGTCTTTAGTAAGCGTTATTTTCGTTATTCCCATGTCGCACACGTCCGAACATTGTCCGGACATACCCAGCCTTTGTAAGGCTTGCCAGTCTTACCGACGCCCTCTTTGCGAATCATTATCCCATGGGCGCATGACTTAGTTCCGGTCAAAGTCTCAGCCACTTCAGCAATTACGTTATTGACAACCCATGGATCATAAGAGCCATTGGGTAGCAATTCTTTAGGAGCTGCAACTATTGGGCGCTCGACCCGTTTCATTTCCTCAAGTGATGGTCGATTACTGTTTTCGCTAAACTTGCTTAAGCCGCCAGTATGTAAAGCTCGACCGATTGCCGAAGTCGATCCATTTTCTAGCGGGAAGCGATTAGCGCTCGATCTAATCTCCTCGGCGTAATCTGTCGCGAAAGGTAACTGATCGGTTACTTCTTTGTAAATATCTGTCTGAACTATGTAGCGAGTTCCATCTTGAAATACGATATTAACGTCAATTCGACCATTTGGATATTGTGCCCAAAACTTCTCAATCCGTTCGGCTACGGTTTCATAGCCCTCTAGTGGTAGCGCCATTATGAGTTACGAACGATCTCTGTCGCCGCACGAAGCCCAGCTGCGCGACCTCGGTTAAAGCCGTCTTTCACGCCCTCTTTAAACCCGATAGACCAGCCCACTATAAACCAGACAATACTTGCGAGAATAACTGCTCCCGCTAATTCCAATACTGTAAACATCTTAGCTCCCGATTCTGGGTGCGACTTATTCGCTCCCTAGTTATAGGGTGAACTAAATGTCTGACAATTTCAAGCCTTACGCCTAATTAGCGGCGTGTCGAATTGCTTATGAGCAAACTGTAAATTTCGTCAACGCGCTTTTCAAGTCGCGAAACCTGATCTTTGACGCTTGCTCCAGAGTTAGGCTTTAGCTCGCTTAGGTAGTATTTAACTAAATGCCGAACAACAGCTGTAAATGCCGCAAGGAGCGTGACCATAGCCACGCCCATCGCAGCCCAGTCGTTAGCGTTCACTCGCTTTAGCGCCGAACGTAACGTCCTTAGGATTCAGGTAACGCATTAGAAGCGGAACGACGCCAGCGAGAAACCCATACGCCAATTTCTTGGGATCGGTTTCGCCTGTCATGTAAACGGCTAACGCTCCCGCGAGCGCCGATCGTCCATAACTAGCAGCCATAGCCTTTAGCTCTTTCATTACTTTTCTCCTAACCCCAGAGCTTCGATTAGCTCTAAGACTTTTCGTGGGCTTACGTTGATTTCAAAGTGCATTTCGTCGGGACGATTCTTGTAATCGCCGCCCCAGAATAAGCCGTACTTCTTAGCTAGTGCGCGAATCATTGGAACTTTCTCAGCTGGAAACGTGCCGATTTTTCCGAGAACGTGTTTAGTCGCGTTAAGGTCGATCGCCGTTCCGGACGCGTGATTGCTTAATCTGTCCGTGCTATTTCTGACCATGCGAAATGCGTAACCCCAGTCGTCAAGCTGTCCGCCATCTAGCGGCTCGATCAGTTCGTTAAACTCTTTACAGAATCCGACGATTAAGGGTGCGACAGCTTCGGCGCAACGAATCTTTAGAGTCGTGCCCGGTATCGCGTAGGACTTAACTCCGATTTCGGCTTGATCTTTACTAGCCGTCCAGCCGTTATAGCTAGTAAGTTTCATTTTCCCAGATTCCCGTTTCAGCATTTAATTTGTAATAAATAGGGTTAATTGTCATCGCCAAATCTCTTAACCATTTTCCATCTTGTAATTCTTGATTTGAAAGTATTGTTAAATTAGTTAAATCTATGGAGTCGTCAACAGCTGAGATAACCTGATCGGTTCCAATTTTGCCGATTGGGTTTGTATAGTTAATAGTTCCAGAGTCATTTGGTAAACCAAGTTCATTACTAATTTGGCTTTGCCATGTAGCAAATTCATTTAAAGAATTAAATAATGCGTACATTAGATTCCCCACTTTGCGGATAAATAAGCGTTTACGATAGCAATATCGGTATCTGACATAAGGGTTGAGTAAAGTAATACCTCACCTATTTGTCCGGTCAAAGGCACGGCTAAATCGTTTCTTGTTCCAATCCATAGTTTACCTGTGACAAGGTTTGAAAGCGCACCAGGTACACCGCGTACAGCCCAAGTGCCACCGCCGTTTACTTTAGCGGTTGCAGTTGATCCGCTGTTGGGGCGTTTCAAAGAGAAATAATTCCAGTTTGTATTACTTGCACCGTCATCATAATGAACAGCAGTACCCCCGCCGCCGGGCTCTAGTTGCCAATCCCAATTATTAAAACCAAAGTTATTTGTTAAATCTAATTGATAATTAGACCAACCCTCAGGAATCATTGTGCTAACGGCTGAATCAAACTTTACAACAATGAAAATGGTTGCGTAAGTTTGTGACCAAGTAGATGACGGAGTCAAGTATTGACTACCGCTAAAGGTCATTGTATTCAAACCATTTTTCCCAGCTGTCGTATATGTAGGTTGATTTGCACCAGTTGCCTGAAGCATATTTCGACCATTACCCGATAAATCATTAAGTTGCGAAACCTTGCCAGATGACAAAGTTACGGAACTGGCGTTAGAAGCGTCCCATTGACCTGTCAAGTTAGCCGTAATTGGCAATACAGGTACTAAGTGTCCCGAGATTTGACTCGCCATAATTCCTAACATTGGACTCATTAGGAAATATCTCCAAACACGATCCATGAATTAGCAGCTAGTTTTTTACAGGTAGCTCCAGAGTTTGCGACGCGTAATTTTGGAGTCGCGCTAGTTGCGCCCGTTGAAATTACAGTAGTCGTTCCCGGTGTTACAGCGCCGATCGTTGGTTGTCCCGCTCCTGTAATCCAGAACACGTTAATTTCTGTACCTACAGCGAAATTAAAAGTGGCGTCTGTGGGTATGTTAAATTGCTGAGTAGCAGCATTATTCATCGAAAATAAATTACCCTCATCGCCAGAGGCAAAAGTATAGGCAGCTGTTTTTGCTGTATATGTTGAGGAAATTTTTGGTGTGTTAATAATTGGTGTTGTTAATGTCTTATTAGTTAAAGTTTGAGTACCGCTTAAAGTGACAGCCGTTGAAGCTGGGGCAGCAGCAGCCGCTAAATCGTAAGCTGCTTTAGTAGCTGTCGGCGTAGAAGCTAGAACGCTCGATGTTGTCGAAGTCGAATCGCTGAGCTGTACCGCGCCGACGACGCTAGTTGTAGCTGCGTTGATTCCAATAGTTACAGCGCCAGCGCTGCCGCCGCCTGTGATTGGGCTAGTTACGTTAACCGCTGTTATATCGCCTTGATCGTTAGGTATCCACGCAAAGTCTAAATCTGTCGCACTTGCCTTAGACAAAATATAACCACTAGCGCCGCCTAATAGATCGACGAAATCGGTGTCCACCGCTTGACCAAATACCTCAAAGTCGGCTGGTAAGTCGGTAACTAGATCGGTGCTCGTTGGCATTTGCCAGCCAAAGTTACTCGTTGGATTAGTCATGTTTTCTCCTTATGCTACGACTAACGCGGTTTCCCACGTTAAAGACCCGGATATAGTATTCCACGATTCCGCGATGGAAACGTCTTGCCACGACATAGCTTGAAGCGAATAACTTATCGGCGAAAGATTTAGAGTAATAGCGATTTCATTATAGGCAGCCTTAAACGTCCAGCCCTCGACGAATCCCTGAAACGTTCCGGCAACCATGTTAGGCGGTAAATCGCTTATTCTTAAAGGTAATCCCATAAACGCATTTATGAGCGAATCTCGATCGCCGTCGTCTAACTCTGGATTAGTGAGCTGGTAAGTAATTGCCGTAAAATTAGCTTGCGGTGCAGCTCTTAGCGTTAAGTAGAAATCGGCTTGATCTTGCGCGTCGGCTTGATGTTTAACTGTCGTACTAATTGCCTGAGCTAAACGCCCGTAAAGATTGATTGAGTTAATATCCTCGGCGCTTACTTCTTGATTGGAATTAGTGCCATATTTGAGCGTAATATCGTTCCGCACGTCGCCAGCTCGGGTTTCAATCTTTAGTCCGTTAAATAGCGCGTGATTAGCTGTTAACTCGGTGTAGCCATAAGTGGCTAGGTAAACCGATCTATGAGTCGAATCGGCGTAGCTAATTCGACCCTGAGAATCCTCGTATATGTAACCCAATCCAGACGTCGCGAGAGCTGCGACAAGCGAATAAATATCGACGCGATCAGCTGATCGAGCCGCTAACTCGTAATTACCGGGCTGATCTATCTCACCTAATCCGACGTTTTGAGCATTCGCCCACGTTTCCGTCGGATCGTAGTTAGCCCATTGTAAAGCCGCCGGAACTTCGCCCCAGTTATTTAAAAGTAAATCTTGGAGAATATGGTAAATCTGATCGCCGTCGAAATCTTGGACTAACGTTCCGTCGGTCAGCGCTTTAGGTAAGCGGCTTAGCGCTCCTAGTGCGGTTATCTTTAGCACTTGATTTATTCCAACCGCGCCAGCTGTAATAATTTCTACGCCGAAATCGACGACTGTGCCGCCAAATATAGGAACGTAAGTCGCGGTCGAATCTTGCAGCTCAATCGTTACTGAATCGTTTATGTTTATGTTGACGATTGCCTGAGTTAGGTTTAATAGTTCTAAATTACAATAACCCGCCTGAGCCTGTTGGTAGATGTTATTTCGACCGCTTGTAATTGTTAGATTTGACAGCGTGTAAGTCGTATATTCGACGCTTTGAATCTTTACGCGCCATACTGGGTTAAATACTGTCATTAGAACGCCAGCGCATTGGCGCCATTAGTGCCGCGATAGAAACTGTTATTTAGCACGTCAACAATCCGACGAGCTGTACCCTCTTGATCGATCGCGCCGGATACGTTTATGTAGATATTACCGCCACCGCTACCTAATTGATTATTTGGAATTATGCGACCGCCTGACGATGGAACGAATAATTCTTGACCACGTTCTCCCACGATGTAAGGTTTATTTGCCTCAACCATTCCACCATTTGCTAACTTAGGTATCTTAGGTAAGTCTTTACCGCCTGTTATATTGTTGACGATGTTATAAGCGCCGACCAGTAAATTGAGTCCCGAGATAACTAGGTTAACGGCGGCGACTAAGCCTTTCATGGCGAGCGAAATCGCGTCGATTACGAACGCTATACCGTTAAAGGCCACCTTAAAAGTTGTACCAATAAACGAAGCAACAGGCTTAGCAATAACTAGAAACGCGGTGAGGCCGACGCCTAATATCTTAAAGAATCCAGCGTTATCAGATACAGCGTCACCGATTGCGCCAAATACGGATTTAATCCCTTGTAAGATCGGAGTCAGCGCGACTTTAAAAATTGGAATTATGTATTTGTTTAGATAATCCCAGAGAGCTGTAAAAGATGGAATAAGTGTTTCCATAATAAATCCGCCGATAGTGGCAAATACTGGACTTAACTTTTCGCCGACTTGCGAACCTAAATCGCTTAAAATTGGAATTGCTTTAGAAACTATAAAATCGACTAAGGGAGTTAATGCGTCTAATATGAACGCGCCCGCGCCTTCCTTAGCTTCGTCAAATGTCAATTTAAGTCTAGCGATCTTGCCCTCGTATGTGTCAGCTTGAGCCGAAGCCTGTCCGCCAAAAGTATCTGATAGAGCTTTAGTTACTTCATCGAAGCTCATAGTCTTTAATTCGACGGCGCTGTATCCGATTCCTAATTTTGCTAGTCCCGCAGAATTGCCCTCGTAAGCTTTACCGAGTGCGTTACTTACCGCTTCAAGTGATTTTCCAGAGCCCGCCGCGATGTCAATAGCTAACGTGGCGAGTTTTTGAGCTTCTCCGACGTCGCCAGTTGCTCGAGCTAATCTTTCATAAGCTGGACGTAATTCGGTATCTGTTACGCCGAACGCTCGACCCATGTTTGAAATCCAAATTTCGGTATTTGCAATAGCTTCATCGGTAGCGCCAGCGACGTTTTTTAATGTGAGCGCCAGTTTCGCTTGAGCTGCCTCGTCCTCGATCGCCGACTTCACGCCATCGATCAATAGTTTTCCAGCATAGGCGGCAGCTGCAACGCCAGCAGCAGCGAACGCGAGTCCGGCAGCTTTACCGAATCCGCCTAATTTTGTTCCGAAAGAATCGGTCGTATCGCCAGCGTCGGTTAAACCTTTTTTTAGATTATCAACGTCCGCAAGAATCGACAGCTTAAGCGTTCTTGAACCCTCAGCCATTAGTCAAACCTCTTAACTATGCTAGTGAACGCTTTTTCCCACTCAGCGATTAGGTAGCTCTGTTCTGCTCGAAGCGTTGGGTAAATAAAATATCCAGTCGATCCGCGTCCAGTTGATCCTGACCAGATTGGGAATTGCTTATATTTATTTGAACCGAATTCTGAGCCACCCCATAAATCGCGAGTAGTTGCGCCGCCGCTAAATTTTTGACCCGCAAAACCAAATGAAATTTCGCCGATTTTAGATGACTTACTTACCTTTGAACCCTCAGCAATTCGACCAGCTACCGAAGCGGAATTAAGCGATCCAGCAGCCGACAAAATTTTGCCCTGTAAATATGTGGCAAGCGCACTCGATTGCTCTTTAGCCTGAGCGATGGCTTCATCGTCCATCGCTTTAAACGCTCCAGTAATAGCGCGAAGTTCGGCTTTGTCGTATTGAACGACTTCCTTACTTTCCGCCATTTCGTTTCTCCAATATCTCGAGCGCTGTCAATAT
>Ga0304730_1003460_pt1 | contig 10624 bp, 15 predicted proteins | sample M_130628_MF_Meta_FD_190474 | JGI IMG/M metagenome (GOLD analysis project Ga0304730, IMG submission 190474) | Freshwater microbial communities from Lake Montjoie, Canada to study carbon cycling - M_130628_MF_MetaG (v2) (version 2) | ecosystem: Environmental > Aquatic > Freshwater > Lake | place...
ATGAATATATTTTTTTTGGATGAGAATCCTACATTATCGGCTCAATACCACGTAGATAAACACGTAGTTAAAATGATTTTGGAAACGGCTCAGTTATTGTGTTCGGTTCATCACACGACCCCCCAAGTTACCCCCCAAGTACCCTACAAGTTGTCACATAAGAATCATCCTTGTGCGGTGTGGGCTCGTCAGAGTTTATCAAACTATTTGTACTTGTGTGAGTTGGGATTGGAGTTGGGTAAAGAATATACCCACAGGTATGGTAAAAGACATAAATCAATAGATGTGATTAATTGGTGTATTATAAATAAACCAAACATCCCGGACGTTGGTTTTACAAAACCGGCTATGGCAATGCCGGATGAATATAAAGTGGATTCTGTTGTGGAATCTTACAGAAATTATTATATGGGGGCTAAAAGTGATTTAGCTTCTTGGAAAAACAGAGAAAAACCATTTTGGTTTGGAAAAAAAGAATTAGATTTGCAGTATGATTAAGATAGAAAAAAATAAAAAAGTTTTTGTTACATCCGACACACATTACGGACACAAGAATATTTGCCGTGGAGTAACGGCTTGGAGATTACCGGATGGTAGTATTCCAATAGACCAAACAAGAGATTTTGATACGATAGAACAAATGAATGAATCTATCATAAGTGGAATCAATAGTGTTGTTGGTGAAGATGATGTGTTAATTCATCTTGGGGATTTTAGCTTCGGGGGTTTTGAAAACATTCAAAAGTTCAGAGATAGAATTGTGTGTAAAGAGATTCACCTTATATTGGGTAATCACGACCACCACATCCAAAACAACAGAGGTGATTGTCAGGAGTTATTCGCTAGTGTTAATCGTTCAACTACGATGAGTTATAAATCAACAACATTTGAGTTGTTTCACTACCCAATATCATCTTGGGAGAACCTAAATAGAGGTGTTATTCACCTTCACGGACACGTTCATCTCCCAACAAATCTGAGATTTGGTAAAGGTAAAAAAATGGATGTTGGTATTGATGGTAATCCAACGTTTGGTGTATATGATATGGATGATATCATAAGAATGATGGATAAGCGTGAGATTATGTCAGATATGTTATTTGACCACCACACGGATGAGGTTGAAACTGAAGACGGAAAAAAACGTAAATAATATGAGAATTAAACAAACAAAAAAAGATTTATTTGTGTGTTCCTGTCATAACACGGAACATCAAATGGTTGTCCTATATGATGAGGACGATATTGATGGTGTAAGATTTCCGATGGTTTATGTCCATACGCATTTGGTTAAACGACCATTTTGGCAAAGAGTTGGTTATGGTTTGAAATATATTTTTGGACATCAATCAAGATACGGAGCATTTGATGAGTTTATCATCAATCCGGATGATGTTGAAGGTATTGAAAAAATTGTTAAACATTTAAAAGAGTGTGATATATGAAAGAGTTATTTTTATTGAGAGGATTGCCCGGAAGTGGTAAATCAACGTTGGCAAAAATGTTAGTTGGTGATAAAGATTATTGTCACAAAGAGGCGGATATGTATTTTGTTGATGAGAATGGTAACTACAAATTTGATGTTACATCATTAAGAGATGCTCACGCTTGGTGTCAAGAAGAGGTTGAGTTCCTTATGAAATACGAACATAAAGTTGTAGTATCAAATACATTCACCCAAGAGTGGGAAATGACACCTTATTTTGAATTAGCGGAAAAATATGGTTACAGAGTTCATTCACTTATTGTAGAGAATAGACACGGGGGTGTTAATGAACACGGGGTTCCAGAAGATAAATTGGAAATAATGAAAAAACGTTTCGAAACGAAACTTTAATTAAAAAATTATGTTAGAAAAACTAAACAAATATTACGAAGACGGATTACTTTACAAACAAGTACATCCATCACTTCCATTAACCATATGGAATTATTCGGAAAAGTGTCAGTATGAAGGACTTTGGGATGAAGTGACTTTGATGTGTCGCGGGTTGGTAACAGATAATGAAGGTAATATTGTTGCAAAACCTTTTGATAAATTCTTCAACATAGAAGAAGGGAAATTTGAACCAACTGAAAACTTTGAAGTATTTGAGAAAATGGATGGTTCATTAGGTATTGTATTTTGGTATGAAGGTCAATGGGTGGTTGCCACTCGTGGTTCATTCACCTCTGACCAAGCAATCAAAGCAAGAGAAATCTTAAGAAAATACAATACCGACATAATGTTCAGACATCTGACTTTCTGTTTTGAAATTATCTATCCGGAGAACAGAATTGTTTTGGATTATGGTGATGATGAGAAACTAGTCCTATTAGGAACCTTTGATAAGAATGGTAAAGAATATGATGTAGAAATGTGGAGAGAATACGGGTTTGACGTGGTTAAAAAATACGATGGTATCAATGACTATAAAGAACTTAAACAAATGGTTAAAAACGACCAAGAAGGGTTTGTTGTGAAGTTCTCCAATGGGGATAGAATCAAAGTTAAAGGAGTAGAATATCTACGTCTTCACAAAATAATGACCAATGTTACCACAACCGGTGTTTGGGAGTATTTGAAAAACGATGAAGATGTTATGGAACTATTAAAAGATGTTCCGGACGAATTTTATAAAAAAATTCAAAACTACACCAAAGTTTTGAGATACTCTTATTTCCAAATATCCGAAGATGCTGGTAAAAAATTTGATTATATGATGTATGGTAAATACAACGACAAAGAACCTATTGAAGATAGAAAAGAGTTTGCTGAGTGGGTATTAACCCAACCTAAACATATGTCAGGGATTCTATTCAGAATGTTTGATAAAAAAGATTACTCTGAAATCATATGGAACCTAATCAGACCGGAATTTAAAAAACTGTAATAAAGTGGGGGTAACACCTCACTTTTTTTATTTAGTTATATACTCTTATTTCTATTGGGGTGTTGGATAACTTACTATCTACATTTGTTCCACTTTGGTCAAAAGTTGTAATATAAAATTCATTAGAAGTACTATATCTTATTTCACAAATTTCTCCATCTCTTAAACCAGCAGTATCGTTAAATATCTGTATGGTTGGTGTCCAAGATTTATCTTGTGGAAATAGTTCATTAGAATTAGCTAAATAGTAACCAGTACTATTATAAGTAAACCATATATTACCAATAGTATTCTCTAACACTGTTGCTACTGGAGCACCTGTGTTGTAATCAGCAGAACCATCTTGTGTACCCCAAATAGGTGTTGTTCCTGTAGCTATAAAATATGTATCAATATTATTATTTGAAGCTCCTACGTTTGTGAAATCTGTACCTCCTTCACTAACTGGAACATTACTATTTATATGATAAGTTTGTCCAATAGTCAATGATTCTTGATTTTGATAATTAGTCTGAGATGGATTATCCCCCCCACTCTGTGTTAATAAGGCTGTGAATACTTTGTAAGCTGTGGTTGCTGACGGAATATAAAATCCTGTAACATTAAATGTTCCTCCCGTATTATTTGTAAATGTAAATTCTGTGGTTCCGGAAGAATAAGTTCCACCTGTAACAAATATATCTGTTGCAACCTCATTAACTAAAATGAATAAATCATTTGTTGTTAATGCCGATGTATTACCTTTTCCGCTAAGGACTTCTATTACTTGTCTTTTCATTTTTTATATTCCTCCATCAGTTATTGTCCAACCATAACCACCACTAATTGTTGAACCTGTTAATATTGCCTTTCCAGCAGAACCTTCTGATGTATATTTAATTGAACCAAAGTTAATTGCTAGTCCGGTTTTTGGGTTTTTGGTTGACCAACCATTATATATTAAATTTAAATTAGTTGATGAATAATTTAAATTAGTTTTACTAATCATAAAATTATTAAAATCAGTTACTCCGGATATATTCCAATCTCCAATAGGTTGATTAAATGATGTTGCATTTGCAAACATCAGACTCATATTAGTTACTTTTGACGTATTCCAACTTCCAATAGGTTGATTAAATTGTGTTGCTTGATTAAACATACTACTCATATTAGTAACATTTGAAACATTCCAACTATTAATATTTTGATTGAATGATGAATTTTGGAACATAGACGAAATATTATTAACTTTACTAACATTCCAACTTCCAATAGGTTGATTAAATTGTGTTGCTTGATAAAACATACCGGTCATATCAACGACTTTACTAACATCCCAATTGTTTATGTTTTGATTAAATTGTGTTGCTTGATAAAACATAATAGACATATTAGTAACTTTTGAAACATTCCACCCGGATAATGGTTGATTGAAATTTACTTGTCTAATAAACATACTACTCATATTAGTAACACCTGAAACATTCCAATTATTAATTGATGAAGAACCTCCATTATTAAATGAACCATTTACAAACCCTGTTTGGAACATCGTTGTCATATTTGTAACTTTAGAAACATTCCAATTTCCAATATTCTGATTAAAATTGTATGAATGTTGGAACATTGATGTCATATTTGTGACGTTACTCACATCCCAACTTCCTAATGGTTGGTTGAAAGTTGATTGTCCAAAAAACATCCGACTCATATTAGTAACACCTGAAACATTCCAATTATTAATTGATGAAGAACCTCCGTTATTGAATGACCCATTTCTACTTGGACAATTGAACATATCAATCATATTGGTTACTTTTGATACATTCCAATTCCCAATATTTTGATTGAAATTATTACAACCAAAGAACATAGAACCCATAGTCGTAACATTTGATACATCCCAATCATTTAAATTATTAATTGTTGTTATATTACTACAACCATAAAACATATAGCTTAAATTAGTTGTTCCGGATAGGTTTAATGTATCGGTAACACCAGTTAAAACTAAAGATGAACAATTTTGAAAGTTAAGACCATTATTACCTAAATTAAGATTACCCCATTGTTTTATTTCTGTCATAACAAATGATGATGAATTACCACCAAAACTCCAACCTTCAATTATTCCGGTTATTGTTATGGTGTACGTCCCACCATTCAAATATTCGTGTAAAATATTTGAATAAGAATTTAGTGATACCGTACCATCACCCCAATCAATACTTCCAAAATAATTCCCACCACTTTCATATGGTAAAACAAAATATTGACCACCAACTGGTATTGTCACAGTAAATACAAATGATGATGAATATGTTGGTGTTGTTCCTGTTCCCTCAATAATCTCTAATTGATATAATGTATCGTAAGGGATATTTTGATTTAATGAATTTAAATAAAGTTTTGATAATAACAACATTGTTGTATCATCGGAAAATTGTGAAAGACCTAAATTACCTAACGTAACTTTAATAACATTAACTTTAGAATTTTGACTAATAACAGGGTTTAATGGGTCGGTATTATTAACACCATCACCGGTTACACTTTGAACCCCACTACCACCTGAAACAGGCCCCCAATTAGCATTACCTGAACCATCTGATGTTAATACATATCCGGCTTGTTCAGAACCATTTGAAAATTTAAAACTTGAGATAATTGTTAATCCGGATAAAAATATTGGATTAACGGGAATACCCCCACCAATACGGTAAATATTACCGGTTGATAGGTCAGATTGGAGAACATAATTATAAGAATCCTTAATTAATTGATTAGAAATATCAGACATACTACAATTTTACAAATTTTTAGTTATTTATAAATAGTATGGGAAGCATTTGTTATTCTTGGGATGATACACCTTTCGCGTGGATGGACACACCATTTACGTGGAAAGAAGGGTGCGTAATTCAGAAAATTGTTGCTGCAGGAGGTATTGGACCAAGAATCCGTAAAAAAATGAAAGAATTAAGGCAAGACGAAGTCGCAACCTTAATTGGATTATTTGTAAGATTAGATGTTGATGAGATTGAATTTGAGACAAGAGTTAATAAAACTAAGAACAATAAAGTCACCGTAAAGTTAAAAGATGTTGAAATTTTAATGAAAGAACAAAAATATATTAAGGTTAATGTGTCAATTATAAAAGATTAAGATATTTATTTGTTATGAGTTACTTATTATATACTGACAAGGCGAATAAATTCAATTGTAATATACAAATTGAAGGAACTTCTTTAGCGAAATCTAAAGTAAGATTAGTAATTGAGACAGATGAAATGTCTTATATGTTTAACGGAGCTATTGAAAACACAGGAGTGTGTGAGGTAAATATTCCAAAAACTAAACATTTTTTACCTGAAGGAACAAAAGGTAATATGAGATTAGAGGTTATTGCCGATGATGTCTATTTTGAGCCTTGGAGTTCTGATTTTGGTGTGAAAACAAATAAAAAAGTTAATGTTGTTGTTTCAGAACAAGAAGAAGAAAAACCAAGATTAACAGTTGAGGTTTTCCAACAAGAGGAACAAATTATTGAAGAACCAAAAGTTAAAGTGGTCGAAAACCATAAACCTAAAGTTGCGGAACTTCCAAAGAAAAAAATTGTAGAATCCATAGTTAAAAAACCTGAAATGATGGTGGTTAGAACTAAAAGCGGTCAAAAATTACAAATTACAAAGGAACAATTCTTAAAAAACTTTGGTAGTTTAAAATAAAATTTATGAGTGTGTCTATAATAGTTGCGTTTATCACGGGGGTAATTGGTCCTCTTTTATTATTATTCATTAAAAATAAATTAGATAAAAAGGTTGAAAAACCTGATATGGTATTGGAAACATTAAAAGTTAGCGAACTTATAATGACCAAAATGGAACATATCAAAGAAGAATTTAAATCTGATAGAGTTTGGATTACCCAATTCCATAATGGTGGTAATTTTTACCCAACAGGAAAATCAATGGCAAAATTCAGTATTATGTATGAAGTTGTTGGTCCCGGAATACAATCAGTTCAAACAAATTTCCACAATATTCCTGTTAATTTATTTAGCCGTTCAATCAATCAATTATTGGAAAACGATGTAATTGAAATCTCCGACTTTAAAGATGAAACTATTGCAACATTTGGTTTAAAATATATTGCCGAAGACACAGGATGTAAATCAGGTTATTTATTCGCAATTAAAACTTTAGATGGTAAATTTATTGGAACATTAGGTTTAGATTATACCAGAAGAAAAACAAAAATAGATGTTGAATCTATAAATCATTTACAACAACATTCCGCATCCATTGGTGGTGTTCTAATGACACATTTAACTCAATAATATGAAAAAATTAATGACCTTATTTGAGATTTCCTCAAGTGATTTTAGAAATAAAATAAAAAGTTTAGGTTATACTGAAAACAATAATGAATTAACCTCAGGTGGAGATTTAAATCCACAGTTTTTAGATATATTATCATCTGTATTGGATGAATGGAAAAAATCTAACCCAAATTGTCCTTTAAAATTTACATCCGGTAATGATACGTTTCATAAAACTAAAAAAAGTTTACACACAGTTGGTCTAGCGGTAGATGTAACATTAAATACCGGTTGTAAGTCAAATTTTTTATCTTTGTTAAATTTATATAAAACAAAATATAATGGTTTTTCATATATTGACGAATATGCTCACCCAAGTCCTGGTTCAACAGGAGGTCATATTCACATTTCATTTAAAAATGGAGCACCTGAAAGTACTGACACAAATTATTCGTCACCAGAATTAGGGTCTACATCAGGCGATACTCAAACAGATTTATTTGGTAGTTTTTTAGATGCTGGTATAAAATCTTTAGGGTTTCAAAATGAAAGTAAATTGGAAAAAAATATAAATAAAATAAAACAATTATTAAAATGATACAATTTGTTAAACCAGTTAACGGTAGTAGATTAAATAGTATATTAGGTTCAAAAAGTGTTAAAATAACACCAAGTTATGGAACACCGATTGTTTCTCCATATAAAGGTGTAGTTTCTGAAGTTGTAAATGACGGTGTGGTAATTACACATACTATAAATAATAAAAAATATTACTCAAATTTTAAAGGGATTCATAGACCTCAAGTTGGTGTTAACGTACCATTAAAACAAGGGGAATCATTTGCTTATGGTAACAATACCGATATTGAATTTAGTATATTAGACGATAATGGTAGAAAGTTAGATGTTATGACATTTATCAATGGTTTTGATGATGGTACAACAACAACTAATCCTGACAAAAATAAAGAGAAAAACAAAAATAAAAATAAGGAGATAAATCTTACAGATACACCACCTTTACACGATTTTTTTACGGATATATTGTTATCCCCATTAAATTTAATACATAAACCACTTAAAAAGGGTATGGATAAATTAAAAGGTAAAAACGATGATGATGACGATAAAATTAATGAAGATATAAATAGAATCAAACAATTATTAAAATAAAAAAACCCCTCCGAAGAGGGGTTGTTTGTTTTACTTCACTTCAGTAGTATCTACTTGAGTGGTATCAACTGATGTAGAATCTACAGATGTTGAATCAGCAACAACTTCAGTTGCTTCGTCTTGTTTTACTTCGTTTTTACAAGATGTTAAAGATAACGTTGCAATTACTGCAAGGGCTAAAAATACTTTTTTCATAATAATTTGTTTTTAATGTTAATTTTAAGTTCGTTAAAATTATAGTTTATTACTTTCATCATATCAAGTTCTATGCCAAAAAAATTTACGGAATCGTTGTAGTAAAAAAAATAAAAAAATTTTTAAAAAAAGTTTGGCAGTTTGAATTTAAGGCTTATCTTTGTATCGGATTTAAAACTAATCATTATGGCTAAAGAGAAATTGTATAGAAGTGTTAACGGAGAATACCTATATTTGTTTAATTGGACTTCAGGTGGGTTCAATGATGTGTGGGCTAAAAGTAAAAGAGAGGCTTACGCTAAGGTGGTAAGAGAACACAAAGAACACGAGAAGAAATATCCAACACACGTTAAGTTGAGACCGGACTATAAGACAATGAGAAAATGTACTTACACTGAGTATCAAGAACAAAACCGAATGGGTTGGATGATGAGTATGTAAAAACTACTTGAGTAAGTGGGAGTGGTCAATCAACAACCCAAAGAAGTTTCAGGTAAAACTATATTTAAAACGGGAAGTAGTATCGCCTAGAATAGAGTAAGGATATAGTTAGTGATTTTTAGGAGGATTGAATCAGTTTTTAACATTAACGAAAAGTAATACCTATTGAAGTTGTCAAAGATGGGTTGAAGCAGAATTGTAAATAAAACGCGTGAGTGTATAATGACAGATGGAATACACAAAGGTTACAATTAGAATTACTTTTTTTATAGTCAGGAGACCATTGGTTGGTATCACCTCCCCAAGGTTGAGTAACGGTAAGGCCGACTCTTTATGGCAAAGACGGAACAGGTTCGAATCCTGTCCTGACTACTAAATTCAATTAAAGGCAAGACCCTGCTATATGTGTATGGTGAGTCCCGATGTGTCTAAGTTAGAGGTACACTAACACAAATCACATTGACAACAGTTATCGGAGTGGAAATGGAACCCCACAATTGAATTTTAAAATAGTCGGGTGGCGGAATGGTAAACGCTCACAGGTTGGTATTGTAAAAGAGGAATTGACCTCCATCTCCACGTTTTAGTGGTTATACCTTACAGGTTCGAGTCCTGTCCTGACTACAAAATTAAATTATATGGCAACATTAGAAACACAATACAAGAATTATATGAGAATTCACCCGGAATCAAAATTTACGTTTGATGAATGGAAAGAGGCGTGGGGTAAAGAACTTAAAGAAGCATTAACAGAACTTGAAAAAAAACAAAAATAATTATGGAAACAGTTATATTACAATTTGGATTGATGGTATTAAACCTATTCTCCGCAAAAACACAAAAAGAAAATGGTAAAAATCCTGCATTCAGTTATTTTGTATCCGGAATGTGTTTTAGTTTTGGTTTAATAAAATTAATAGAATTATTTTTAAAATAATTTGACAGATTAAAATAAAAGTATTATCTTTGTAGAAGAAATAAAGTTCTTAAAATTATTGAAAAAATAGGTGGACGTTGTGTCGAGGATTCAAATCCCTCCGGTCTTAACCCCGTAGCTCAGATGGTAGAGCATACGTCCACTAACTTATAATGACACTGTAGCTCAGTGGGAGATTTATTTCCCTTGGTAGAGCAGGAGTAACGAAAGACTCTGTGCCATAGGTTCGAAGCCTGTCGGTGTCACAAAATGTGTAGTGTAATGTCGTTGGTTCGATTCCAACAACCGTAATCGTGATGACCAAGGTTTAGCTATAATGGTAGAGCGTACACACACATAATTTATTCTGTGATAAGATAGCAGATAGACCTATTACAGCAGAACCCCATAGGGAGTCAGAAATGACGAGCAATATGGAGCCCCTATCAGATTACAGTTGAGGAGGTACTCAAAGATAACCGTGAGGTTAACAAGAAATAAACGATGGTTTGGGTAGAACGGATGTTAAAGGCGAGTTTTAGGTAGTACAGAATGGGTGACCTACGAATGAGTAAATCTTAAGGTCTTATCACAGATTAAAAAAAAAATAAAAAAAAACTTTACAAAAGTGTTTGACAAATGAAAAAAATCACTTACCTTTGTAAAACAAATGAGGAAAACCTCAAGACGTTCTTAGAAATTTTAGATTATCCTTTACCCACT
>Ga0304730_1003468_pt1 | contig 10610 bp, 9 predicted proteins | sample M_130628_MF_Meta_FD_190474 | JGI IMG/M metagenome (GOLD analysis project Ga0304730, IMG submission 190474) | Freshwater microbial communities from Lake Montjoie, Canada to study carbon cycling - M_130628_MF_MetaG (v2) (version 2) | ecosystem: Environmental > Aquatic > Freshwater > Lake | place...
ATTTCACCTGGAGCATTTCTGAACTTGTTTTCCCACATATGTTGGTTCGATTGATTCTTGCCGAACAAATCTACCGCGCTTGTAGTATCTTAGCCAACGAAAAATACCACCACGAATAATGAGCATTACTTTATATATCACTGTAGTCACAGTCATTGTATCCATTTTAGCATTTTATAATGCAGAACTAATGGACAAATTAATTTTTCATCCCTATTCTGTAAGTAGAGACAATGAATGGTATCGATTTATTAGTTGTGGATTCATCCACGCCGATTTCATGCACTTAGCATTTAATATGTTCTCCTTTTATATGTTTGGTGATTATGTTGAGCAGTATTTTAATATGCTATTTGGTCAAAATGGGAAACTGCTTTATTTATTTTTATATTTATCTGCTTTAGCGGTCTGTTTAATTCCAACCTACCTTCAACAAAAAGACCGTTATAATTACAATAGCTTAGGTGCATCTGGAGCTGTATCTGCCATTGTATTTTCAGGTATCTTTTTAATGCCTACCATACAAATTGGCTTTTTTATTATCCCACCCATCATTCCTGGATTTATATTTGGCCCGATTTATTTAGGCATTACAGCTTATTTAGCAAAACAAGGACAAGGCGGTATCAACCATAGTGCACATCTATGGGGATCGCTTTACGGAGTTATATTCTTGATTGTTGCAGCTTACTTTATTGCACAGTTTAATGTGGTGGCAAGCTTTATAGAGCAGATTAGGATTTACTTAGGAATGTAATTTTGACTACACGCTTTGTTTGTGGTGTAATTTTGAATCGCTCGTCAATTCTTTGGCCTATTACCCATGCAATTTTGCTATCAGAACAAAGTACAGTTGTCTTTGACTTGATTGCTGGACTTAACTTTATGCTGCCTAAAAAATGATTGAGTTTCTTTTTCTTACGCAGCCCTAATGGATAAAAATAATCTGTCGCCACCCATGAACGATTTAATAAAGGCCAGCTTAATAGATCCGCATCTAAATAAGCCATAGTAGCACTCGTGTCTACTTTTAGTGCTTCCATATTGTCTATCCATTCCAATTGTAATTTTCCAAATAAGGTATCTACAACCAATTGATCTTTTGAAATGGTTTCATATACTTTATCTTTTTGATTAGATACAATTTGAATTTGGTTGTCCCATTTAATCAATCGATGTGTAGTAGATGCAATAAATGCACCCTTACCAGCACCTGCAATTTTATGAATCTCTTTTAATTGTGTAGATTTAAATCCATATGCCTGCACCAATCCCCAAATATAAGTGGCATTGCCATTCAATTGATTCCATTTTGATACCTCAATAGTTGGAATCCCCTTTGGGAAGCTGATATGCTTTTTCCAATAGGCTGTGACAGTAGCATTTACAATGGCTTCTGCTTCTTTTAATCTTGCAATGGTATCAAGTACTTGTTGATTCACATTTGGATAAATGGTCTCCATCTGTGGAATCAATTGATTGCGAATTAAATTTCTAGTATAATCATTTTTCAAATTAGAACTATCTTCTACAAAGTCCAACCCATTTGCTTTTGCGAAATCTTTAATATTGGCTTTACTAAATGGAAGTAACGGTCTAATTAAATTAATGTGATCTGTAGCGAGTGGATTTTGTTGATGCGATCTAATAGCCGGAATCCCAGTCAATCCATGCAAGCCTGTGCCCCTGAAAAATTGCATGAGCACCGTCTCCACTTGGTCATCAGCATGATGCGCCGTAAGCAACACAATATTGGATGATGGATCCATTTCCTTGATTAAGCTTTCAAACCAAGCATAGCGTATTTCCCTAGCAGCTTGTTGGATACCCATTTTATATTGTTCCGCAAAAGCCAATGTATCAAATCGTTTTGTCAAAAATGACATCCCAATTTTTGTAGCAAATGCTTGCACAAAACTTTCGTCCCTGTTACTTTCATCTCCTCTTAATTGAAAATTAGCGTGTGCGATAGAACATTTTGCACCCATCTGTTGCATCAGGGCTGCAAGTACGATACTGTCCACGCCACCACTCACTGCAATGATAAAATGCGTATTGTGGGTAGTGATACCTGGAAAAGTAGTTGCCCAATGGCTTTTAAATTGTTCCAAGTCCAATAACATCATTGTTGTTTGAATTATTTCTTTTGTTCCTTAGCCCAAGTATCTTTAAGGGTAACAGTTCTATTGAATACCAACTTGTCTTTTGTGCTATTGGTGTCCTGATAAAAATAACCCTTTCTTAAAAACTGGAATCGATCTTCTAATGCGTCATTTAACAAAGCTGGTTCTCCCCAAGCAGTTGTTACCGTATGCAATGAATGTGGGTTGATATAGGACTTAAAATCACCTTCCGCACTGCTTGGATCCTCCACATTGAACAAACGATCATACTCATTTAATTCAACTGGAATGGCATGCTTCGCGCTTACCCAATGCAATGTGCCTTTCACATGAATACCCGATGTATCTGAACCTGATTTAGAATTAGGAAAATATTTTGCATACACCGTTGTCACTTTTCCATTGGCATCTTTCTCAAAACTTTCGCATTCGATAATGTAAGCACTCTTTAATCTCACAGACAATCCAGGACCTAATCTAAAATATTTTTTAGTTGGCTCCTCCATAAAATCATCCGCTTGAATCCACAATGCCTTACTAAATGGAACAGGTCTTGTGCCGCCATTAGGATCTTCTGGATTGTTTTCTGAATCTAAAATTTCTTCGGCCTGTTCGTAGTTGGTAATGATTAATTGAATGGGATCGGTCACCACCATTCTTCTTTGTGCAATTTTATTTAAATGCTCCCGAACACAAAATTCTAGTAAGCTAAAGTCAATGATATTTTCTCTTTTGGCGATACCAATACGATCACAAAAATCACGAATACTTTCTGCAGTATAGCCTCTTCTGCGCATACCACTAATGGTAGGCATTCTTGGGTCATCCCAACTTTGCACATGCCCTTCTTGCACCAACTGTAATAATTTACGCTTACTCATGACGGTATAAGTCATATTCAATCGCGCAAATTCATATTGATGTGATGGAAAAATACCCAACTCTTGGATACACCAATCATACAAAGCCCTATGAGGGATAAATTCTAGGGTACAAATAGAATGGGTGATATTTTCGATAGAGTCACTTTGACCATGGGCAAAATCATACATTGGATAGATGCACCATTGGTCTCCTGTGCGGTGGTGATGTGCTTTTTTAATGCGATACAACAACGGATCACGCATATGCATATTTGGACTAGCTAAATCGATTTTAGCACGCAATACTTTTTCGCCATCATTATAGGCCCCTGCTTTCATTGCAGCAAACAATGTTAAATTTTCTTGGATGCTTCTATTCCTAAATGCATTTCCTGTACCAGGCTGAGTCGGTGTTCCTTTTTGTTGTGCAATTTCTTCGGCAGAACTGTCATCTACATAAGCCAACCCTTTTTCAATCAATTGAACTGCGAAAGCATACAATTGATCAAAATAATCAGACGCATAACATTCTTTGATCCAATTAAAACCTAACCATTTTAAGTCAGCCTTAATACTATCAACATATTCAGTCTCTTCTGTAACAGGATTGGTGTCATCAAATCTTAAATTCGTTGCGCCTCCAAAAGTTTCGGCCAGCCCGAAATTTAAACAAATACTTTTTGCATGACCAATATGTAAATAACCATTCGGCTCTGGAGGGAACCGAGTCAATATACTTTTGTGTTTCCCAGATGCAAGGTCTTGGGAAATAATTTCTTCAATAAAATTTAAACTTTTTTCGTCGCTCATAGGATAGTATCTATTCGAGTAAAGGTACAAAAACCTGCCCCAAAAACCTATCCCATTTTAGTATTGTAAATTACCCCTTCGTGCCGTATACTTTTTGTACTTCTAAGACCAATTTTTCAATCTCTTGATCATCCCCTTTTGGGCTATAGGGTTGCTTTAAACTACTTCCAAATACAAATGCAACTGTTTGCCATATACCAGCATTCAATCCCCCTTTATATTCCTTGATTAACTGGTAACAATTATTACCAGTTTCTCGATTGATTAACTTCATAAGGACCTTGCCTTGATATACAGATAAATTGGTCACCTTATCTGCAAAATCCCTTTTCAATTCTTTTTCTCTAGACTTAATAATCTGTTTCCTTAATTTTTCATCTTGAACATTGGCCAATTGTGCATTCACCGATTGAATGACTTTACTAGCAGTTCTTGCATATGGATAAGTAACATAAACTGCATTGCGCAATCTTGTCCAATTTCTCCAATAATTTTTTAAGGCGTTTGTTTGAACTGCAGCAACCATGACTGTAGGCAACCAAGATTGAGGAATGGTGTCACCTTCTGGTGTAATAAAAGCTTCCACCCTTAATGTATCATACTGGCTATTTTGGGCAAAAAGCTGCTTTGGCAAACTTGTTGACAAGACAAATAGCAATATACAAAAAATGGTTCTCATATTCATTGATACTCTAAGATACAAAAAGTAACCCTATTTCTTAAATCGATAATAGGCCCCCATCATGAACCCAATCGTTGTGACAATGATACCCAGCCATAACAAATTGATCCATGGGAATTCATAGACTTTTAAAGTAATGAGATTGGTTAGGGCAGTTGACTCCTTCACGCCAATTTCTAAAATACCTTTTTCTTGGTTAATCACTTTATTAAAACTCAATACTAAGTTCTGCGCCTTCACCGTATCCACTTTTGAGGTTAGATTCAATCCTTCCAATAATATACCAGGTTCTGCCACATACTTTAACCCTTCTTTAGAAACCACATTCAATTGTAATCTTAATTCGTTCACACCTGCTGGTCTTTCCCCTGGAGGATTCACATTCACTTTCTCTAGTTTAATATAACCGTTGCTATAAAAAATGGAATCGCCTACCGTAATATTAATTGGATTAAACCTTGTGGTATCTTCTTCTGTATGGTCTTGAAAAGAAGTCACGTACACAAAAATATCTTTATGTAAATAATGTTTTGAAGATGGATTGGCAGAGAAGCCTTCCATACCCTTATTGTTTTTTAATACATCTGGATATAAATTAAAGGTCTCCCCTGTTTTCTTTTCTTTAAAATTCAATTCAAAAAATCTTTTTCCTAAAGCATCAAATGTGTCTCTTACATAAGTCACATTGTATTTACCCATATCTGTTTCAATGGTCTCAAATAAAGTCAAGTTCTCTCTTGGGTCTCCAACCGGACTGTTTTTCTGGGTGGAGTCTACTCTTAAAGGACTGATCCCTGTTGTGTTGTAGCTTAATGTGGTTTTGTTTGCAGAAGAAATAAAAATACCTGTTAGTACCAAACCAAAACCAATATGACCAATGGATGAACTTGCAGATTTTAATTTTCCTTTTAAGACCACAGACCAATAAGAGATATTTCCTACAATTGCAAAAACAGATGTTACAATGGCGATATAAATAGCGCCTAAAAATCCAGCCCCTTTATCATCATAAGCCACTCCAACAAAAACAAAAATGATGATGCTAATGAGTATGGTGATGATCAATGGCCATAGAATTTGCTTTTTAAAATAAGGCAATGGTGTTGTTTTGTATTTCAAAAACTGTCCAATCGCTGTCAAAGCACCAATGATGATGGCTACAAAAATTTGCACCTGATTGTGCGCAAACTCAGGATCTTCTGGTGGCGCAATCGATGTACCAAATAGCTTATTAAACACTGGTGTAGAAGTCTTAAGGATGATCACCACCGCAGAAAGTACGAGCACTAAAGAACCAATCAACATCCAAAATTCCCTGCTATCTATTGCATCTTCCTTCAATGGCTCTTGCATGTGTTTGTAACGCACAAAATATAAAAGAAAGAAAGGAACCACAAAGATGAATAAGAAAAATAACAACTGTCCATTCATCCCTAAATCGGTGAAAGCATGAACAGATGTATCACCTAAAATGCCACTTCTAGTTAAGAAAGTAGAGTACACAATTAATAAGAAACTAATTCCAAGGAATAAATAAGTGGCTTTTAAACTTGCGCCTGTTCTTGTATAAATCATTGCCGTATGAATCCCTGCAACCAACGTCAACCATGGCACCAAGGATGCGTTCTCCACTGGATCCCATGCCCAATAACCACCGAAAGTTAAACTCTCGTATGCCCATGCAGCGCCCATCATAATTCCTAATCCCAATATACCAGCAGAAAAATTCGCCCAAGGTAAAGCTGATTTAACCCAATCATGCTCTTTCTTTAATAAGCCTGCTACTGCGTAAGCAAACGGTACGATGGTACTCGCAAATCCTAAAAATAAAATAGGTGGATGAATGACCATCCAGTAATTCTGTAATAATGTATTTAAACCTGTACCATCTTTTAAGAGTTGAACATAATCTGGTCTGGATAAAATTGGCCAGTTCATTTCATGTCTTAATAATATAAATGGACTAGACCCAATTTTCACATCAAACACATACAAGCCAATCACCATGGTGGCAAGCATTAACTGCGCAAAACTAATGACCATCAAAACGCCTGCTTCATGTGCTTTGGCTTTTTTAATCAAAATCAAACCCAACACTGCATGCCAAAAACTCCAGAGTAAAAAGCTTCCTTCCTGCCCTTCCCAAAAACAACTCAATAAATATTCAAATGGTAAGTTTTTATCGCTATGGGTATAGGCATATTTATATTCAAACAAATGATTGTAAATCACATAAAATAATACCACAAAACTTCCAATGACAGTCAAAGCCTCAATCACAAAAGCAGTTCTAGCTAATTTTTTCCAACTCGCTTCCACCACCATTTCTTTTGCATAAAATGCTTTGGCGAAAGAAAATGTGGCTACTAAAGAAGCAACAAAAGATAAGATGGATAAAAAATAACCTATTTGTCCAGGTAACAAATGTTCCCCTATAAACTCAGTTGGCTGCATGTTGTGATGTTGATTAGTTGGTAATGGTTACCGGTTGTTCCTTCATTGCATTTGGATTGTCCTTGTATTTGGACGGACATTTCATAACAATTGAGCTACATTCAAATGCATCTCCTTGAACACGTCCTTTCAATACCAAACGTTCTGACTTTTCCATATCGGTGGGCATGGTATTGCGATAAACCACAGCAATTTTACCCCCTAAGCTATCTTCTACATTAAACTTTAATAAATTCGGGTCTTTTACTGGATCGTATTGAACGGGTACAGATTTATCCATTTTTACGATCAAATTCACATATTTGCCTTCTTTTTGCTTTGCAGAAGCCACTGTCTCATAGCTACTTAAATCGCCTGTATAGCTTATTAACACTACAATTGCGGCCGCAATCATGACCAATAAAATAAGATGTGTTTTCTTCATACCGCAAAGTTAACCAAATGGCCTTAAATTGCACCAAATTTTACGCATCTCATAAATTTCAATTATGCGCCTTTTTGACTATATCATTGTTTGCAAAAGTCCCGATTTTAAAAACGTAGACCGAATCAGCCAATTGATGCTTTTCATCACCCTTATGGCGCTTTCCTATTCGCTATATGCAGGTTTATATCCGAGTCCTGCCCTATTAATTGCCATCATGACTTCGGTGGCTAGTTGGTGGATTTTTTGCGTCTATCAAAAGATTAAAGGAGGTGCACCATACTACCGTTTAGGTTTGGTATTTGCTTCTTGGGGATGGTTCTTACTTCCCAACGCTTTATTGATTGCTGGCGTTTACTTAATTGCAGCCTTGTTTGAGCGTCAAGTAAAATTCCCTTACGAAATAGCCGTAGACCCTGCTGGTGTCTTAGTGAATACCTTTCCAAAAAAGTTGTACCCATGGGCAGAAATCAATAATATGCTGATTAAAGACGATTATATTACAATCGATTTCAAGAACAATAAATTGATTCAAAAACAGATCAATGAACCAGTGACTGAAGCAATCAAAAACGAATTCAATGCTTTTTGCGCGGAGCATCTAGCTAAAACCAATTAATTATGGCATTAACTGAGTCCCCTTATTTATTGTATTCAGACGGCGAAGGCAACATCTTTGAAGATGAGACCTTATATGTAGTAGGCAGGGCTGGATGGGACGCCTATCCCATTCCGGAGGAAGATTGGATCCCCTTACCAGAAGGTGGAAGTTTATATGAATTACCTGGTAGAAGAGGCATTGGCATTGATGTAGATAATGGTGAAATGCGTTTATGTGAAAAAGGATGGGCAGTCGCTGCTTTCATCCCCCCTGCACATACTGGATTGTATATCGCCGCTTATGAGTCTTTACCTGAAGCCCCATTGTTGCCCTTATTTTGTTATACCGCTGTGGGTTGGTTAGATGGTATAAATTATGTACCTGCTGTAAGAATCGAACAAGATATTCGCCAGGATGCTGAAGGCTATGATCAAGAAACAATTGAGTATGGCACAGCACATTTATTAAAAACTTATAGTGAAAATAGATTGGTGCAGCACCTGATGCAAAACTGTTGTATGACTTATCATTGTCCTGCTGCAAGAAATTTAGCCATGGGAAGATGGGAATGTCCAATCCCTATTTCACCTGCATGTAATGCAAATTGCATAGGATGTATTTCATTCCAACCAATCGAGGAAGAAATTGTTTCCAACCAAGAACGTTTATCTTTTAAACCTACTGCAGCCGAAGTGGTAGAATATACTGTTCCGCATTTAATGTCTGCCCCTTTTCCAATTGTAAGTTTTGGACAAGGTTGTGAGGGTGAGCCATTGTTAATGTGGGAGACCATCAAAGAAGCGATTATTGAAATTAGAAAACATACGGACAAAGGCAGTATCAATATCAATTCAAATGGCTCTAATCCTAAAGCAGTTGCCGAATTGGCTGCTGTTGGTTTGGATAGTTTAAGAGTCAGTACCAATTCTGCTAGACCTGATATTTACAATGCTTATTACCGCCCAAATAATTATACGTTCCAAGATATAGTTGAAAGTTTAAAAGCGATGACTGCTGCAGGTAAGTGGACGAGTATCAATTATTTTGTTTTCCCTGGCATGACGGATACGGTTGCAGAATATGAAGCACTTAGACAATTGATCAAAGACACAGGACTAAAAATGATTCAATGGCGTAATTTCAATATTGACCCAGATTGGTATCTAGGAAAAATTGGGGTAACAGAACCAGGTGAGATCATGGGTGTTAAACAAATGATGGAATTAATTAGAGAAGAATTTCCTGATTTAAAATTTGGTTATTTTAATCCTCCTATAGAAAGAATCAAAGGAGATTACGCAACTGAATTTGCACATCATTAATGTAACGCAATTTTGAAAAGACACTATAACAAACAAGTTCAATTTGGAACCTTACTGGCCATCATCGCTTGTATCATCTGGTCAGGTAATTTTATTGTTTCTAGGTATTCCATACAATTGGCTGGCCCTATTAGTCTTGCGTTTTTTAGATGGTCTATTGCCACTATTACCATGCTTCCATTTGCGATCCAAAATTTTAAAAAAGAAAAGCAATTATTCAAAGCCAATTTTAGTTATTTTTTCTGGATGGCACTGGTAGGTGTAGCCTTATACAACACAATGATTTACCAAGCTGGTCATTCAACAACTGCTATCAATATGGCATTATTTGGTTCAATTATTCATCCTATTGTGGCCACATTACTTGCAGCTTGGATTGTTCAAGAAAAATTGAATTGGAAAAGTATCACAGGTATTGTCTTAGGCATTATTGGTATCCTCGTTTTATTAAGTAAAGGCGACCTCAATACGTTATTACATTTTAAAATTACAACAGGTGATTTATGGATGATTGGTGCTGGATTATGCTTTGGTAGTTACAATGTTTTTGTTCGTAAAAAACCAATAGGCATTTCAAATAATAGTTTTCTACTTGTGCTTTTTGCAATTGGTACTATTTTATTATGTCCATTTGCAATTTATGAAATGAATTATATTCAACCTGTTCATTTTAACAAACAACTTTTATTCATTGTATTATATTTAGGAATAGGCAACTCCACTATCGCGTATTTGTTATGGAATAAAGCCATACACACACTAGGATCAGCAAAGACGGCCTTGTTTGGCACTTTAATCCCCTTCCTAAGTTCCATTGAAGCACTGTTTATTTTGAATGAACAATTCAACATTTTTCAAATCATTAGTGGTGGAATCATTATTTGTGGAATCGTGATCAACACCTGGCCTTCAAAAATAAAACATGGAACTTAGTACGATTCTGTTTTTATGCTTGATTGCCTTTTTAGCAGGCTATGTGGATGCGGTGGTAGGCGGTGGTGGCTTGATACAAGTTCCTGCGGGATTGATTATGATGCCGACGCAAGCAGTATCAACAGTCATTGGCACACTTAAAGTACCTTCTTTTATTGGAACCTGTTTTGCTACCTATCAATATTTACAGAGGGTCAAAATTCCATTTTTAAGAATACTCCTATTTACGAGTATTGCATTTATTGCAGCTTTTTCTGGTTCTTTATTACTTACTGCAATGAGTAGTCAATTTATGAAACCAGTCATCTTTTTTGTATTACTTGCCTTGGCGATTTACACTTTTACAAAAAAAGACCTTGGACAATCCGTGCAGAAGGATGACATTCAATTTCCTATGC
>Ga0304730_1003470_pt1 | contig 10605 bp, 10 predicted proteins | sample M_130628_MF_Meta_FD_190474 | JGI IMG/M metagenome (GOLD analysis project Ga0304730, IMG submission 190474) | Freshwater microbial communities from Lake Montjoie, Canada to study carbon cycling - M_130628_MF_MetaG (v2) (version 2) | ecosystem: Environmental > Aquatic > Freshwater > Lake | place...
AATACGCGATTAGCGTGGGCAAGAAGCTCTGAACGGTGCTCTGTGTAGAAAGCACCGAGCTCTGCGACGGTCCACACGCGAGGACCTGCAGAGGCTGCAGACTTCTTAAATGCCACTTTGGGACTTCCTTTTTAACCGGATTGGTACTTCAGTGACACCCGTCGGTGCCTCTACACTCTTCTACGAATCCTAGCCTAGATTGTAGCGGAGATGGGACAAAACGGACATTTTGACAGGCTCTTCTCTATATTGAGTACTCTTCGCCTATGCAGGTTATCGTCACAGGAGCTGCGGGTTATGTGGGCTCACATGTCTGTCACGAATTGCTATCTCAAGGCTTGGAAGTTGTAGCAATAGATGACTTGAGTGCAGGGAAACAAGCATTTCTGGACCCTAGGGCCACTTTTTTTCACGGAAAAGTCCAAGATGAAAAATTCTTAATGGGCGTATTTTCACAACTTAAAGATCCAGCTCGATCCGGAGTAATCCATTGTGCTGGTTTGAAGTTCGCAGGAGAGAGCGTTAAATTCCCACTCAGTTATTACGAAAACAATACAGTCGCCGTTCAAGTGCTACTAAAGGCCATGACCATTTTTTCTATCACGAGCTTAGTTTTTTCCTCTTCGTGTAGCGTCTATGGCTCACTTAAAGACTCAAAACCAGTTGCAGAGGATGCAGAGTTGAATCCGGTGAGTCCCTACGGAAGATCGAAATACTTCGCTGAGAAGATGATTTCTGACTCAATCGATTCTTCAGAATTAAAGGCTGTTGCGCTTAGGTACTTTAACGTCGGCGGAAATTCTCCTGGCGTTGGCTTCGATATTAGTCCGCACAATCTGTTACCAAACTTGTACCGGGCGATTACCTCAAAAACTGCTTTTACAGTTTTTGGTGGTGACTACAACACGCCTGACGGAAGTTGTATTAGGGATTACGTTGATGTCTCAATTCTCGCAAAAGCTCATGTTGTGGCACTTCAAAAATTACTAGAGAGGGAAAACTTGGAGTTCGCTTATAACTTAGGCAGTGGCACGGGTTCTTCTGTGTATGAAATAGTGCGAGTGGCAAAAGAAGAGATTAGCCAAGAGTTAACATTTACAACCGTTTCGGCAAGAGTTGGTGACCCAGTTCGCATATTGGCTGATACTTCGATGGCCAAAAGGGATTTGGCATGGAGCCACTCGACTTCGATTCGCGAAATGGTTTTGTCTGGTTGGAAAGCATGGGTTTCTAATCACAAATAGGTATTTAAATTAAAAAATTTTGATTTACATTTAATTTGGCTCTAAAGCCCCATAAGTTGAGCTTGTTGATGGAAGTTGGGAACGGAAGTTCTAACGTGATCAAAACTTCCCTGAGATAAAATTCGTCCCTCTTCTAAGTAAACAACTAAGTCAGCATTTCTAACGGTCGAAAGTCTGTGGGCGATCATCACAATCGTTACCGACCCCTTTAAGGTCTGTATTGCTTCTGAAATATTTGCCTCTGTTTGTCCATCTAGCGAACTAGTAGCCTCGTCTAGAACAAGTAGCTTCGGTTTCGTAAACAATGCTCTTGCAATACCTAATCGTTGACGCTGCCCACCGCTAATTCTCGCACCACGTTCACCAACTTGTGAATCAAGGCCCATAGGCAGTTCTGAGATGAAACCGCGGAGTTGTGCAAGGTCAATTGCATCCCAGACTAATTCATCTGTTGCCACGCGTGCAGGATAGCCCAACGCTACATTTTCACGGACAGTTCCATTTGAAATCACAACGTCTTGAGGGACATATGCAATAGCTCCGGGCCATTCTGAAACTACTTCTTTCGGAGTGAGGTCCGAAATTACAATAGATCCATAATCCGGCTCAATCACACCCAACAAAAGATCAACGAACGTCGTCTTGCCAGCACCCGATGAACCAACTATCGCAACAGACATGCCCGATTTGATCTCAAGGGTTGCATCAACTATCGCTGGACGTGTCGCCCCAGGATATGTAAATGTCAACCCACTTACTTGGATGTTTGAATTGAAATTAGTGTGTGAAATTTCCACTTCGTCGCTGATCTTGGGGACTTCATCTACGTCGCCTAATTCTTCGATAATTGAGAGGGTCGGTCCTGCAGTGCCTAAACTTCCACGAATTTGAAGTGCTCCTTGCTGCAGTCGCAGGACTGCTGGTGCAATTCTTGTTCCAGCAGCCAAGAAAACTGCAAGTGTAGCAACCGCATGAGTGGCATCTTGTAAAACAAATTGCACTGCGCTGATTATCAATGCGCCCAAAACAACAGTTGTTTCAACAACATATTTGCTTATGTTTGGCAGGAAGGAAATCGCTGCAGTCGTATCTGCAAGTTGAAATCTTATATCCCCGATTTGTCTTGCATAGTAATTTCTTCGATTTCTGACCACAGTTTCTCGATATGAACTCAAAACTTCGACTATTTTCTCGTTGCTTTCAATACTAAGCTTTGAGTCGTTAACGCCCAGATCACGTGCGCGTCGATGCAGTAAGCGATACATCGCTAGCCCGATTACCATAAAAACAAAAAAAGTACCTAGCGCAATAATAGGATCGACTATGAAAAGACCTACAGCCATTATCAATAGTAATGAGGTGTCTGAGGCTAGGGTTACTGTCGTTCCCAATACACCCATTGTTATGGTGTTAACGCCACTAGTGAGCGCATAAAGTGTTTGTTGTGTAGTTCTAGATTGGACCTCGAGTAGTGAACGAGAAAGTAACTTTGAAATTAATGAAGCAGAGATGAACGCGCCTCTGCGACTAAGAAAATAGAGAATTCTTCTGATAAATATAATCGATAGAATTGTTCTTCCAACTAAAAGTAGTGCGGCGATAGCACCCAAAATAGCTGCCTGTATTTGAAATTCATACTCTCCAAGCTGAAGTGCACTCAAAACAGAGTTGACTCTGTCCCCTGGCACCTTGGACTGTACGCCATTGACTGCTAAAGCCCCAAGGACTCCAATAATTGCAACGCCCGCCAGATCAAGAAGACCCATGAAAACTTGAAGGACGATTACTCCAACAACTTTTTTCTGATCTTTTCTAGAAAGGACGCGCGCAGAACGACCGAGAGTAGTATTTCTCCATCGAGTTCTTAGTTGGCTAAGCATATTGGCCACCTCATGTCCAGATTTCAATCATAGTTCGATAATTCTTCCACTAATTCGGTGGAGTTGTAAGGTTCTTGTATCCTCGTAACTTAATACTACTTTAAGCGCTCTGATTTAAAACGGTTATCAGATATCGGGATATCCGGCCGAAATTCGGCGCCAATTAGGAGGGATTAATTGATTTGGGGATTCGGTTCCTTGAAACCAGGGTTCTGGTGTTACTACATCAAGATCCTCACCTCTTTTTGCCAGCATAGCTCCCCAGAAACTAAAGGAAGAGTTTGCAATAACAAAACCGCGGCCCAACCGCATAGCCTCCAAAGTTAAACCAGATGATTGATCAATCTCATCTATCCAGCGCACAAAAGACAAATACTCGCGCGGAAACTTTTCTTTTGCTAATTCAATTTCATCGGAGAACACCCAAATTTTTTTGTACTTTCCACTTAACCAAAGTTCGGAGATGCTCTTCCTATAATAATCAGTGGTTGGTATACCAAAAGTACTCTCATTCTTGTAATCTCCAAACCTAAAGTGAACAACTAGCGGTTGCTCAATCGCAGAAATCGAAGTTAGGCGATCTAAATCTTGACTTTTTTCGACTGGTCTCATTGCTCGTAATGCATCGATTACTGTTGAGGCCTCACAATAGCGATAGGACTGAAAGTAACCAGTTAGCGTGAATGGAGTAGCTGATTCATCAATTGGTGAAAACCCCAAACTATTACAAATACAGTTTTTTCTATTGCCTTTGAAGTAGATTGTAGAAATCAAATTGCCAATGGTTAGAATAACTAAACGAACAGGAAGAAATTTCTCATATTTTCTTGGTGAAAATCCCATTCTGAGTAGATAGCCATTGGACTTCGAAGCCAGCCAAGAAAACCTTCGCTTGGGTAGCAATTCAACTCCACGAGGTAAGATAAATGAAGTTAGATCTGGAGTACCGTTTGAATTAAGTCTTGGTAGCCCTATTCCCCAATCCAAACCTATTGGTTCTCCGGGAAACTTCCTCAATGAAAGCGCGGCTGCTAACTGAAAAATTTGATTACCAAGACCACCCGTAAGAATTAAAATAATTCTAGGCTGCTTAGGCATTAGAGACTAACTTTCGCTTGGAAGATGAGAATACTAGGGAAAAAGCATCAAATGTTGTTCTGTTACCTAAACTGAAAAGCATTTTTATGAACATCTGCGAGCAGAATATCTTTACTCTTACCGAACCGCGGAGAATTCCTGTAATGATTTGACGCAAATATATTGTCTCCAAATATATGTTGCGTTCTCTGTTTCTACGACATCGTTTCAAATATTTAATGGAAATTTCTAAATCACTAAAAGCTGATTTAGTGCTAGTTAATTGACCTTGTTCGCCTCTGTAATAGCTATAAGTTATCAAGTGCGAATACATGCCCGATCGTTTCGTTAGATTAAAATCCATAAGGAAATCCTGATCCTCAGCCATTGATATTTCGAGGAAGAATACTGATTCAATCGAGGTGCGCTTGAAAACAAATCGCCAGATTCCTGGGTTCAGCGCTATTTGTTTTAGGTCTGTCGTAGGGTTTCCTGAATTAATGTGCTGAGTAACTGACTTTTGAGAACTGACATCAACCACACCAAAGCTTCCGCAGAGAAAGTCTAATTCATCTCCAGCAGACGACTCAATTAGTTGATCGACGTTTTTAACATTAGGAATGTCATCGCAATCCCAGAAAGCAACCCACGTGGATTCAGCAATTCGCTTTCCAGCATTGCGCGCAGCTCCGGGGCTTCCAAATTTTCCCTCAATAATTTTTAGATTAAAGCTATTTCCAATTTTGGACTGAGTTTTTGCGAGAAGTTTAACTGTGTCGCTATCGCTGACGTCATGGACTAAGATAACTTCACCATTAAATTTGTTAACTTCAGATAACCAACTCAGTAGATTATTGATTCGGGATGGTGGCCCAGTAATTGGCACGATTACAGACAGTTGCAAGGTGTCTCACTCTCCTCGCCCTATTCTAGTGTTTCGTTATAGTAGAAGAATAGTGCGATGCGAGTACATTTTTGGCGTATATTTTCATTATGTTTGTAGCCCGCAGCCGCCAGAGGATTGCCGCTCTTAAGATTTACAGAAATCGTCTTCTCAATTGGAATCGCACAAATGCCCCTTTTCTGAGCGGTGATGGATTTGCGGACTTGTGTGACGTTTCAGTTTTCGCCCCAAGGTATCGTGGTATTTCTCCCAGTGTTGAAGCTATCAGTCGGGCACAGTCAATTTTTTGCCCAAGTGATAAATTAGAGTTATTGATTTCCGAATATGGTGAGTGCATAGAGGCGAGCGTTCTTGTTTTAGGAAATAGTGATAGAGATTTCGATGCAGCAGTTGCTCTCCCACATTCGGTGCAGAAAGTTTTTTTGCAAAATTCGCATATTTCCAACGATTACATCGAAACATTGCCGATTGGCATCGAGAATCTACGTTGGGGTAAAAATGGTTTTAAATCACTGTTTAAGGTTAAGTATGTACAGAATAAAAAGAAAGACGCGATATTAGTGGGGCCATTTTCCCCCACCCATCCAGAGCGAAGTGAACTCGCAGACTGGGAGAGTATCAACGATGCCAGTTTGTATATCTGTAATGGATACTTAAAGCCAGGCAAGTTAGCCATCTTGACATCTGGCTACAGGTTTATAGCTTGTCCACGAGGGAATGGAACTGATACCCATAGATTTTGGGAAACTTTGTACAGAGGCTCAATTCCCGTAGTAAAGAAATCTCGATGGTCAAATTCTGTAACAGCTATGGGGTTGCCAGTTTTAGAATTAGACGAATGGAATTTTGCAGAATTCTTACAGAGAAAAAAGACTTTTGCTTATGAAGATTTTAATCCAAAGTTGATTCCAATTCTTTGGTTAGATTATTGGACTGATAAATTTAGAATTCAATCCTGAAGAGTTTTTTGAAATTGTTCTTTACTTTCTCTACCCAAAGAACCTTTCGCAACAGAGAGACTCCTGGTAGCCGAGCTATCAGAATCCAAATATGCGCACGTAAGGACCGATCCTGAATAGATGCAAGAAAAGCTCGAAATTTGAAACTCTTTGCATTTCGACCCTGCTTTGCATCTGTCAAGACCTTAACTAAAGCATCTCGCCACTTTGGGTCAAATAGTGATAAGTCTTTAGAATGCACGTGAAGCGCGAATACTTGAGTGCCGGAGGCATCGAGAAGCTTCTCGTTCTCAAATACTAGTTGCGCCGTTGGTGCAAAGTAGTCATGGTGCGTTTGGTCAATGTAGCGCTTAGTTCTGCCAAAAGTATTTTTAGGATCTTGGCCAAAGTACCAAAGCCCCAAAGCTAATGGATCAAAATATCCCCCAAATAGTTCTAGCAATGTCTCTTGAGCAGGATCAAAATCAACGCCACTTCGCATTCTCTTTGAGGTAATTGAGGGAAGATAAACATGCCTGTCATTGTGCTCACTTGAAAACTGAGACATTGAAAACATGTCTGTCGTTGTTGGATTCTCTTCCGCATAAATGCGAATTGCTTCAACAAAGAACTTAGTCTCAATTGCATTTGGAGTGTAAATCAGAGCAGCAACATCGTTAAAATTATTAACGCGCATCCATGAAACCACTTTAATCTCTTCAAATTTTTCCCATGGGAAATTGGGCATGAGGATTAGATCAGATTCTATATGTAATAAACCTCTGCCTGGGTGGAGCTTGTGAAATTGCCCAAGTGCAAACAATCTTAGAAATGTGTACTTCCAGAATCCATTCCTGAAATTGAAGTGTGAGTGCTCTTGCATCCGTGCAAACAATTCGAAATCTTCTTTAGATTCTTCGAAATAATAAATCGTAACTTTCTCTGGTAACAAAGTTGTTACTTGGTGATCTAAAATTAGGATTGTTTCTATTTCCGGAAATAAATCAGCGTGTCTCTGCAAATTGAATAGGAGGTGTTCTGGGATCTTTGGTCCCAAATGTACAAATACCGCAATGGGCATTTCGGCGTTCAAACGGGACTCCATTGTCAGATCATACTTATTGAGATTATTTACTGTGGCTTTTTACCAATTTTAAAGTAGTTCGGGTAGCGTTACTTCACTATGACCCCGTTGGCAGCCTACGTGATAAATCTTGCACACCGAACGGATCGTTGGCATGATGTGGAGTGCCAAAGATCATCACTAGGAGTTTCAATCATTAGAGTTGAAGCGGTTGATCAGGATTTGAAAGAGTTATCGGATTTAACTTTCGCCGCAAAGGGAGTTGCTGCTACTTGGCTATCTCATCAAAAGGCAGCCGCTGAATTTCTCAAGACCGATTCGCAATTTGCGATGATTTTGGAAGATGACTTTTTGCTTTTACGCAAATTCAAGGTTCCTTCAATAGAGCTTCTCACAAGTTTGGAGGCAGATTTTGTCCAACTTGGTTACCTCAGAGTCACGCCGTGGGAAAATTTAGATGTAACTATTTCCAACATTAGGGATCGTGTCTTGCGAGTTATTAATTGGATTACAAAGTCAAGATGGGGTTCTATAAATAGATTTCAGAAACGCCTACTCATCCAAGAAAGGGTTGGGGTTCCGACCGACCTTGTGCCAGTTGATATTCGTCCTGGTGGCCATTGCTACGTAATCTCAAGACGAATGGGAGAAGCAATGCAGGAATTGAATAATCCAATCATCTTCTCTGCAGATGAATTATTTGTTTCAATATCGAAAATGCGAGCATTTCGAATGTTTCGGATGCGTAAATCTCTAGTGAGACAATCTCATTCTGTAACTTCTGTGAGTTCTAGATTCAAGATACAAAATTGAGTATTGAAATTAGTTATCTTTAATCAGAAACGCCAAGAAACCCCCTTTAGGTCCAAATTCATAGTTATCAAATCTAATGTATCTAAATTTGTGTTTGCTTCCTTTAAAGTGCAAACGTAACTTATTCAAATTCTCATGGTCTAAGTCTTCAATTACGTAGAGGCCCCCTATTCTCAACTTTTCTATTGAACTTTCAAACAGTGTAATTGCAGCTAATGCTTGGTGCAGACCGTCGTCAATAATTACATCAACCGAATCAATTTTGAATTCGTTCCACATACTATTGATCGACTCAGGGTTTGTTTGATCGACGTACGCAGTTGTAATTCGATCCTCAGTAAAAAGTATTGTTTCATCAATATCTGCGCCATACACCTGCGCCATAGGGAAGTAATCGCGCCAAACACGTAAGCTCGCACCTGGGCGTCCATTGATTCCCATATTAAATGGGATGCTCGGGTTAATACTCCCTATTCCACACTCAAAAACTGACTTGATTGATAGTTTCTGTGAAGAGAAAAAATCACTGTAAAAATCTGAATCCGCATGGGTTTTCGAAGCTGTCGAACCCTTATCGGAGCCGTATAAGTCGCAGAGTTCAGATATTTCGTTCTCATTCGTATCACTATAAATAACTTCGTAACTATTTTTTACTTCTCTACGAAATTTCACCCACCTAGGTTCCATCATATGTGTGTGATAAAAATTGCTAAGAAATCTTCTAGCCGTATCTAGTGCTTTCCTCATTAGTTAGAGTCTTGCTTCGAAGTCTGAGATAGTCTTCTTAAGTCCTTCAGCCAATTGAATCATTGGTTCCCAACCCAATTCAGATCTAGCTATCGAAATATCTGGTTGACGTAACTTAGGGTCATCTCCTGGTAACGACTCAAATACTAAATTAGAATTCGAGTTTGTTAATTCAATAACTTTCTCAGCCAACTGAATCATGGTGAATTCATTCGGATTTCCCAAGTTTACTGGACCAGTAAATCCCTCTCTTGATTTACTGAGTCGCACTAGTCCGTCCACTAAATCAGAAACGAAACAAAAACTTCTTGTCTGTGAACCATCACCATAGACAGTCAGTGGCTTACCCGTTAATGCTTGAAAAATAAAGTTACTTACTACACGACCATCGTGAAGATCCATCCTTGGGCCGTAAGTATTGAAAATTCTTGCAACTTTGATTTTGGTTCCAAATTGACGTTGATAGTCAAAGAAAAGTGACTCCGCGGCGCGCTTGCCTTCATCGTAACAAGAGCGTATGCCTATTGGATTAACATTTCCCCAATAACTTTCAGTCTGAGGTGAAATTTCGGGGTCGCCATAAACTTCGCTCGTAGATGCCTGAAGAATTGTGGCCCCAGTGCGCTTGGCGAGGCCTAACATGTTTATGGCGCCTAAAACACTTGTTTTTATTGTTTGCACAGGAAAGCGTTGATAGTGCACTGGTGATGCTGGACATGCTAGATTCATAATGAAATCAGCCTCGACATACAAGGGCAAGCTAACATCATGACGTATCAACTCAAAATTCGGATTATCTAAATGCTGAGCGATATTATTTTTGTGCCCCGTATAAAAATTATCAACAGCCAAAACTTCATTGCCGTCCTTAAGCAGAGAATCCACTAAGTGAGATCCCACAAATCCTGCGCCGCCAGTTACAATTACTCTCATTTCTGAATGGTACAATCAGTTTTGTTCAATTCAAAACTTTCTACTGGTGATTCCGAATTTCCCAAATTTCGTACCAGTCGCGCCAAAATAGCTTGATTCAACAAATGACCCATCAAACTGAGTGTCAGAAACTTTTAAGTATGTCGCTTCAGTATCTTTTATAAACAGGCTCAGTGCTAGTTGTTCCGAAATTCTGATTAGTGAGGCTCGTTCTTCTGGGAAAACGTTAAGGTTTTTGGACTCTTGGTAAATTTGACTCAAAAGATTTTTTAAATATCTGACATCTTCTTGTGTATAAGTAATTCCGTTCCATGAAAAGAAAGAAGTATTTTTCATAAACTCATTACTTCTTGAAATAATACCCAACTTTTCAAAGAGTGCTTCATAAATCTTATCGCTGTTAAATGGAGTTTCTTTGACAAAAAAGGTAACCCCTTTTAGTTCGCCCAAGGGTCCATTCCATTTTAGGTCCGCATCCATTACAAAGTCTGGGGTTCCATTCAAGGATAAAATCAATTGAAGCTTAAGGTCTTGCCACGACTTTCCGTCTTCTTGGTCACAAACGATTCTCACTCTGCTTGAATGTATACCGAACTTAAAATTTCTTTTCATCGAACGAAAAGTCGCGCTATCACAATGGATTACCACATGGGAAATTGGGTGATAGTGGAGAAAGCTAGCTATACAAATGCGGGCGATTTGCGCATATTTTTGATTCTTTACAACTAAGACATGTCCAGTTATCTCTGTTTGTGGCGAATTTAAACTGATCGAATTAATCCAAGTACGCTCTACTTTTTTAAAATCTATAAATCCAGTAAGAATACGTTTAGTGACTCTGATGACTCTTTTATTCAGACCAATTAGACTATTCATAAACTCTAAACCTCACATCAAAAAGAATAGCCTAGAGTTTGTTTAATAGTTCCCCCTAACTTAGGATTTCAGCATGAAATACAACTGGCTCCTTCTTACCGCTGGATTT
>Ga0304730_1003471_pt1 | contig 10602 bp, 9 predicted proteins | sample M_130628_MF_Meta_FD_190474 | JGI IMG/M metagenome (GOLD analysis project Ga0304730, IMG submission 190474) | Freshwater microbial communities from Lake Montjoie, Canada to study carbon cycling - M_130628_MF_MetaG (v2) (version 2) | ecosystem: Environmental > Aquatic > Freshwater > Lake | place...
TCGCCGGACGTTCGCTACGGCCATCCTGGCCTTCGCTCACTCGATGCTGACTGCGCTCCGGCATCCTGCCTACGCTTGTCAGCAACGCCGGCTCTCGGGACATGGGCAGCCCCTCACGGATGCATCGGGAGGCCTCAACGATGCGGGGCTCCTGAATGACCACCCGAGGGAGCCGGGGGTCGGGGGAAGCCGAAGCGAGTTGGCGTATCCTCGCCCCGAGTCGGAGGCTTTCACCGCCCCCGGCGGCTTGGGCCGCAAGACTTCTGGCCGGGTTATGCCTGCGCCGCAGGGCAGTTGTTTTTGAGGTATACCTAGAGTCTCCGGATTCACCGGAAAAACCGGGCACATAAACGCCATGCCGCGACCTTCCGACGAGGATCTGTTTCAAAGCTCGACGATGACGTTCGGCGAGCACCTGGAGGAACTTCGGGTCTGCCTGATCCGGGCGGCGCTCGGGCTGTCGGTGGCCGTGCTCATCGGGTTTTTCGTGGCCCGCCCCGTGGTCCACCTGATCGAGGAGCCGCTGCGGCGGGCACTCGGCAAGTACTACACCGAGCGGGCGATCGAGACGTTCGATACGTGGCAGCCACGGCAGGCCGGTGGCCCGCCCCTCCCCTACTCGCGGGACGAGATCGTCGACGCCGTTGAACAGCATGGCATGTCGTTCGAACTCCGGGAGGTGCATCCCGATCGACTGCGGCGTGTGCTCAATCCGGCCGGCGACGACACCGCGTCCCTGCTGCCGGCAAAGGCGGCGGCCGTCACAGCCACCACGGGAACAGCCGCGGCCCCGTCTCCGACAACCGGCAGCCCTATCGCGGCCTTCTCGCTTGACTCGCTCGTGCCCATGCTCCTCTGGCAGCCCCTGTCGCGGGATCCGCGGGTGAGCATCACGACCCTCAGCGCCCAGGAGGCCTTTGGCATCTATGTGAAGGCCGCTCTCCTTACCGGCGTGGTGCTGGCGAGCCCGTGGATCTTCTACCAGCTCTGGATCTTCGTGGCGGCTGGTCTCTATCCCCATGAGAAACGATGGGTCTGGCTCTTTCTGCCGATCAGCGTCGGGCTGTTCCTCGCCGGCGTGTCGCTGGCGTTCTTCTTTGTCTTCGACTTCGTGCTCGACTACCTGCTGGAATTCAACGAGTGGCTCGGCCTCGATCCCGACCCGCGGATCAGCGAATGGCTGGGGTTCGTGCTCATCCTGCCGATCGGCTTCGGACTGGGCTTCCAACTGCCGCTGGTGATGCTGTTTCTGGAACGGATCGGGGTGTTTGACGCAGCCACCTACGGGGCCCAGTGGCGGATCGCGGTGATCGTGATCTTCGTGGTGTCGGCCATCCTGACGCCAGCCGATCCTTACAGCCTGCTGTTTCTGGCGATCCCGCTCTGCCTCCTCTACTTCGGTGGGCTGGCGATCTGCCGCTGGGTGGCGGCAGCCGAAGGCCATCCGGAGGGCCGTCAGCGGGTGGCCACGAAGGCCAGCCAATAGAAGATCGTGCCGGTGATGGCCGTGGCCATCAGGTCGAGGGCGGCGAGCCGTGCCATGACGCGGTGCCTCGGGCCGTGGGTGCCTGGGGTCGGCGGTGATGGAAACCGCAGAAACGCCTCCCAGATCACCCAGACCCAGAGCACGAGGGTCGAGATCGCAAAGACGAGATGGATGCCGAGCGCCGTCAGCACGCCGGCTGGCCACCAGGGATTCTGGCCGCCGGCAGCGGCGCGGATCTTCCAGTCGCTGATCAGCCGGACATCGATCTCGAAGACCACGATTGCCGCCAGCAGAGCCGCCGCAATAAAAATCTGGAGCCGCTTGTGGGCCGTGTAGGCCCGGTTGCGCACCAGATGGATGCTCCACGCCAGCACCGGCAGCAGGGCGATCAGCCCCACCAGCACCAGATCCATGCCAAACGAGGCCCGCGAGCCGAGGAAGCCGTCGATCCCAGGCAAGAGGACGGCAGGGGCGGGCGGCTGGTTCAAGGAGCAGTCCTTCGCAGGGAGGTGGGAGAGGTGGAAGGCGGATTGTAATCGCTGCGGCTGTCGGCAGCGATTTGCAGCGGTTCTTCTGCTGGCGATACGATCGTGCCACCACCGCCCCAGCCACACTCGCCTCGGGCGACATGGTGGGGGCGACGGCCGAGTGGCGAAACAGGCAGACGCACGGGACTTAAAATCCCGTGGAGAGTGATCTCCGTGCGGGTTCGATCCCCGCCTCGGCCATTACGGGACGGCGGTAGGCGCATGGGCACGTTGAAAACGTGCCCCACGAGAGCAGAGGCCCGCCAAGCGAACGTGGCAAGAATGCCATGTTTCGCGTGACGGAGTTACCGGCGCTGGCTGAAGTTCTTGGCCGCCTGGCGGGCCATCAGGAACCGCCGGAGACCGTTCACGAGCCGCTGCGGGGGCTGAGACGCCGACTGGCTGAAGAGGGGCGTTTGGCCGTCGTCGGTCACGATCAGCTCCACAGCATCCGGCCCCAGTTCCCCGCCACCGAGCAGGTTTTCGATATTTTGGTCTGATTGAGAGCCGCTCTCATCGGACGCGGGCACGGTTGCGACCACGAAGTGATCGTGAACAAACGCCTCGAATTCAGGGTCCTTGATCAGCGACGCCACCTGGGACGAGGCCTTCGAGTCGCCGCTCTTGGAGACCAGCAGCAAGATGGGCCGCTGAGCCGTCCTCGCCGTTTCCACCGCACTATCGAGCGACGGGAGCACCCGCCCAGCCTCGGCACGGGCCGTGTCAGCCGTCGGAGCCGGGACGTGGCTGGCAAACTGGGCAACCCAAGTGGTGGCCGACTGGCCGGTGTACCCCGACTGGACGGCGATTTTCTGGCCGTCCGGCCCAATCAGCAGGGCGCTGGGGAACGTCCGGACGCCATATTTGATGCAGACCTGCGACCGCTCGGAGCGGACAGCCTGGGAAATCCCGTGCTGCGGCAGGTCGATCATCAGCAGCACGACCCGGCCATCGGCCCAGTCGAGGAAAGCGTCGGTCGCCAGGACATTGTCCTCCAGCGTTCGGCAGTGGGGGCACCAGTCGCTCCCGGTGAAGATCGTGAGGACCGGCCGGCCCGTTTCCTGGGCCGTCTGCATTGCCTCCTCGTAGCTGGTCAGCCAGCGATCGGAGGCGAACACGCTTCCGCAGGAGAGTGCGGTGGCGGCCAGCATCGCGGCCAGGGCGACGCGTTGGGCCGAGAAACGGCCCAACCGAAACCGGCTGGCTAAGCTGGTCAGCGGGACGAGGCACGAGGACGGCCGCCGGAGGCGGACTGCATTGCGGACATTGATCATGAATTGCTCCCCGTAAACGACCCCTTCTGTCATCGGGCAGAAGAAGACGTTTCCAAGAGGTTTCGTTCCTAAGAGACCTCTGAATCCCGTTGGATCCAGGCTTGGAACCTAGCGGCACCGCAACAATCCGTACACCTCCCCAAAGCCCCCAAGCTACGCACTTACCCAAACGTGCCTGGTTGCGTCGGTTTTGTTGGACTTACGACGAGTCTGGAGCCCCTCCCGGCAAGGGGCATGAAGGGTCGAGGCGGCAGCGAGGCAGCCGTCTCTGCACGGGATCAACGCGGAGTCCCATCGCTTCCGCTCCGGGCTTTTTGCCGGACGTGCCCCGCCGTTACTCCTTTCAAAGCCCCCGGCGGGAGCCGGGGGACTCCGGGCCGACTGATAAGCCGCGAGGCCCACCGGGGGTTCCGGCGGGCCTCGCTTGAAACGTTGATGTCAGGCGGCGGGAGCCATGGATGGCCCCGCCGGCGGGACAATTTAGAACTGCCAGATCGCGTCGCAGCCGCCGTAGAGCTGGCCGTACTTGTCGAAGTTCGAGCCATAGGGGAGCGAGCCATTCGCCTTGTCGGGCGTGTACCAGTCGTACCGCAGTTCGGGACGAATGATCCAGTTGTTGGTGGGCTTCCAGTTGAGGCCGTATGACATCTCCCAGAAGTTGCCCTGGTACCCGGTGTTCCAGTTTCCCGGCCCCTGCGGCACGCCCGCTACGGCATTCCGCAGACCCGAGTAAACGCGGTAGCCGTTATTGTCGCGGAACCATTCAAACCGCATGCCGCCGACAAGCGTCTCGCTGAAGTTATAGAACAGGTACTGGTTGATGCCGTACCACTGAGCCGTCCCCGGCTGGGCCTGGTTCAACGTGTCGGGGGTGCCGGCATTGAACTGCCAGCCGTTGTCGTTCTGGAACACATAGGTGACCTTGTCGGTCAGCTCGTTCGTGTAGACCGTGCTGAACACCGACCGGTTGCCCACGGCATTCGTGGCGAAGTTCGCGAGCTCGTTTCCGCTCGACGTCATGATCGACAATGCCTGCTTCTCGTCAGAGCTCTTCATCGTCGCACCGCCGAGGAAGGCAGCATTGCTGTTGTATCCGGGGTACCCCGTGTTCGAGATCGGACCGAGGACGTTGATCGGATCGCTGTAGTTATCCCAGCCGTTCGTGATGCCGCCATACAACGTCAACTGGTCGTTGGCCTTGTAGGTGTCGAGGATGCCGGTATGGGTAAACGGCTCGCCGTATTGCATCGTATAGGCGTGCGTGTAGAAGAAGTTACCGATCGCCGGCACCACTTCATACCCGATGATCGTGTAGAAGTGGCCGACCTTGACGGCATGGTTACCGTAGCCGGCTTCCGCGTAGAGCTGCGGCATGGCCAGACCATAGTAGCGATTGCCCCACGCGGGCTGACCAGGGAACTGCTGGTTCAGCAACTTGCCGTCGAGGCCGCGGGCCGTCGTGTAGATGTAGTCAGTGCCGTAGAGCAGGTCGATGCGTCCACCCCAGTCAGCTCCGCCGTCTTCGGTGTCGAGCACCTTCTCGTTGACGAGGTAGAGCTGATTCATCTGGCCCTGCCAGTTGCGGTCGTTGAACGTGATCGGTCCGTTCCAGGGCGAACCCCAGTTGTTGCCGCCGAGGCCGGCGTCGATCCAGCCGTAGGTAGCGATGCCACGCTCTTTCATGAACTCAGTCTCGAGATAGCGGTTCGGCACGGCCGTCTCCGCCTCTTCCTGGGCCTCCTGCGGAGGCAGAGCCCGCAGCTGGTAGGCATCTTCCTGAGGAACGTTCGGCACGACTGGTGCCTGGGCGAGCACGGTGCTGGTCGTCAGCAACCCGGCGGCCACCCAATGCGGCAGTTTGAGGTGAAGGAAACGCATGATCTGAATGACTCCCAGGTCAACGGTGTGATTCGCACGGTGTGCGAGGGCGCTCGAAAAAATCCGCCGGAGGTCTGCACGCGCCACGTCCGCCGCTACGGACACGCACCACCCCCCAACATCATCCTTCTATCGCACCCCGCGGCCGGAAAGCTGTGACCGTCGATTGCGAACCCGCAAGGTTGCCACAACCGACACGCGGCGCGGCAGACCTTGCCGTCTGGGGGAAAATACCGGCTGCTTTCGCCGAGTTCAGCCAGCCGGGGCGAGGGCGCCCTCAAGCAGCGCCGCCACGAATCGCTCGGGGGCAAAGGCCTCCAGGTCGTCGGCCGTCTCGCCGAGGCCCACAAACTTTACCGGCAGGCCAAACTGCTCCGTCACCGGCACGATCACGCCCCCCCGTGCTGAGCCGTCGAGCTTGGCCAGCACGATGCCGGTGCAGCCGGCCGCTTCCTTGAAGCCCTTCGCCTGCGAGAGCGCATTCTGACCGGCAGTCGCATCGATCACGAGCAGCACCTCATGCGGTGCGTCGGGAATCTGCTTGGAGATCACGCGGCGGATCTTGGAGAGTTCCTGCATGAGGTTCGACTGTGTCTGCAGCCGGCCTGCCGTGTCGATGATGCAGACGTCGAAGGATCCTTCCAGGGCACGCGCCACCGCGCGGTGGGCGACACTGGCCGGATCGCAGCCGGGTTCACCACGGACGATCTCAGCGCCGAGTCGACCAGCCCACATCGAGAGCTGCTCGACCGCCGCCGCCCGGAAGGTGTCGCCGGCCCCGAGCACCACCCGCTTCCCTTCCCGCGTGAACAGCCTCGCCAGTTTGGCGATCGACGTGGTCTTCCCCGAGCCGTTGACTCCCGTGACGAGAATCACCGTGGGGCCGGTCGACGCCGTGGCCACCGCCGCCCCCGTCTGCTCGAGCCTGCCCAGCAGTTGCCGACGGATCGAGTCGATGACGATCTCGGGATCGACCACGCGGGCCCGCAGCCGCTCCCGCACGTCGACGACGATCCCTTCGGCCGCGGCCGGCCCCATGTCGGTGCGGATCAGCGTCGCCCGCAACTCCTCCAGAAACTCCTCGTCGACGAGCCGCCCCTCTCGCTTGAAGAGGTCGCGGACGTCGGTGTTGAGCACCCGCGCAGTCTTGGCGAGGCCGGCCCGGAGACGGTCGAGCAACCCACCACCGGATGGCGCGGCGGGCGGCGCTGGAGTGGCATCGCCCGTGGCCGCAGGCGCCACCGTGGGATCGGGGGTGTCGGGCGTTTGCTTGCGTCCAAAACGAAAGAGTGCCATCGAATGCGTTCCTGTCAGAGGGCCGGCGGTGCCGTTGGCGTGTGGTCGGGCCCCTGCTCCGCGGCCGGAAGCTCTGCGACAGGCACGCCATCGCGTTCGGCCAGCAGGCGACCGAGGATTCCTGCTACGAACCGCGGTGAGGCTTCGGTGCCGTACCGACGGGCCAGCTCAATCGCCTCATCCACTGCCACCGGACCAGGCACGTCGGTATGAAGAAGCTCAAACGCAGCGATCCTCAAAATCGCGCGGTCGGTTGCCGCCATCCGCGACACCCGCCAGTTCTGACTGCGGGCATCGAGTTCGGCATCGAGGGCGGCCTGCTCGGCCCGCACTCCCTCCACGAGCGCACGGGCGAAGTTCACGAGCGAGGCGGCCCGGAGACGGCCCTTGAGAAACCGCTCGAGATGGACAGCCCGCTCCTCAAGTTCCTGCTCCGTTCCGGGGTTCGCCTCGATCTGATAGAGCGACTGAACGGCGACCTCACGGGCTCGGCTGCGGCTGGGCATGGGAATGGTGACACGGAGGGACGGAGGGGGTGGCAAAGCTGGACGCCGGATGCGGCAGCAGAATCAGGAACTCGCGTGGCCGGGGAGTGTGCCAACGAGCGAGATCATCTCGATGGCGGCCGATGCGCACTCGGCGCCTTTGTTGCCGGTGCCGGCATAGCCGGTGGACGAGTCGCCGCCGGCCCGAGCCAAGGCCTGCGCGAGGGTATCGCAGGTGAGCACGCCGAACAAGACGGGGAGGCCACGCGCGCGGGCGATCGCCTCGATCCCCCCGCCGACGGCGCGGGCAATGTGCTGGTCGTGCGTCGTCTCACCGCGAATGATCGCGCCCAGGCAGAGCACCGCCACGTAGCGGCCGCTGGCGGCAAGCTGGTCGGCGATGAACGGCAGCTCGAAGGCTCCAGGCACCCAGGCCACGTCGATGCGGTCCGCAGGCAGACCAGCCGCCACGAACGTGGCCACGGCCCCGTCGAGCATCCGACGCGTGATCGAGTCGTTGTAGCGGGCCACCACGATCGCCACTCGGACGTCGGACGCCAGCCGATCGGGCCGACCCTGATAGATGTTCACGCCATGACTCATGGCTGAGGGCTCACGGCTGGAACTCATGACTTGAGGCTCATGAGGAAATCGGCATTCGACTTTGTCTTCAGCAGGCGGTTGACCAGCAGTTCCATGGCATCGGTCGGGTTCATTTCGCCGAGCACCCGTCTCAGCACGCAGACCCGCCGGTATTCGTCGGGCTCCATCAGCATCTCCTCCCGGCGGGTGCCGGAGCGGTTGATGTCGATGGCCGGATAGATCCGCTTGTCGACAAGCCGGCGGTCGAGCACGATCTCGTTGTTGCCTGTGCCCTTGAACTCTTCGAAGATCACGTCGTCCATCTTGCTGCCGGTGTCGATCAGCGCCGTGGCGATGATCGTCAGCGAGCCTCCCTCCTCCACCTTGCGGGCGCTGCCGAAGAAGCGTTTTGGCCGCTGCAAGGCATTGGAGTCGACACCACCGGACAGAATCTTGCCCGAGTTGGGCACTTCGGAATTCCAGGCGCGTGCGAGCCGCGTGATCGAGTCGAGGAAAATCACCACGTCGCGACCGTATTCAACCAGCCGCTTGGCCTTCTCCTGCACCATTTCCGCCACCTGCACATGGCGACTGGCGTTTTCATCAAAGGTCGAACTGATCACCTCGCACGACGGCCCCCGCACCTGCCGTTCCATGTCGGTGACTTCTTCCGGCCGCTCGTCGATGAGCAGCATGAAGACGTAGGCCTCCGGATAGTTGGCGAGCACCGCCTTGGCCATCTTCTGCAGCAGGATCGTCTTGCCTGCGCGGGGCGGGCTGACGATCAGGCCGCGTTGTCCGAAGCCGATCGGCACGATCAGATCGACCACCCGCATCGCGACCTCTTCGGTCGTCGTTTCGAGCACGATGCGTTCATCGGGGTGGAGCGGCGTGAGGTCGTCGAAGAAGACCCGGGTCGAGAGCTTGGCGGGATCCTCGCCGTTGATCGCCTCCACCCGCAGCAGCGCAAAATAGCGTTCGCTCTCCTTGGGCGGCCGGATCTGGCCGGCGATGCTCATGCCGTTGCGGAGGCCGAAACGGCGGATCTGGCTGGGCGAGACGTAGATGTCGTCGGGGCACGAGAGGTAGTGATGTTCGGGGCTGCGAAGGAAGCCGAAGCCGTCCGGCAGGATCTCCAGCGTGCCTTCGCCGAACATCAACCCGTTGAGCTTCACCCGTTCCTTCAGGATCCGGAATACGAGATCGTTCTTCTTGACCCCGGTCACATCGCCGACGTCTTCCTGTCGTGCCAGGTCGACGAGTTCCTGCATCGAAAGCTTCTGCAGGGCCGCGATCTGGGTGTCGCCCTTCTTCAGCGATTCATAGTGCTCGCTGATGTCGGCGCCATCCTTCACCTCGGCAGCGATCTCCTCCGCGAGCGACATCGGTTCCTGCTCGTGATCGTCGTGCGGGGCATTGGCATCGGGCGGAGACATGCGGAGCCTTTCGGCGCGACGGAGGGCCGCGGAGCAGGGAGAGCGAACGCGAGAGGAGAGGCGAGGAGGGAGGGACTGTCGAGGAGGTCGAACCCGGTCATTCGGAACGAATGGCCGAGCCAGGCCGAATCACCCCCGCCACAGCGCTTCCGCCAATCAGCCGGAGAGTCCTGACCAGATGAGATCAACCTGCGAGTGAGTATAGGCCAAATCCCCGGACGCATCCACGGACGACAATTTTTCGGACGGGAGCATGGCGGCGGAGTAATTCCGGTCCCAGGCAGCTTCACGGGCCTCCTGTTGGGCGGGATTCCAGTGCCTCGCCGCAAGTCGTTGGCGGCGGACCTCCTCGGAGCAGTTCACGACAATGAGTCGATCACAACGGTCTGCCCAGCCAGCCTGCACAAGGAGCGGTACGTCGAGCACCACGACCGTGCCACGTTCTGGCGGGATGCGACCTCCATCGCGAGCCTCCAGGGCTACCATCTCGGCGTTGATTCGGCTGCGAACCCGCGGGTGCACGAGCGACTCCAGCCACTCGAGTGCCCGGGCATGGTCGGGGGTGGGCCCAAACACACGATCGGCGACGTCCCGCCTGCGGATGCGGCCGTCGACATCGAGCACGTCGGCGCCGAATCGGTTGGCGACCTGGCGGATGACGTCGGGCTCCTCGAGCACCTCGTGTGCGATCCGGTCGGCATCGATCACATGGCCGCCGTGTGCCGCAAATCGCGCAGCCACGGTCGATTTCCCCGCGCCGATCCTGCCAATAAGACCGATGATGATCATGAGAAAGTTGTCGTTCGCAGCGGGCTGGATTGCAAGTTCAGCGGTCGCAGTGCCCCGTACTGGTTCGCCGGCTGCGGTCGTCGTGTGGGGTCGTTCTCTTATGGGGGAGTTGACGCTGCGGCTGCGTGCTGAATCTAACCCGCCGGCTGCGGCATGCTCGTCGCCGGCGGATTCTGCTACGGGAGGCTCTTGGACGAATCGTGCATCGCTCGTGAGTCGCAGAATTCACCGGACTCCTGCGCGTGCCTCCGACCGGCTCCTCAGCGGCACGCGTTTATGTGCCCTGCAGAATCATTTCGAGCACGCTGCGGTGCATGTTTGACGCCGTCTATTTTTCACACTCGGCCCAAGTGCCGCCCTCGTGCACCGACACCTCCAATGGCACGTCGAGTTGCATCGCCCGCTGCATCTCATCGACGACGATCTGCCTGACCGCCTCTGTTTCAGCAGCGGGCGATTCGAGCAGGAGTTCGTCGTGGATCTGCAGCACGATCGTTGCCCGTGCGGCCGTCGCCTTCAGCCGCCGGTCGACCCCCAGCATCGCCAGCTTGATGAGATCGGCAGCCGAGCCCTGCACGACCGTGTTGATCGCCGTCCGCTCGGGAAGCGAGAGGGCAAAGACGCCAGCCGCACTCCGCCGGCCGGCGCGGTCGCGGACTCCCGTAATCGCCCGTCGCCGGCCAAGCATCGTCGTGACGCCGCCGTCGCGGCGGCAGCGGTCGAGCACGTCATCCATGAACGCCTCGGCCCCGGCAAAGGATCGGAAGTAGGCGGCGATGAAGGCGGCGGCTTCGGCCTGTGGAATACCGAGCGACTTGGCCAGCCCAAAACTGCTCTGACCGTAGAGAA
>Ga0304730_1003475_pt1 | contig 10597 bp, 9 predicted proteins | sample M_130628_MF_Meta_FD_190474 | JGI IMG/M metagenome (GOLD analysis project Ga0304730, IMG submission 190474) | Freshwater microbial communities from Lake Montjoie, Canada to study carbon cycling - M_130628_MF_MetaG (v2) (version 2) | ecosystem: Environmental > Aquatic > Freshwater > Lake | place...
GCTACCACCATCTCCTTTTGGTAATTTTTCTACCAATTCTGGAATGCTGTAACCACGAAAGCGAATACCTTCTTGAGAATCTAATAAAGATGTTTCTGTAATTAAACCCAAAATGCCACGCATACCTTGATATGCTTGCGCAAGGGTTACTTCTCCAATTTTTTTCTCGCCGTGCTCTTTTAAAATGGCTTTAATTTCTTCGTTTGATGCATCTGCTATTACCTTAAACCTGTCTTTTAGTTGACCCATAGTATGTATGTATTGTGTATTTAAAAATGTGGATTACAAATGTAAATAAAATTGTGCATCCCTTAGGCGCAGTAACACACATTTAATAAGTGATATTGGTAATGTTGATAAGGGATTGAGGAAGGATTTTTCTACCCTTTATATTTTTTATAAATCCAATATGCCAATCCTGCAAATAACACATTTGGAATCCAAACACTAACCAATGGGCTAAGTGTGCCTTTGATGGAAAAGGTGGTGCTGAATTGCATAAAAATAATATAAGCTCCACTTATTAAAATACCTAATGCTAAATGTAAACCACTGCCGCCGCGTACTTTAAAACTAGCCATACATGCACCAATAATGGTAAGAATAAACACACTGAAAGGTGCACCACTGCGACGATACAACTCTACTTTGTACACGTTTAATGCTGGATTACCTTTGTGTTGTTCTCTGGCAATAAATGCTCGCAACTCTTTGGTAGTCATGGCTTGCTTTTGTTCTACTACTTCTACCACATCGGCAGGTGTAAATCCAAATTTGCGCTCTAGGGTAGGATAGGTTTTGTAAGTTTCGGCATCGCCATTCCAAGTGCGCTCTTGAATGGCATTAAGGTTCCATTCTTTTTTTAGGCTATCCCATTTAATGGTTTCTGCCCAAAGCTTTCTTTTTAGCTGATGATTTTCTATTACCTCGTAGCAAAAATTATAGCCATCGTTGCCTTTGGGATTATAACCTTTTAGGTAAATAAATTCTGTAGTAGAAATTCTGAAATGCATATCTGCCCCAGACTTGATAGGATTGAAAGTAATGTATTTGTTTTCGAAAGCAATCCGTTTTTTATTGGCCAATGGAATCCAAACATGATTGGCATAAAGTAAAATGCCACTAAATAAAACACCGCCCCAAATGTATGGATAGAGAAAGCGATTGAAGCTCATGCCACTATTGAGCATAGCAATAATTTCGCTTTTGGCGGTAAGCCTTGTAGTAAAAAATATAACAGCAATAAACACAAATATTGGAAATAAAAATGCTGTAATAAAAGGAATGAAAGAAAAATAATAGCCAAGAATTTCCTTGCCAGGTACATGCTTGCTTACAAATGAATCTACTTTTTCTGTGTAGTCTATCACCACACTTATAATAGATAATACAAACAATACAAAAATGACTGTATAAATAAAATTACGAAATATGTATTTGTCTAATATTTTCATTGTCTACAAACGCTGTCCAATAACAGGAATCATTTTGTTTTTCCATGCAGTAAATGTACCTGCAATGATTTGTTCTCTGGCTTGCGTAACTAAGTGTAAATAAAACGAAAGATTTTGAATGCTTGCAATTTGTAATCCTAAAATTTCGTTAGCAACAAATAAATGGCGCAAATAAGCTTTAGAATAATTGTTGCTTGCAAAACAATCTAAGCCATCATCTATAGCGCTAAAATCATTTTCCCATTTTTTGTTTTTGATATTAATAATGCCTTTGGTAGTAAATAGCATACCGTTTCTACCATTGCGGGTAGGCATGACACAGTCGAACATATCTACACCTAATGCAATGTTTTCTAATATATTAATTGGCGTGCCTACACCCATTAAATACCTTGGTTTATCTGTAGGTAAAATATTACAAACATGCTCGCACATTTCATACATTTCCTCATCAGGTTCGCCTACGCTAAGTCCACCAATTGCAATACCATCTGCGCCAAACTGCGATGCAAATTCTGCGCTTTGTGTGCGCAAATCTTTGTAAGTACTGCCTTGCACAATCGGGAATAAACTTTGTTGATAGCCATACAAAGGTTGCGTTTCGTTGAAGCGATTGAAGCAACGCGTCAACCAACGATGCGTCATTTCCATGCTTTCTCTAGCATATTTATAGTCGCAAGGGTAGGGTGTGCATTCGTCAAATGCCATGATGATATCTGCACCAATGATGCGTTGTGTATCCATTACACTTTCTGGTGTAAATAAATGTTTGCTACCATCTATATGGCTACGAAATTCTACACCTTGCTCTTTAATTTTTCGTGTGCCACTAAGGCTAAATACTTGGTAGCCGCCGCTATCTGTAAGTATAGGTTTGGTCCAACCATTAAATTTGTGCAAGCCACCAGCTTCTTGCATAATTTTTAAACCGGGGCGCAAATACAAATGATAGGTATTGCCCAAAATAATTTGTGCTTTTACATCATTCATCAATTGCTCTTGCATGACAGCTTTTACACTGCCTACTGTGCCCACTGGCATAAAGATAGGTGTTTGAATTTCTCCATGATTTGTAGTAATTACTCCGGCTCTTGCTTTGCTATGAGGGTCTGTATGGCTAAGTGTAAATTGCATTTTTTATTGTATTGTTGGAATTGTTTTATTGTTTATTATTTAACTAATCTAATTTCTTAAAAATTACATCTCTTTATCTTACCTCTAATCATCTAACATCTTGATACTTGATACTAACATCTTGATACTAGCCTTTACCTAGTTAAGTATACCATATACTTAGTTTCAAAAAATTCGGCATCAAAAAATTCATTCAATTGCCATAGCATTGGCCTTGTGCCGCTTTCGCTAATTTCTTGGTGCAGGTCGCCTCCTTTTAAGCATATCAATCCATTCGCCATTTCGTTGACACCTGTTTTTTTAACTACCGGTAAAGCCCATTTCCATAAATCTTTGAGTGGTGCTACAGCGCGGCTTACTGCAAAATCAAAATATAATTTTTCTTTTAAATCTTCTACGCGGCTCCATCTGGTAGTTACGTTTTTTAGTTGCAATGCATTTGCTACACCATCCACTACTTTTAGTTTTTTTGCAATACTATCTACCAATAAAAATTCTACTTCTGGAAAAAATATTGCTAATGGAATACCTGGGAAACCACCACCTGTGCCAATGTCAATAATTTTTGTACCTGGCACAAAATCGAAGGTGGTAGCTATAGCTAAAGAATGCAATACATGTTTTTCGTAAAGGCTTTCAATATCTTTACGGCTGATGACATTAATTTTATCATTCCATTGTGTGTATAAATCTTTTAAAGCATAAAATTGCTCCAACTGATGCGGTGTAAAATCGGCAAAATATTTTTCTATTATCTCCATTCTTTATTGCTTGTAAATAATGCTGGCAGCATTCTAATGTTGTAAATTAAAGTATAAATATCAAACAACCATATACTAGGTATTAAATCGTATTCTCCTAATTTTTTAAAGCAAATGGCAAAAATAATATATTGTACTATCCATCTAATAATAAAAATACCTGCTGTGATGATATAAAATTTAGGATAAAACAAAGCCCAAATAAATGCTGCAAAAAATAAAAAATGAGATGCAGAAAATAAGCCTAAAAAAAACTGATGAATGCCTTTGTAATATTTTCCGGTTGTTAAATGTCTCCGCTTTTGAAAAAACCAAGCATCATAAGTTTTTTTTGGTTCGCTGTAAGTAAATGCATTAGGGTTGATATTAATACGGGTATTTTTTCCATTAGCTACTTGATTGATAAATAAATCATCATCGCCACTTAGTAAATGTGTATGACTACTAAAACCTTTGTTAGCAATAAATAATTCTTTTTTATAGCTCAAATTTCTGCCCACACCCATATATGGAATTTTGGCCAAGGCATAGCTTAAATATTGCATAGCAGTCATAGCAGTTTCCCAGCGAATCCATTTGTTTAAAAATCCATTGTACTTTCTGTAGGCACCATAGCCTAGAACAACTTGTGTATTTTGTTTTTGATAACTATTAGCAATTTGTTGCAACCATAGATTACTAGCAGGGGCACAGTCGGCATCTGTGAGCAATAAATTTTCGTATTTGGCTTCTTTGATTCCCATGCTTAAAGGAAACTTTTTACCTCTAATTCCTTTAGCCTCTTGGCGCAAAGATACTATACGAAGGTGCTTATATTTTGGCGCCAAATCTTGGAATAAATAATTGCTACCGTCGTCGCTATTATCATCTACCAAAATTACTTCATACATTGGTTCGCCATTTAAATTATGGTATTGCTGCGTAATCCAATATTCTAAATGCTTACTTATGTTCGTTTCTTCGTTTTTAGCACAAATGATAATAGAAAAATGTTCTTGGCTATCTGCAGCTGTGGAATAATTTTTATGTAATACTAATCTTAAAAAGAAGAATAAATAATAAAAAATTTGAATAAAACACCAAAAACCAAGCGTATAAATTGCTAGTAGGGCAATAGAAAAATGCATAGTTGCAAATATACCCAGAATCGGCATTAGAAATACCGAAACGATGTAAGTATTTGTTGACAATTGTTACTCTCAATAATATTGCCTCTTAAAAAAATTGCTAACAAATACTAAAACTGGATAAGACCTACTAACCTGTTAGTATTTTCATTCCTCAAGTCCTGTAACCTATATAATTGTATGCCAAGATGTATGTATGATAAAGTACATTTATAGAAATAGTTTAGATAAAATTGGTAAACGAAAACAGCCTACAAAATAGAGAGAAATACTAGTTCAAATTCAATTTTTTAGGCTTTACCATTAAATAGATAGCCGTAGAAAATTTCTTTTTACCTTTACATCGTTCTGTAACAGATAGTAAGTAATTTCCGGAAAAGGGTGGCACATAAGTAAAGTTGGTAAAATAAGTATGATCTCGGTTTTTTCTTATCCTGTCTTGCACTTCATCTGTGCCAAATGCTTCGTGTCCAAGACCTACTTCTAAAAAATCCAAATCTGTTTGCCCAACCACCAAAAAATGATAAATTGTTTTTTGATCTAAGTGCACCATGATGGGTAATATTGAATTATTATCCAACTGATAAAAACCACCTTCTAGCAATAGGAATCCTTCAGTGCGTTTTGCATTTATTAATTCTATTGTTTTTTTCTTGGTAGAATCATTATCACAAAATAAAGATGGGGTAGGTATATCCTGTGCCAAACTTATTTTGCAAAAAGTAATTAATAAAAATATGGTATAAAGATTTTTCAAGATAATTCATTATAGTTTAAAGATATCTATATTTATCTTAATTAAAAATTAAAGGTTTTTAATACTATAATGCGAATTAGCTTGTGTAGTGCAAGTAATTGTTAAATCGTTAATACAAACATGAGCAGGCAAGTTGGCTACATAATAAACAGCGTCTGCTATATCGTTGGCATTTAAAGGTGTAAAGCCATCATACACTTGCTTTGCTTTTAGTTCGTCGCCTTTAAAGCGTACTATGCTAAACTCAGTTTCTGCAGCACCAGGATTAATACTAGTAACTTTTATGCTATATTGCAATAAATCTATACGCATAGCTTGCGTAAGCGCATCTACTGCGTATTTGCTAGCACAATATACATTGCCTCTTGGGTAAACTGTTTTGCCTGCAATGCTGCTAATATTTATGATATGCCCAAAACCTTGTGCTATTAATTGCGGAATTATTTCTTTACTTACATTTAATAAGCCTTTTACATTGGTGTCTAACATAGCATCCCAATCAGCATAGTTGCCTTCATCTATTGTGCCAAGGCCAGCTGCCAAGCCAGCATTATTTACAATTACATCTATTGTTGGAAAAAGTACTTTATCAATATTACTAATTGCTTTTATAGTTGCCTCTCTATCTCTTACATCAAAGCACAATGTTTGAATTTGAATTCCATCAAATTGGATATTTATGTCTTGGGCAATGTCGAACAATCTTTCTTGACGACGGCCTGTAATAATAATATTGTAGCCATGCTTTGCAAATAAATAAGCGATGGCTTTGCCAAATCCGCTAGTGCCTCCAGTAATTAAAATTGTCTTTTGCATATCTACTTTTTTTAAGATTGGAAAAGTAGAATATTTACAGCAAATAGTAAATAAATTATTTAGAATTAATTATCGCATTAAGATTACATCACCTTGTAATTGTACAGTTTGTCCAAGTATATTATAGGCACTTGCTGTCCAATAATAGGTGTCCTGAGAGCATTCCTTACCAAGGTAAGTGCCATCCCACATCTGATTTAAATTTACGCTATAAAAAATTTGTTGGCCCCATCTATTAAATATTCTAAAGTAATTTAATCTTCCATACCCACCTTGAATAATTTTTAATATATCATTGATACCATCGCCATTTGGGCTAAATGCATTTGGAACAAATAAAACAGGAGAACCAACTACAATAAAATTAATGGTATCTGTATTTGTACATCCTTCTTTAGTTGTGGCTTTGATAGTATAAGTGTATCTGCCAGTATCGGGGAAATTAAAAATAGGGCAACAAATTGTTGGGTCATTTAAATATAAGGTTGGATTCCATATATAACTTGCAGCGCCACTACTAAAGATATTTACATTTACATTTTTCATTACGATAGTGTCTGCAGTTGTACGCACGACAACAGGCTTTATATTTATTTTTTGGATACTTGTATCCGAGCAGCCAAAATTATTTTTGGCTACCATCTGCACATTATATACGCCAGGTTGGAATGCATGAACAGGGTTTTGGATGGTATCTACACCTACATCACCATAGTTCCATTGCCATCTATTTGCAATAGCTAAACTGCCCCAAGTACTATCCGTAAATTGAATTGGTTCGTTAGGGCAAAGAAGTCCGTTATATGTATAATTTGCATTAAATTTAGGGTAAACCTTTACTTTTCTAAAAATGGAATCTTGACAGGTGCTACCAGGGTTAACTATTAGTTCTACAATATAAGTGCCTGTATCTGGATAATTAAAAGTAGGTTCGAATAAATTACTTGTATCTGCATTACTTGAAGTTACACCAAAATCCCAATGGTAGGCAAAACCTCCTTTGCTATTATTTTTAAATTGCACAAAAGTAGTATCGCACGCTGCAATATATACATATGGTTCATCGGTAAAGGATGGCATATCTGCAATTACAGATTTACTACAATTTGTAACTTCAAATTGAAAATCTCGTCTGTTTGTATTAATAATAACTCCATTCCTCCATTCATTGCAACAAACAGTTATTACAAATCTGCCTGTTAAAGTTGGTTTGCCTGTAATAAAACCAGTTTTAGGGTCTATTGTAATATTTGGATTACCTTTCATTGGATTTGCACTACTAAATCCAAATTGGTAAGCAATATTTGGGAAGGGAGGTGGTGTTAAGTTGCCAATGCCGGGGTTTGCAACATCTTTATTTTTCATGTCTTTGGCCTCACAGAGTTCATAACTAAGACTATCCCCATCTGGGTCTAATGCACTATTGTCATAATATAAATTATTATTGATGCAAATGATTTGAGGGGGGTAATTTTTGAAAACCGCAGAATTATTGGCGCCAAAGCTAGGGTTGATGGAAGTAAAAAAAGTTGCACCTAAAGAAGAGCCATTATTATTTTGAATATTTACGGCTTGATTTCTACAGCATCGCTGATACAAAATTACATAACTGCTTGTGGTATCTGGTAATACAATTATAAATTGAAATTTTAATAAACTAAGACAAATTGGTGGAGCATTGGTTATGCAATCATTTACAAAACTGCTTGGTACTGGGGTAATTTCAGCAACATTGTCTATATTTTTTCTGTCTACCCAATTGCCATTTGTTGTATTGTATACACCAAATGAAGATTTTTTATCATCTGCTAAAGCGTCAACGCTTCCATTTAAACAATCTCGAAATAAATAGAATGTAACTCTATATGTATTTGCTGCAATATTTTCATATACAAATTCACCACCTACAGTGTGTGTTGCATTAGATGTAATGCAAAATGCAACTGTCATTATTACCAATAAAAAAAACTTCTTCATTACGATATAAAATTATAGCTTATTCTTTATTGCGAGGCACAATATGTTGCAAAGAATTGCAAATGATAGGCTAATTCTTTGCTGTGTTCTACCATACTCATATGCCCGCCTGTTTTGCTTATCCAAATAAACGTTATATTTGGTATAATAGTTTGCTCCATTAACTTTTCAAATGCCAATGTAGTATCGTTTTTGCCAATAATAAACTGAAATGGTTTGTTGCAATTGCTTACCCATGCTGCAAAATCTAGCCTGTCGCGCATGGCAGTATGATAAGCTACAACTGCATCTGCAGATAGTTCTTTGCTTTGCGCTAAATGATTCTCAATTTTTTCGGGATGTAAATTTACAATTTCTTCTGCATATAAACTTTTTACCATATTAGCAAAATAGGCATCTTTGCCACCATCTTGCACAATTTTTATTCTGCGGTTGCGCAATCCTTTGCTTTCTGCAGAGTCTGCAAATACATTGCTGTTAATATTACAAATACCTAAGATATTGTCAGGATATTTTTTTGCAAAAGCTAAAGCAATATAGCCACCCATGCTATGTCCAGCAATAACTATTTTTACGCATTTATTTTCTTGTAAAATGGTATGGCAATAATCTGCCAAGCTTTCTATGCTCATATCTGCAATACATACTGTGCTTGCACTACCTGGTAAGTTGGGCAAAATAATTGTGTATTCTTTAGAAAAATGTGTAACCAATTCTGCAAATATTCTAGGATCTTCGCTAAAGCCATGAATTAATAAAATTGTTTTGTCTCCATTACCAACTACATAATAAAATTGGTGCGGGTACTTATCGCTTGTAACTAATTTTTTTTCCATATAGAATGATGATACAGACGAATAGCAATCAATGCAATAATTGGATATATTTCTAAAGCAGTGCTTTGTATAAATGGATGAATAATTAGCAAAGAAAGCAAGCATAGTATTAGTGATATTGTAGCATATTTTTTTATTTTATTATTTACTGCAAGGTATACAAATGCAACATGCGTTGGCAATGCCCATAGCAAACATCCATTATGATTGGTTTCTACATGATCTGCGCCAAACCACATAAACAAAAAGAAAAATCCTAACAGCCCCAAAGTGCTAAATAACAATGCATCAAAAACTTTCCAAAGGCCAATATTTGGTTTCCAAAAACTGATTAAGCTAAATAAAATACCAATAGCACTCATTAACCACAATGCAGTGTTTGGCTCTTTAGTTTTTATTTCTCCATCAGGCAATAAAATTCTTGTTTCTTTTACTAAAGGCTGCCCATTAATAGTAGCTGCCGCAAAATTATCACTCAACCATTCTGGTAAAAACATCGATTCTCTATTTGTCATTTTCTCATTTACTCTGCTACACAAAATAATATCTATACCCATTCTTTCCCAATGTTTATTTGGTAAATAGCTATTCAGCATTCCCATGAAAGTAAGGCTGTCATTTGGCAATACTGTTTGATACACTAATGATTTTCTATATAAAGAATCGAAAATATCGCGCAACTTAGTGCTACAATTATTAAATAAAAAATCGTATTTATAATATTTGTTTTCGTCTAAATTATTAAAATCTAATACTTTTTTTAAAGCTGTAGCCTGCGTATCTGTAAGGTTTAAAACCTGCTCTTTTACCTCCCGTTTATCCATTTGATACGCATACATAAATTGTTCGCTTGGCTCCTTGGCACAGTAGTATAGCAAAGTTCCTCTAGTAAATTTCATGTAAAAATTCGGGTCGCTAAAATTAAACATGCCGTAATTGTAAATGTCATCAATATGATTTGCACTATCAATAATTCTAATGCCGCTATGTCCAAAGCTTGCATATAACTCCTCGCCGGTGCCACATGTAATTAATGATATTTTTAGAGGTGATGCAACAATGGTAGTAGAAGTAATAAAAAATAGTAGACCGTATATTAATTTCATCATGCAATAGTATTTAGCAATTTTTTAAAGCTGTTTAGCGTATCTTAAAATTTTCAGGCAGTTTTTACTCGAAAAATTATCTACTATAATTAGGCGCTTCTTTAGTTATAACAACATCGTGTGCATGGCTTTCGCGCATACCAGCAGTAGTCATTTGAATAAACTGTGCTTGCTGTAATGCTTTTATATCTTTTGCACCACAATAGCCCATTCCTGCACGTAAGCCACCTACAAATTGTGTTACTACTTCTGCAAGCATTCCTTTATAAGGTACTCTGCCTACAATACCTTCTGGTACTAATTTTTTAATATCGTCTTCTACATCTTGGAAGTATCTATCCTTGCTTCCTTCTTGCATTGCTTCTACACTGCCCATGCCACGATAACTTTTGAATTTTCTACCTTCAAAAATAATTGTTTCGCCAGGGCTTTCGTCTACACCAGCAAAAATGCTACCTGCCATTACAGAGCTTGCGCCTGCTGCAATTGCTTTTACTAAATCTCCAGTATACCTTATTCCACCATCAGCAATGATTGGTACACCAGATTTTTTAATTGCATTAGCGGCTTCCATAATAGCTGTTAATTGCGGAGCACCTGCACCAGTTACAATACGTGTAGTACAAATA
>Ga0304730_1003486_pt1 | contig 10573 bp, 6 predicted proteins | sample M_130628_MF_Meta_FD_190474 | JGI IMG/M metagenome (GOLD analysis project Ga0304730, IMG submission 190474) | Freshwater microbial communities from Lake Montjoie, Canada to study carbon cycling - M_130628_MF_MetaG (v2) (version 2) | ecosystem: Environmental > Aquatic > Freshwater > Lake | place...
GCCGCCACCGCAAGCGCAAGGGCTCTAAGACCAAGAAAGGCGGCGAGATGAAGATGGGGGGCGCTAAGCGCCGCCACCGCAAGCGCAAGGGCTCTAAGACCAAGAAGGGCGGCGAGATGAAGATGGGGGGCGCTAAGCGCCGCCACCGCAAGCGCAAGGGCTCTAAGACCAAGAAGGGCGGCGAGATGAAGATGGGGGGCGCTAAGCGCCGCCACAAGCGCAAGGGCTCTAAGGCCAAGAAGGGTGGCCACGAGGCCACTATGATGGGTGGCGCTAAGCGCCGCCACCGCAAGCGCAAGGGCTCTAAGACCAAGAAGGGCGGCGAGATGAAGATGGGTGGCGCTAAGCGCCGCCACCGCAAGCGCAAGGGCTCTAAGACCAAGAAGGGCGGCGAGATGAAGATGGGTGGCGCTAAACGCCGCCATCGCAAGCGCAAAGGCTCTAAGACCAAAGGCGGCTGTGATGCTTAAGATGCAGCGCAAAATGCGGCACAATATGCCGCAAATCTGCGATTGATTCAAATAAAACCATTTTTACACGCACGTGACGTTAAGAAACAGATTTGAAGACGGGGCTTGTAGAGTATAAATCCAGTGGCTAGAGTATGTCTAACCAAGATCTGGAGGTCTACGCTGCTGCGGCGGCGACGTGTGATGGTGTCTATACTCGCCTTCGCGCCCAAGTTGAACTGCTCCGCGAAGGGGCCGACAACATCGCAGTTATTAAGACGCTGCTTGACATGACAATCCCGAAGGATGCACCTAGTTGTGCAATCGCAGGTGCACTGCAGTTCCTTGCAAATGGGCGAGACTCTGGAGCCCTCCTTCACGGCCTGTTTAAAGACCGCCGGGCTAGCCTCCTGTTACTGATGGACGGGACCGCTGCGGCCAAAGCACTCATGGCTGAAGATCTTATTTCGATCCATAAGACCAAAGAGGGGTATGTAGTTACTCGGCTGACCGATGCTCTTGTGGCGCGCAGCAGCCTTCATGGTGGCGACGGTCGCCACATTGGTCGCCATGATGGTCGCCATAACAGTCGCGGCGACGGTCGCCACGCTGGTCGGCATGAAGGTCGCCAGATTAGGGGTGACCAGCATGGCAGATCAGAGTACTCTCACCAGAAAAATCTGCGGGGTGGGCGAGGTGGCACTCGTGGCGGCAATCGCAGTGGTGATAAGGTGCCCTACTCAATGAGTCCCGATATGGTTAAGGATATCATCGATAACGCGGCCAAAGACCTGCGCGCGGGCGCTGTAGAAGAATTCCCTTTACCGACGCACCAACGAGCGACTCAATCATACAGCACTGCGCTTGTACAACCAACAGCCGATAAATCAGAGTCGGTTATCAAGACTGCGGTGGCCGAGACCCCAGCCGTTGTCACCGCAGCCGAAACCCCAGCCGTTGTCACCGCAGCCGAAACCCCAGCCGTCGCCGCAGTGGCCGAGACCCCAGCTGTTGTCGCAGTGGCCGAGACTCCAGCCGTTGTCACAACTCCAGCTGTCTCTATACGAGTCAAAAAACCCACAGCGGCACGAGCTGCTCGTGCCGCCGCGGCAGAGCCCGTAGCGAGCGTAACTACACTTGCGGCCGCAAGTCGTCAAGTTGGAAGTTGGGGGGATGATGTAGATGATGGTGGTAAGTTCTTCAGTGAGCCACCGATCTAGGCAAGTAATTCGCATAGATCTATAGGCTGTAGCTCTTTTTCAAAGAACTCTAACATTTCAACTGTATCTATTATAACACTCAATATGACAGGCCCCAGCGCGGTTATCTGCCATGCCGCATTTTTCGAAAGCGATGGGCAGATCTGTAGGAGATGTTGCGAACGGCGCTCAAGAGCCGCACACATTGCCAAAACCGACCCCTCGTGCGAAATGCGCGCTCGCAGACTCTCGATCCGATCGACCGCCCCATCACTCCGCATGCACCAACGCATTGATAATATCAATCGCCAATCTCCCTCTATAGTTGGCTTGGGCGCCACAACAACATCTGGCAATCCATTTCGCAAGTTGTTATAAATGTCGATAGTCAATTGGGATAAACCAATCTCATAATCAGAGGCTGCGTAATCGAAATATGCCTGCATTGTATTGTATAGAAGAGTCCGCATTCAAATTGTACTTGCATTTTTATCAAAATACTTGCATTTTTATCAAAATACTTGCATTTTTATCAAAATACTTGCATTTTTATCAAAATACTTGCATTTAAAAGAGACCTGCCATCACTATAGCAGGATGGAAGAGGAGGGATTACTTAGTGTACTATCTCAGGCGGCCATTGCATCCGGCCGCGGTTTGATCAATCCATTGAGCGGATCAACAGCGGGCCAAGTTGATTTAAATGATCCGACGCAGCTAGGGGATCTTGAAGATGCGGGTTTGATGAGCCACATGGATGAGGCTCGCGCCCAACTAGCCGACCAGGAGCGCGCCTCAACGCTTCTTGTTGAGAGCGCTCAGCTCTCTGAAATGGAGGTTGAGGGGCGGAGTGCACTCTCCGACCTCATGACACTTCTGCGCGAACAGCGGGCGATGCTAGCTAATGCCCGGGATAATATTTTCCTCCACTCTTCGAATGCGGCAAAAATTGCAGCAGGTATTACGCCACATGGATACCCGCCAGTGGACTCATCAAAGCTAGCGGCCTCGTCAAAGGCGGCCGTCCCATCAGGTATCCGTGCAGACACCGGTTCTCTTGTGATGTTGAGCTCACGAATTAATGAGGTCGGTAATGAGATTGAACGGGTCTGTAGCGCACTGGAGGCCGCTGAAAGTATACTCACACGGGCGCGCCGAAGCGTTGAGGGAGTGATGACTGGGCGGAGCCAGAGATGCACCCATTATGAGAGCGCGTGGCATGAACTTAGTAAGACACTACAACTGCATTAATGTGTTTGAACACTCCTATTTTTGTCTGCAACTGAAGACTACTGCGTCAACTAAATGAGAAACGATGTCTTATAGTTTCAATAAGTTGCCTATTATCAATGGGGCCCTCGACCCTCCATCTGTTATTTTAACAGATTTTCCTAGATACGATCCAGATAATCTGTTAATATCGCATGTCGTTAATGCAGATGCGGAATATTTCGTGGATGGAACTGTCATGGAAGACGCCGCGGATGAAGATGCCGCAGATCATTCCACGGATGGAGATGTTGTGGAAGCGGCTGTGGAAGCGGCTGTGGAAGATGCCGAAGATACTGTTGACGTTGCGGATGGTGATGCCGAAGATGATGTTGACGTTGCGGATGGTGATGCCTCGGAAGATGCCAAAGATGATGTTGACGTTGCGGATGGTGATGTTTTGGAAGATGCCGAAGATGATGTTGACGTTGCGGATGGTGATGCCTCGGAAGATGCCGAAGATGGTAATGCCTCGGAAGATGCAGCAGCGGAAGATGCCTCGGAATATTATTCCATGAATGGAGATGCTGTGGATGCAGCTGAAGAAGATGCCACGGATGGAGACGCCGTGAAAAACGCCATGGATGGAGACGCTATGGAAGACGCCGTGGAAGACATGGATGGATCCTTAGTTGATATCAACTCTGACAAAGACATGGAATCGGAAGACTTGGATGAAGAAGCGGGATTGGAAAAAGAGGCAAATTCCGCAGTGGACGAAGTTGCTGCGGTGGATGATCTATATCATGATTATGATTTCTACGTGTATGACTCAACAGCTAGTTCATCAGAACTGGACTCGGCAGCTAGTTCATCAGAACTGGACTCGGCAGCTAGTTCATCAGAACTGGACTCGGCAGCTAGTTCATCAGAACTGGACTCGGCAGCTAGTTCATCAGAACTGGACTCGATTCTGGATGAGTTCAGTTCTGCCAGAGTATCAAAACAACAAACCGCACTCGATGAGTTATTAGAACTGCAACAAAACCCCACCGTCTGTTATTTGATCACTGAGGTTTCATTACAGTCATGTTACATACTAATAGCTGGCCTAGGCGGCAATGCCACATGTGGTGAGTATATCTGTCGAATTACCATACCAGAAAGGTATCCCATAGAAGCTCCAGTTGCTCAGTTTCTATCAATAAACGGGGTGTTTGATCCCGGTCGGCTGATCCAGATTGATCCTGCCCAATGGGCTAGCGATAGTACTCTCAATGGTTTCATCACATGGCTGACCAGTTTGCTGTTGAACCCGCAGCTTGCAGGTGTAAAACCACTGAGCATAACAGCGATGCCAAAAATAATGCAGAGTATTGCATATGGCTCGCGCGCTCGAAATCTGCAACTCTATAAATCATTGGTAGATCAGTTTGATCAAGAACTGGCTAAACGACTCTCTCTACCAAAAGAACTCAGTCCGATTTGTCACCAAATTAATAGAGATCGCTCAAATTTCAGTAGCCTGATACATAGGAGCCATCTCGAAAAAACGAAGATCCTTGCTCATCATATGATGCAAGCCAGGGTTAAACCTACTGTTGGCGCTGAGATGGACACTTCTTTGGGGGTGCCCAAAACATTGTTCGTGAAAACAGAAAATACGACGTCAGATATGACGCCCAAAGTGACCGAAGACGCCCCAGAAGCCCCTGAAGCACTTGAAATTTCTGAAGCACCCGAAGAAGTCCCTAAATCGCCCGAAGACACCCCTGAAGTTCCCGAAGATCTTTCTGAAGACCTGCCTGAAGTTCCAGAAGCGCCCGAAGAAGTACCTGAAGCACCTGAAGCACTGTCTGAAGACGACTCTGAAGACGTAACAGACATCCTAGCAGATAGGCTTGCTGCATTAGATGCTGTGGCAGATGTTGTCAGCAATGCCTCTGACAAAGATACATCAAGCGATTCAGAGACTGAACCGGAACCACTTTCAGTATCGATGCTGGCGTCCATACTGACACGGCCAAATATTAGAAAGTAGGGCATACATGTATAACTGTTTCTTGTCATTTTTGAAACACCTTCCACTGGTGAAATAACAAGTTAATTAACAAGATGGCAGCTGACAGACCTAAGTCATTCTGTCCACCAGAGTTGATCCGAATCTTAACTTCGCAGTTAAAAGTTGTAAACAAGGGGTTTACGACCTACTTTACTGCGATCCCCGATCGCACCGACATCCGTATCTGGTATGTACGGATTGCTGGGCTTGATGCGCCATACAAAAACGGCGAGTACCTGTTCTGTCTTGTCGCCCCAGACGAGTTCCCACAGAAACCGCCCAGTCTAAAGTTTTTGACAGACAATGGTCTGTTTGTCCCTGGGCATAAGGTCTGCATATCGGTCGGCGAGTTTCATACAAACGATAAACCTGGTAAAGATGGCGCACACGGCTGGCGACCCTCGCTGGGTATGCATGGCTTCTCCCTCGAAGTTGTAAATGCACTGATCTGCCACGCCGACCTGGGGGGTGGCATTGGCATTGCGCATAAGTCGCCGGCCGAAAAGCAGTATCTCGCTAGCATTTCACGCAAGTTCAATGAAAAACACTATCCAGAGATTGTGGCTGATTTAGATGCGTTTGCCGAGAGCCATCGCTCTCTGCCGGCGATAAAGAGCCTGTTTGAAGGCCGCGGCGAGACCGCAGAAGCGACCCCTGCGGCAATGGCAACAAGTGTACCAACGCCCACAAGTGTGTCAACTGCAACAAGTGTGTCAACTGCAACAAGTGTGTCAACTGCAACAAGTGTGTCAACTGCAACAAGTGTGCCAACAGCAACAAGTGCGCCAACAGCAACAAGTGCGCCAACGGCAACAAGTGTGCCAACGGCAACAAGTGCGCCAACGCCCACAAGTGCGTCAACGCCTATAGCGGTCTGGCTTAGCGCCGACGATGAGTTAGATGCGGTGCTTGCAGAAATGGAGCGCATGTAGTAAGTTATTGACTATTTTTTGAATTGGCAATATGTGCCAGCATTAGATGCAGCTGCATATAACCGGCAGATTATGTATTTACATATTGGCGTGGTCGCCGCAGCAGAGCGCACTGCGCTTCTGGCGGTTCAAGCCGATCGCGAGCGATATCGCCCCTTCTTGGAGGCCGCCGAACGTTTTGCCTCCCGTGCAGGGTTGATTGTGTGCGGCAGCTCTGCGCTGCCCATGTTGACCGGCAGCGCAGAATCTCTCGATTATAAGTATGACTTCTACAGCAGTCGCGGGTTCGCACTCGCGCGCGAACTCGCGGATGTCATATACGATGCGGACCCCAATGGCCTTGGCCACTACACAACATTAACGACCAATATCCCGCACCACAACTGGAAAATTATTGTAGATGGTCGCCCTCTGTTTACGATTACCACAATTTCGTCGCAGTTGAGGTCTTCCTGCAGCGTACAGCGGCCGGCGCTGTACGACTCTACCATAAAAATTCCGGTAATCCAGCAGGAGCTTGCTCTGATCGACCTCTATCGAGACCTCTGCGATCCAACGCGATTAGAAGATATCAAAGAGCTCCTCGCCGCGGAGGCAAAACTTCGCGGCGAGTTTGTAAAAAAGCTAGCACATACTCCCGGCCGGCCTAAACAGAGACAGCACCCCCGCCCGATCGTCGAGTTTCAAGCGCGACTGCTAAAAGAGTTTGTGACAGGGCCCGGTCGTGTTCTCATTGGCGCTGCCGCGCTGCCAGGTGGCGCCTTACTGCCACTCCAGATAGTATCTAGCGAGCAGTTTGACATCGAGGCTGAAACCGTTGCGGTTATCGGCAAGTCACTGGGGCTGGCCGTCGCAGCGCGCACTACTGAGATGCATATCCCCAGCGACACTCGCCTGCGCCGGCTAACTCTATCGGTGGTTGGCCCCCACCACCAGGATACCATTCTTGAAATCTACAATACGGCCGCCTATGAACTTGTTCCGTTTGTGGCAGGATCGCTCCGCATGGGGTCTCCTTTCGTCGTATTGCGATTTCTATTGATAGACATTTGGCAGGCGCGCCAGACATCGGCGCACAGCGATGGGGCACTATATCTCTACACTGAGGCAGTCAAACTGCTCGATGGCCCCCCAGAAAGTGTCCTGCCGATAACCTATACGGGTAGGGTCGAGGATGCAGAGGTTGCTTTTAAACGAGAGGTTCAGTCGGCCATGATGAAGCTGGGGGCCGATGGCAAGCAGAGATTCTTTAGTGTGTATATGCCAGCCGCCGGTAAAAAGAGTGATCCTACTATAAAATCCTCATTGAGCCGCAGGAGTACGGCTCTCTCAAAAATAGAGCCCGACTCCGGGTTTGAACTTCTTGGAGAGTTCGACCCCCTCCCCGAGGAAGAGCCGTAACTTCGACTACTCATCGACGGCATCCGCCGCCAAGCTAGCAGCACTCTTTGCCGACTCGGAGCCGACCTCGTCATAGGCGCGCGGGCGGAGGCCCAGTCGCACTGTGACGTTGGCGGCCGCGAGCTCCTCGTGGAAGAGGATTGCCGACTTTGAGCCGTCGACAGCAGAGATGTCGGCCAGTTCGCCGCACGACTTGCAGTTGTAGACTCCCTGGAATTCATTGTAGGCTGCAAGCGCCGAGCAGCCGCGGCAGACATGCATCACCCGGCCGTCAGAGTCCTGGCTCGTCTTTTCAAACAGGTTGTACATACTCCCGTGCGACTCGAGCCCCCAGTGCTCCATCTCGCCGATGCGCAGGCCTCCATGCACATGCTTGCCGCCCAGCGGCTGGCCAGTGGTCGCGTCGGTCGGACCACTGCCGGCAACCGACTGCTCGTCGTCGAGCACGAACTTCTGCAGGCGCTGCTCGGCGCAGGGGCCAATCACGATCGCGGCGTCGAAGTACTCGCCGGTCATGCCGTTGTAGAGGCGCTCGCGGCCATTGTAACGGTAGCCAAGCTCAACCAGCTCGGCGGCGTTTGCGCGGTGGTCGACCGGCAGGAACGAGGTGCCGTCGGTGATTGCGCCACGGCGCGCACAGCTCACGCCGCGCGTCGTCTCGATCAGCTGCCCGATGATCTGGCGCGAGGGGATACTGTTCGTGTTGATGATTAGGTCCGGCGTGATCCCCCGCTCGGTGAATGGCATGTCACTCTGCTGGAGCACGCTGGCAACAATGCTATTGCCGGTCCACACCGGTTTTTTGTTGCGGCGCACGTAGAAGATCCCGCCGGGCACGGTGAGACAGTGGACAGTGCCCTTGTAATCGACCCACCGCTCAGTCTGCCCATTCTGGTGCTTGATCGCCGGGTGGTTGACCATCGGCCGGTTGCGGGTCTTGTTGAGGCTCACCTGCAGCGCGTCTGCATTGCAGATAATGCGTTGAGTCCCGCCGTCGGGCAGGCGGCGGTCATGGATGAAGCCGGCCTTGTGCGCGACAACGATGTTTGCCGACCAGCCGGCGTGCAGCGCCAGCCTCTGCACGTCGTCGGCGAGCCCCGCCGACGATGTGCAGTAGCGCGTGTTGGTCGGCGCGCGGTGCCCGTCACTCTCGATCAAAGCCTCAAGCAGCACGCGCGCCTGGCGCTGAGACAGCGCCCACACGTACTCGGGCAGGCGCTTCGCAAGCGCGCCAACGCTCAGGGGCGCCAGCTCTTCGTGGACCTGCTTCGAAGTGATGATGAATGCCCGCGTTTTGGGCGCGTACGCGCCCGGAAGGCCCAACCGAGCAACCACCTCAGTGATGTAGTCGATCTTGCGCTGCTTCACACAGCAGATATGCACAGCGCGCCCGACCTGGACGCAGAACCCGTCGCCAATGAACATGCCGAGCAACTGCAGCCAGGCATCCATCGGCAGTTCGAGCTCAGGCTCTGCGCCGAACGCTGGGCAGATCTTGACTGCGATGTCTGGCGCGGCGAGTTCTGCGTCCCGTTGGTACTGGACGCGACGCCCAAATGCGTCTTCAGCTGCAACAAACCCGTAGATGGGGCTGTTGCGGGGCTTCACCCACATGCGGTGGTTGGGCGTGGCGCACAGGTCGACCATCTGCGAGCTGAGCTCGTACATGGGCCCGTCGTGGTCGTAAGTGTGGACTGCGGTCGGCTGCGCGTAGACAAGATTCCCGTCGACCAGGGTCGCAACCGGATCGGCCGTCGTAACATCTGCGATAGGAACCCAGCCGCGAGTGCCCGTTAGAACCTCGTGATCGGGTGTTAAACACTTGTTTCCTGCCCGACTTGACAATTTGTCGCCCGTACGCAGCGGCCGCTCGTAGCGCAGCTTCACAACCCCAAAGAGCTCGTCGTTCGCGCCGCGCGGCTGCAGCACATCCTCTACGATGGCGGGCTCATGCAGACGGTAGACAATACTGCGGTCGGTGAACTGGTACTCGGCCGAGGCCGCAGTCGCACCAGTGCGGCCTAAGCGTGCAATCCGGCCAATCAGAACGTCGCCATACTGCACAACCGCGCCGCGGCGAATGAAGCCATCGGCGAGCTTCTCGTAGTTCGCATTCGGCTTGAGGTTCTTCGTCGTGAGCCGGTCGGGGCACGCGAACGACTCACCTTTTTCGAGCTCGGCCAGCTCGTAGCGGAAGAAGGCCCCCGCGAAGAGGCCGCGGTCCGTGCTCGCCTGGTTGACGATCGCTGAGTCCTCCTGGTTGTCGCCGCCGTAGCTCATGTAGGCGATGATCACGTTGTTGCCGTTGGCCGGGATGAGCCGGTGGGCAATCGTTCGCACGAGAGGGATCTCATTGTAGAACTGGAAGAAGCGGTTCTTATCTGTGCGGAATGGGAAGTTGAGCGCGTACCAGCCGCCGGTCTGGCGCGCATGGTTAGTCTCATAGGTCACGCGCGTTGGCTGCGTGTGGTGGCCGTAGGGCGAGACATGCGCGGCCAGGCCGAAGATCGCCTGCTCGACGTCGCAGTGTGTGAACTGGCGCGTAACGTCATTCTGCACGGCGCGCAGAGTCATAATCGACTCTGCGATGAGGCAGTTCTCCTGCTCTTCAGGCGTGATGTACTCGATGACGCCCTCGCGCAGAAGGTCGGCCAGCGACAGCTTTCCCGCGACGATCGCGCGCGCGTGCTCCGATGTGTAGCGGACATTCTGCACGAACTCGACGGCGGTGGGCTCTTTGCCGCGCGTGGCCGGGTCGGCGCCAGCCCACGCGAAGCGCGCGCGCAGAGCCGCGTCGTACTCGGCGATATTGTTGTCGACAATGAGCAGCGGGCGGCGCAGGCGGCCCACATCGAGCCAGAACTCGACCTCATCGAGCACCGGCTCGTGCGCAATCGTCGTCGAGGGGTCAACCGCGCGCCCCTCGCGCCGCAGCGCCCGGTAGCGCGCCACCAGCTCGTGGGCGCTGTTGGCGCAGCCGATCCACTCGCCGTTGACGAACACCCGGGCGAGCCGGCGCCGCAACATCTCGGCGGAGTCGACGCGGTCGAGCGGCGTGATTGCCGCGTCGGCGAGCAGGCGCAACTTTAGCGGCAGCGCCTCGCCCGCGGTGCAGACGCCGGCAGTGATCGCCAGCTGCTTGCGCATGCCAACGTTCTCGCCGGTGTCTGCGCTCTGTGCGACACAGATGAAGCCCAGATAGGTCGGGTGGACTCGCCGCATCATGTCGGCGCGCTCGGTCTGCTTCGAGGCGTTGCCGGCGTTCTGTGTGACGACAGTGCGCAGCGCGCTGAAGGTGTTTAGGCCGTTCTTGCGCTCGAG
>Ga0304730_1003487_pt1 | contig 10567 bp, 12 predicted proteins | sample M_130628_MF_Meta_FD_190474 | JGI IMG/M metagenome (GOLD analysis project Ga0304730, IMG submission 190474) | Freshwater microbial communities from Lake Montjoie, Canada to study carbon cycling - M_130628_MF_MetaG (v2) (version 2) | ecosystem: Environmental > Aquatic > Freshwater > Lake | place...
CTAGATGTTCTATCAAATAAATTACTATTTCCGTGATTTGCAATTTCGTTATTGGTATTTCTTTTGCAAGCATACCAGCCTTCTAGCTTATTTATAGAAAAAGATTAAGTATTTGCCCAAAGGCTACTTTGACAAATACTAATAAAAAGAGTATAAATATTATTTTCATTTTTCGTTAGAATTTTTGCTTGCTTTTCATTTAAAAACCGTAATAATTAACAAATTACTTCAAACCACTATTTTTGGCACTTTGCAGCGGCATAATGCATTAAAACAAGTAAAAAATAACTTGCAAGTGCTATTTTCAAAGCGTAAATCATGGTAATATTCCAATTTTTCGCTTAAATTTGCCATGCAAAAAATTAATTCAATGGCAAATCAAGCAACACCAAATTACGAAGTATTACCTAATCAAAACGATATCAATTATGCTAAACCTTCTAGGGCAAAGTTTTTATTTCGTTTATTTTTCTTAGGATTTTTTGTATTTATTGGTGGATGCGGATACGCATTATGGAGCCATGAATATCACACTACTTCCGACCAGGAAGTGCCAGAAAGCACTACTTATAACCCTAAGTACAAATAATTTTTAGTAAATTTGCCCCAAATGATTCAATGCGTGCATGATACTGCGGTAGTATTGCTTAGCTACAATGGCAAAGATTTACACAAAGACTTTTTTCCGGAATTAATTGCAGAAAGTACTGGCCGCTATGATATTATATTAATAGACAATGCAAGCACAGATGGCACATTACAATATGTGCAAGAGCACTTCCCTACTGTAAAAACAATAAGAATAGCAACAAACCATGGCTTTGCAAATGGTTATTACGAAGGATTGCTCCAAATTAAGGCAAAGTATTATGTAATGCTTAGTGCCGATTTTGAAGTGTCGCCTAATTGGTTTGCGCCTTTGCATAGCTTAATGGAAGCGAACGTAGATATTGGTGCATGCCAACCAAAAATTAAGTATTTCCGCGATAAAAAAATGTTTGAATATGCAGGTGCTGGTGGCGGATTTATGGATAAATGGGGCTACTTATTTTGTAGAGGAAGAATATTTTTTACATTAGAAGAAGATACCAATCAATATAATGATACCATTGAAACATTTTGGGCAGGAGGTGGATGTATGTTTTTGCGAGCAGAAATATATCATCAACTTGGCGGATTAGATAGAGATTTGTATGCCCACATGGAAGAAATAGATTTGTGTTGGAGAATGATTAATCATAACCAACGTATTGCATATTGTGGTAGCAGCACAGTATATCATATTGGTGGTAGCGTTATTAGTTATGGTAGCCCTGCAAAAATTTATTATAATTACAGAAATAGTTTAATATTACTTACAAAAAATCTACCATTTAGTAGATGGATTTGGTTGTTCCCGTTACGATTAATTTTGGATGGCGTAGCAGGTGCAAGAGCTTTGCTAAGAAGAGATTTTAAAGAAATAAAAATGATTATAAAAGCACACTTTCATTTTTATGCAAAGTTTGGTTATTGGTGGAATAAAAGAAAAGCAAGTAACCCAAGCGGATATGATGCTATAAAACATAATAATGGGGTGTTCAAGGAAAGTATTGTATGGCAATACTTTGGCAAAGGCAAAAAATTATTTACAGATTTATCAATGCCTACTAAAATTATCAAATGGCTGTGAATTTATATGTAGCATCTACTTTTTAGGTTGAATAAAATAATACCCAATCAATACAGATAAAACGTTATTTGTAGTAGTAGAAGTTTTGCCATTTATATTATTAGAACCTCCTAAATTATAATGTGCTCGCATATCTAATCCACTTTTAAATGTATAGCCAAGTCCAAAGTTTGTGCCCCAGTTTATTTGACGGAATTCGCCAATATTATTGCCAAAAGTAATTTTTTTATTAATAGGAGTTGTTGCAATACCTGAATAGGTACTATCAATGTTAGATGTGCCATTTAACCCAAATACCAATGTTGGTCCTGCGCATAAAACAAATTTGCCTGGTCCAGCTTTGATAGGCACACATAAATCTAATGGCACTTGAAGGTTGTTTACCTTTAAAGAATTTTTAATTTCATTGCCCGCACTTATTAAATCTATAGACTCATATCCAGTTTGTAAATAATTAAATCCGGGTCTTACACTAAATAATTTTGCAAATTGATAATTCATTACTAAACCAGGCTGCACAAACAAAATACTTTTAGCATCAGGCAAAGTAGTATAGTTGGGAATAGATGTACTTGCACCTGCTTGAATACCCATACTGAATTGTGCTTGCATATTTATTGCAATAGCAGATAATACAACAATAGAAAATAAAATCTTTTTCATTCTAAAAATTTTTCTAAAGATAAAAATAAATACCATCAAATGATTAATATTGAATATTAATTTAGAACATAATGAAAGCTGTAATACAAAGAGTGCAAGAGGCCTATGTAACAATAAATGATGAAGTAGTAGCAAAAATAAACGATGGCTTATTAGTATTGCTGGGAATAGTACACGATGACAATGTAGCTACAATTGCCTGGATGAGTAGTAAAATTGTGAACATGCGCATTTTTAATGATGAGCATGGCTTGATGAATAAAAGTATTTTGGATATTGGCGGTGATGTAATTTTAGTCAGCCAATTTACATTATATGGCGATGCACAAAAAGGTAATCGACCAAGTTTTATTAAAGCAGCCAAGCCAGATATTGCGATTCCAATTTACGAAAATATGATTGCGCAACTTAGTAAAGATTTAGGCAAACCAATTCAAACAGGTGTATTTGGGGCAGATATGAAAGTAGGTTTGGTAAATGATGGGCCTGTGACGATTGTACTAGAGAAGTAAATTACCATAAAAATTAGTACGAGGGAGGAGATTCTAACTCCCAAGCCCTTGTGAGCACCACCACCTCTGGCGAGGCATTGCTCGCCATCCCGAGCTTCGCCTCTGGAAAGGTAGCGCGTCTACTAATTTCGTTTTGATTAAAATAATAACCTAATTTGATTCGTATTTTTTAATAACTTTTATTAAGTCTTCGATATTTAAATTTTTTAATTTCTTCTCAAGCAATAATGCTTCTTCTCTAGTTTCTTTTTCAAAGAATAAAACTAATTCAAACGGAATAAATGGTTTTTTAGAAGACACTTGGCCATCATTGTGTTTTTTCAATCTTGCTTCTATATTCTCAGTTTGACCTTTATAGAATCGATTGAATTTTTTGAATAAAGAACATAAAACATTTAAAAAATATTTTTAGTGCGAGGGAGGAGATTCGAACTCCCAAGCCCTTGCGAGCACCACCACCTCTGGCGAGGCTTTGCTCGCCATCCCGAGCTTCGCCTCGGGAAAGGTAGCGCGTCTACCAATTTCGTTTTGATTAAATTAATAACCTAATTTGCTTTGTATTTTTTAATAAATTTTATTAAATCTTCAGTATTTAAATTTTTTAATTTCTTCTCAAGCAATAATGCTTCTTCTCTAGTTTCTTTTTCAAAGAATATAACTAATTCAAATGGAATAAATGGTTTTGTAGAAGGTACTTGGCCATCATTGTGTTTTTTCAATCTTGCTTCTATATTCTCAGTTTGACCCTTATAGAATCGATTGAATTTTTTAGAATAAAGAATGTAAACAAAATACATTTGAAAACTATTTTTAGTGCGAGGGAGGAGATTCGAACTCCCAAGTCCTTTTCAAGACACTACCACCTCAAGGTAGCGCGTCTACCAATTTCGCCACCCCCGCATTTGAAATGCAATATTATTAAAAATAATTTGAAAAGATATGTTTTAATAATTGTAATAAACCTCTGGCGAGGCTATGCTCGCCATCCCGAGCTTCGCCTCGGGAAAGGTGGCGCGTCTACCAATTTCGCCCCCCCGTATCTAGTGCAATATTAATCTATTTAAAAGATAGAAAAAATACAAGTAAATAATTTTACTCTAACACTATTTTCTTAAACTCATCTCCAATTTTTATAATATAAATTCCTTTTGGAAGTAAATTTGTTGCAATTGTAGTTTCTGAATTTTCCAATTTCATTTTAACCATTATCTGCCCTTGCAAATTGATTAAATGCATTTTTTTATTTTTCAAATTGCTTCCTGAAATTATTATTTTTTCAGTTGCTGGATTTGGAGCTACTTGCCATTCTGCTTGTGCTGAAATATTGTTGATTGCATTTGGTGTGCACATCACAGCTTTCAAATATTTCCAAATATCATTATTAAAAACTGTAGTTACTAAACCTCCATCATTAGGGTTGTTGCCAAGGCGAATTAAAACTAAATTTTTGCTAGGCACTACATTTATTAACTGTCCATCCTTGCCAAGTGCTGCATACATATCATCAGGTGCATTAGGCATTAATTTTCCTGAAAAAACAATTTGTGTTTGTGCAATCATATAATCTGTTTTGCCATTTAACCAAGTTAAATAACCATAAGCTTTATTCAGTTGTTGACTAGTATTGGTCATGTTGTGCAAGTAGTTTGTATCTGCTAATACTGTAGTAGCATCCCATTTTCCTTTGGCTAATAATAGCAAGCCGAACCTAGCCATGCTGCGTGTAGTGCTATAATTAATATTGTTGAAAAAAATTCCATTCATGCCTATTTTGTTGCGCACCATTTGACTTACATAACTATTAAAACTCGGCGCTGAAGATGCGCTATCTACCACATCTTGCAAAAGCCTATAAGATGCATTATAATATGCCCAACGTGTATCTACAGGGACTAAATATTTAAGACAAGTATCAATCACACAATTATCATCGGGCACATTATCATCTAGCCCGGTAGTCATGGAAAGTTGATGCAATAATGTAATACTATCTTCTTGCAAAGAAGTGCAACTACTCCAACCATTGCCAATGTATTGGATGTTTTATCATGAATATTTAGCAGATTATTTTCTTGCGCAATACCCACAGTAAATGCAACTAAAGTTTTGCCTGCACTAGCCCAATACCAATTGCTGTCTTTGGTAAAAGTGCCGTAGTATTTTTCCAATACTATCTTTCCATCTTTTAATAAAATAAATCCTTTGGTGTTTCTGTAGTTTAAAAAACTGTACAAACTATCTAATGGCGAACCTGTACACCAACCCAAGCTATTGGCAGATGTAGTATCCCAAGTGCTACCACTAATGGGTGGAAAATATAGACTTTGTGCTATTGCATTTTTTGCAAAAAGCAGAAATAAAAAAATGACGAATTTACGCATATACTGTTGTTAGACTTTGTAAAAGTAAATTGGATTAATGAGAAATTGGAATGCTTTTTTATTTGCACAACCAATTTAAAATATGCAGATTTGCAAAAAGGTGAATAATGAAAAAAGTAATAGCTTGTAGTGTTTTGTATTTCATACAGACTGTCGCATTTGCGCAAACTACAATAGAAACTTTACAAGAAGGAACTTATCTGCAATTGGGTGTAGATGCAAATTCGCGCATTGCATTTGCAGGCCAAGCATTGGGTGTAAATGGCCCTGAATTTTTACCAGCATTTTCTTATTTCAACAAAAATGGAATTTATGTATCTATCAGTCCAACATTTTACACAGATAAAAAAGTTATAAAAAAATCTGCTATTGCAGAAGTAAATTATACACTTGGTTATGCATTTGGTGGAGAGAAATTTACAAGCGATAATAGTCTTAGTCATTCGCAAGTATTGTATGGCAATAAATTTTTTAAAGCATATTTAGCAAATGCATTCACCTCGGAGAACAACTATCAGTTTTCTGATAATTTTGAAATGAGTGCAAATGCAATGTTGCTGTTTGGTGCAAAATTTAAACGAAATAATGCAAGTGTCTTAGAAGGCAATACACAATATCATTTTTATTGGCAAGACGCTTTGGGTGTAGAACAAATTACCATGACTCCAAGCCTTAGTTATTTTTATGGTAGCGATAAAATTACAGCGTCGTTTGCACAAAGAGATTCATTAAGCGAAAAAACAAAGCTGGTGGATGTGGCTAATACTATGCATACATTAAGCATTTATCCAAGCATCATTGCCAATTGGCAGAAAAATGTGCATGAATTAGAATTAGAATTGGCAGTGCCTTATGCCAGAACAGAAACAACTTTACCCACCAACCCTCTTAACTATAGCTATGATTTAAAAATTAATCGACCAATATTTTCCTTACGATATAATTATTACATAGGCTTTGGAGGCAATGATTAGAAAAAATGATTGATATTGTTCCTTTATTTTCACGCAAATAAATATCTATATTTGCCCCCAATATGAAATTTCAAGAATTAGTATCAATAAGCGGTATGCCAGGATTATATCAATTGGTGGCTACCAAAAGCGACGGAGCAATCGTTAGAAGTATAGATGATAACACTACAAAATTTGTAGCAGCTCGCTCTCATAGCGTTACGGCGTTAGATGGTATAGAAGTATTTACTACCGGAGAAAATATTCGTTTGTTTGATGTGTTTATGACTATGAAAGCAAATACAGCAAGTGCTGGAGAATTTGATTTGGCAAAAGCAGACAACAAAGCTATCAAAGCACATTACGGAAAATTATTTCCAGAATTTGATGCAGATAGAGTGTATGTAAGCGATATGAAGAAAATGATTAAGTGGTGCGGCATTTTAGATGCAAAAGGCTTGTTGGTGTCGCCTGCAGTAGAAGCGGAAGCGGCAGTGGAAGCGGCAGAAGCAGCTCCAATAGAAGCTGCTAAGCCTGCTAAAAAAACAAAAGCACCAAAAGCAGAAGCTACAGAAGCAGAAGCTCCTGCAAAACCAAAACGTACTACTAAAAAGAAAGACGCAGATAAACCTACAGAATAATTTTTAATTCTTATTTTTAATCTTTATAAAATCATATAACAATGAATATTCCACAAGAACTAAAGTACACCAAAGATCACGAATGGATTCGTATAGATGGTGATGTAGCCACAATTGGCGTAACAGATTTTGCACAACACGAGTTGGGCGACATCGTATTTGTAGACATTAATGCAATAGGCAAAGAACTAAACGCAGGTGATGTATTTGGTACTGTAGAAGCTGTAAAAACAGTTTCTGATTTATTTTTGCCAGTAGCAGGAACCATTACAGAAATAAATGCTGGATTGGAAAGCGCTCCTGAAAAAGTAAACACAGATCCTTATGGCGATGGTTGGATGGTAAAAATGACCATTAAAGATGCAGGCGAAATAGCTAGCTTATTGGATGCAGATGCATACAGCAATTTAGTTGCTTAATATTTTATTAAAACAATAATTTTTAAAAATCCTATGTATATCTTGCATAGGATTTTTTTTATGAAACAACTTTTTGCATATTTCTATCAAAGGCAAGCATTGGCTTGGAGTGCAGCTATTTTTTGGACTTTAGGTATTTTTTATGGATGTAGCATGCCTGGTAAAGAATTACCTAAACTGCACTTGTTTGATCAATTTGATAAAGTAGTACATTTTACTTTCTTTTTCATGTTTGCCTTTTTATGGCAAACAGTATTTGCGAAAAAATATTATGCTGTTTGGTGGAGCATTGGCATAGCCTTCCTTTATGGAGTAGGCATAGAAATTTACCAAAAATATTGTGTAGTTGGTAGAAGCTTTGATGTATGGGATATTTGTGCAGATACAGTTGGCGCCTTGTGTATTTTATTTGTTTTAAAAAATAAAAAGTAAATTGATGCATAAACTAATAACTGCCATTTTATTTATTCTAATATCTTTTTCTGCTTGTAATAAAAAGCCAAGTGCATCCACTAGTTTTTATTATTGGAAAACAAGTTACGCACTCAACAATTTTGAAAAAAAATATTTGCAAGATAATCATGTGCAAAATATATATATGCGCTGCTTTGATGTAATACCATCTGCCAAGCTATACGAACCAAATGCTGTGCTGATTTGGAAAGACGCACCAGAAAAAAATATCAATTATATACCTGTTGTTTTTATTACCAATGCCATTTTTGAAAATATAGATTCTAGCGAGGTGTCAAGTATGGTTAATAATATTTTTCAATTAACGCAACAGATTTTCGCAAGTCAAAATTTGTCTATTTTAGAAATGCAAATTGACTGCGATTGGACAACATCTACAAAAGATATTTATTTTTATTTTTTAGAATTATTGGCCAAAAAGAAAATTATAGTTAGCAATACACTTAGGTTGTATCAATACAAATACCGCAAAGATGCTGGCATTGCACCAACTAATTATGCTAGTCTCATGTGCTACAATATGGGAAATTTAAAAAGTGCAAATACAGAAAATTCTATTATTAATTTAAAAGATTTACAAGCCTATACAAACCAAGTTACAGATTATCCAAAGCCTATCAATATTGCTATGCCTTTATTTGATTGGGTATTAGTGTACAAACAAAATGCATTTAAGAATATATTATATAGCTGCCCCAATACAAGTACTTCTAATTGGAAAAAAATTAAAGAGAATCAATTTATGTGCATCAGAAATTATTTAGATACCAGTTGCAATCAGTATTTTTACAACGCAGAAACTATTCGGATAGAACAGATATCTAAACAAGATTGGCTGCAAGCAAAGCAATATATTCAACAGCATTTAAGCAATACAAAAAATGAAATTATTTATTACACCTTGGATAGCGCACAAATACAAAACTATTTGTTTTAGTATTTTATTATTACTGCCAAGTATTTCAAAGGCTTGTGGCCCCGATTTTTCTGGCTTTTATTTTACATGGCTATTGGAGCATTATACCTACAATAATAAATTTTTTGATTATCAGTTTGATGCCGAAAATAGGTTTTATTCTAAAAGTTATTTGTGGGATGAAGATGATAGAAACAATCCAGACCCTGCAAAGCATAATGTAAATGCTTGGAGAAAATATTTACAACTGCCAAACGCCATTGCAGATAGTACTATCAAGCAATATTTTTATACCAATTTAAATAATGCAGATAGAAAAAAAAGCAACTATGCAATTTCTACAGCTATCTCTCAGAAAAAAAATCAAGCAGAGATTTGGGATTATTTGCAATTGCTAAATGAATACCAAACAAAAATTGTGCAAGAAGATGGTGATTGGAGCTATACAAAATATACAGACATAACAGTAAAGGAAAATGTAAAACAATTTACAGATAAATGCGAGAAAGCATTGCAACAAAGCAAAGACGAATTTGTGCAATGGCGCTTGCTTTATGTAATGCAACGCGCTGCACATTTCAATGCGCATCATCAGTTAGCAAATGATTTATTTGAAAAGTATTATCCTACAATTACTAAAAATAATGCTATTGAACAATATTGGTGCGAAGGCATGCAAGCCGGTGCCTTACTACGTTTGGGGCAGCAAGACAAAGCTATTTATTACGCAGCAAGAGCATTTGCTAATAGCCCAGATCAATACAAGCAAGCTATGTGTACTTATTTATTTACCAATAGATATTGGAAAAGTGCCTTGCCATTTTGCGAAAATACAAGGGATAGTGTGTATGTAACTTTGCTAGAAGGTGCTAATCATCCATTGCCAAATATGGAGTTTATTGAGCAGGTATATAATACCAATCCTGCGGCAGAAGAATTAAAATTATTATGGCTGCGCGAAACAAATAAATTGGAGCAATATGTATTAAATGCAACTGCTAATGATTTAGGAAATTACTATTTTAACTCAGAAGAACCAATCAATATTGATAGCATTTACAAAACACAAAATGTATTAGTAAGCTATACAAAATTGGCTGAAAAAATGATGAGCAACCCTATGGACTTGCCTGTAAAAACAACAATTGGTAATTGCTTTGCATTTTATTTTTATCAGTTGAAAGACTATGCAAAGGCTAGTTATTTTTTAAACCAAATTGCCAAGATGCCGAAAGACGAAATAGAGCAACAGCAATATGATTTGCTAACTAAGCTAACTACCTTAAAGCAAAGCAATAACTTTCAAACCCAAGAGTTTATTCCATTACTGAACCAATTTGCAAAGTATAGCCCAACAGAATTTAATTACAATATTGGCTACTACTTGGTGTATAATGAGCTTGCTCCATATTGCATGCAAACCAAAGATAGTAGTGCTGCATTTTGGGCTTATGTATATGCCAACTCTAGAAACAATTCGCCATTTGATATTTATGGGCAAGATGCTTCGCCAGAAGGATGGAATAGTTTTAATTATGCCACCTATTTAGTGAATCATAGTTTTAATATTGCACAAGTAGAAGCATTGCAAAAACAATGGACAGCTAAAAAAGGAAACTCTGCATTTGAAACATATTGTATAAAAAATTCTTCTTTTATAGAAAACGAAAAATTCTTTGCATTAATTATTGCAAGAAAATACATGCTTACCCAACAGTGGAATAAAGCATTAGAAAATTTCAGCAACTTACCTAAAGATTATTTGGCAACGATGGGTCCAAATCCTGCCAATCTAAAAATAAATGATACCATTAATGATACAGAATATCAAGCCACAAAAAATATATTTACTGTAAAACAAATTGTGGAATTGGCACAGAAATTAAAAACCAATGCAGATAAATCGGAAGCAACTTTTGCAAACGACAAATTGTTG